>Ga0123353_10007884_pt1 | contig 14464 bp, 11 predicted proteins | sample TergutLab28metaG_3_FD_92763 | JGI IMG/M metagenome (GOLD analysis project Ga0123353, IMG submission 92763) | Labiotermes labralis P3 segment gut microbial communities from Petit-Saut dam, French Guiana - Lab288 P3 | ecosystem: Host-associated > Arthropoda: Insects > Digestive system > Gut ... | reverse complement strand
ATTTAGAGTCTACTTAACAGCACACACCACATAGAAAGAAATGGTAAGATGTGCAATAAATAATGCATTGGAAAGGACATGGAAGGAAGCAGTTGTGGCCTAATTTTCTGGGAGGTGCTGAGGAAGACCACTGTGGACCCCCAGTACAATAACTCATCTTTGTCCCAAAATTTCAATCTGCAAACTCAAATATGGAGCAGGAGTGGTATAAACTTAGATGCAGTGCTTGATAATGTGTAAGTAGCAGATAAAGCATTAGTTATTTATATGTTCTATGCAAAGAAAGAGGGTAAAATAATTGTGTGCTTGTGCTTCATTAAGCATCATGCCATGTGATCGAATGGAGGTATAGCTCCACACATTCCTAATATAGGAATTAAATATAGGTGAATGGTTCAGTTCATGCCCCATCTCTTTTACCCCTGGAGTAAAGAACCCCCCCCCCCCTTCCCCAGTATCTACTAGATACAAGGCCAACTAAGAGAAAATGTAAAGATATCTTTATTCACGCCATGAAGCATATAGGTGATGTAGAGGTATAGCTCCACTCATTCTTAACCTGCTAGCTAGATGGTGATGATTGGTCAACTTTATGCCCAGGCTAGATTTACTTGGAAAGGAACCCTGGCAGCCACTAAATATGAGGTTGTGTAGGCAGAGAGTCGCTGAACTTTTCCATATCCCTTTTATTCCATGAAGTGTTATACACTCTGTTTCAATACAAAACGTAATGCAACTGTACACAACTCCTTCCGTGTTATTTATCCTGCAGGCCTGAAGATGGCCCTCTGAAGTCGAAGCGTGTTGCCAAATTCAAGACACAACGCTAGGTGTACTGACGGCAATTTATTTCTCTTCTCGCGTAGCTAGTTCAGAAAAGTTCTGAAAGTCTTTTAGCAAATGGAGCCGAATAACATGATACAAGCATTGCGGTGTGGTGTTTCTTAGTTTCACATTTGAAATATTCCGTGTTTTAATCAGTGCTGAGGTACAGCGATCATTTATGTGACAATCCAAAGGGCTGGTCGAACAGGTTAGGGTTTTTGGTAGGGACATTTGTTACCATGCTCCGACTGGCTCTGTGACTCGTCCTACTTCGCCCCCCGTAGGTGTTGTTTTTCCCTCTCGGATAAAGCGACCAGAGCTTGACTTTCATCGCTCCTATGGATCTATTGCTGAGGACTCTGGAGCTCCCCCAGCTATCAAATGTTAAGGTCAAGTGGTTAGCATTATTCTTCAGGCGCGTTCGCAAATTTGCGAAAACCAGTCATTAGCGTCGTCATGTCTGTCCGTCTGCATGGAACAACTCGACTTCCACTGTACGGATTTTCGTGTAATTCGATATTTGAGAAATTTTCGGAACCCTATTGAGAAAATTCGAGTTTCTTTGAAGTCTTACAAGAATATCGGATACTTCACGTGAAGACCTATGTACATTTATGGCAATATCTCGTTCATTTCTTCTTAGAATGATAAATATTCCAGACAAAATTTGTAGAGTAAACCAAAAACACATATTATGATTCCCCCCCCCCCTTCCCCAAACATCCTGCCGTTTATGAGATAATGTGAAGAAGTCTGGTAAAGCCAGATGGGCCACAGATGACAATATGCCGCATTCGTATTGCATGCTGGGTAACTAAGGATACAGACACACACACACACACACTCAGAATATGTAATAGTTATTGCTTTTCCATGGCTATAATGGTTACACGAATGTGCCTGAATGTTACGTTATAGGTACATTGCGTGCATTGTATTCTGGAGGGCTTCACTTCTGCTGTGTGTCCAGAGACTAGCACTGATCACTAAGTTTCTTATTGTTTTCCTCAGTCCGACCACAAATTAGGCCACGGTAGTAAGGAGTTAGGTATGTTAACACTTATTGTACAAAACACAATGTGGATGACGCACATTAGAATTAGGCCACGGTATTTTCCCTGACAATTCATTTTTCACTTATCATCCTGTTTTTTGATGCTGTATTTTCTGGCTTAAGGGAAAGTCTGCCAATGAAGCATAAGTAAAAAAAAAAAAAAAAACTAGTGAATCCATTAAATAAATTTACTCATTCTTTGTGTTAATATCATATATATCCTGAAATGTTGTACAGACCTTTTAAGAACCTCTAGGCACACCCGTAATAAGACAGGCCAGTGGTTCCCATCCTATGGACCATGGTGTTATTTCAGGGGTGACTGCAAATATACATTTTGTAGGTTGACCAAACAATACTGCAATAGCTTGCACATGTATTACTGTTTTTTCAGATGTTTATACTTCTTGTTGTTGTGAATGAATGTGAATTATTTACAGCTATTGCTGAGTCCGTGGCAGTTTTTGTTGTTATCTATTCCATCAATTAACAGGGCCAAAAATTACAACTGTAAGCATGCAAAGGTCTGCAAAATTTTGTTGAATTTAGGGACATGTCTTCATACTCAAAAGGTTGGTAACCACTGACACAGCCCATGGGCTCCACCACATTCGTGACATTGTGCTGTGTGATAAATCACTTGAGACAGAGCTCTAAAACAAAGAAGTAGTATCAGACAGGAATTTTAACCCGTCTTCCTTGCGTTACTGTTTATGCTGCTTATCAATAAAGTCTACTCTATGTTTGTGTTCAAGTCTTCGAATTCCTCGGTCTGTTCCGCTTTGAGAATACTCCGTGCACTGGTACCAATGGTCAGTATGGCACATGCTTCTCAAGACAGTACTGTAGCAGCTTAGGAGGAATATCTGCTGGGAGCTGTGCCCGCAACTGGGGCACCTGCTGTATCAGTAAGCGTGCTTTTATACCATGATTGAGGAGGCAGGAAGTTCCTTTGCAGTGTTGGCTACTTCCTACTGCACTACATGGCATAAAATTCTATAACACTATTTTCAGTTCTCTAACGAAATTTTCCCTCTGTCAGTTCTCTGAGATTTTTGTGTCTGAAATGTGGTACATGTTTCAGCCATGTTTTTCAGTATTAGTTTCAAAATTGCTCACATCCAAATACATAAAATTTTGTCTCTTGGGTGTATGGTGTGTAAGTTTAGGACAGTAAGAAAGAGATTTGATGAATTGCTGTAAATAAATAGTACAATATCTTCAGGGCTGGTTTACATTTTTCACAGTCTGTTTGACTGCACGGGACTCTGCCATTCCAGAATCCCCCTTAGAAAGACTAGTTGTGTTTAGATTTTATGGTAAGCATACTTCGTATGTAAGTTCTTACATTTCTGTATCTGCCTTGTCATTTCAGAACTATGCATAGATAGGATCCCCAAATCTATTTTTGCATTGCCATATAATTGTCTGAAACTATCCTGTGTGTATTTAATACCATCTGTTTACTTTACTCATGACAGCAACACTATTGAAAGTGTAGATGATCAGTGAAATTAATTCTGGAAAATTATGCAACTTTTTTTATCCCTTAAACAATCAATGCTGACATTAGAATGTATTCTCATAAGATTTTACATTTGGTTCTGCTGCTAAAATTTTTGACACCCCCCCCCGAGTGTTGTTCATGTTGGAACAATCAGATAAAAACACTTACTTATGACATTGCATGAAAACAAGTTGCAAAACTCCAGTAATCATGCTGGAGTTTAATTTTGTGTTGAGTGAATGATCAAAATTATATTTGAAATCTGTTTTGCCATTCTGTGCAACTGTTCAAGTAGCATCCCTCTCACTATGAGTGATAACTTTAAATTCTGACTCATTAACTTTGTTTATGGTTGTACTTTCAAAGTATGAGAGCAAGAGATATGTTACAATTTCTTCATGCCTTCACAGTTCAGAGATCGTGTGGTTCAGTCACCAACATCAACTGCACATACTTTACAAACCCTGGCTTCCCAGGGGTGTACACTAGCACTGCACAATGCAAGATCATGGTTTCCAGGTGTAACTCTAACATTTGTCAGGTAGGAAACCAACGAAAACCAGTTTTTAAAATTAGTATCTGTAAATTACTATATTTATAGTTAATTCCATTACATTATGGAAGTACTGTAGGGTTGTGTTGGATTGACAACTACACACAAACACACACACGCACACGCGTATATATATATATATTAATGTCAAAAGTTGTTGTACAGTCTGACAAGTGATGTCGCGGCTTACTTGCCATTATTTTGTCGTCGGCTGTTGAGTGGTGCTGACTGCGACGTAGAGCTGCGTTGCCATGTAGTGACGAGGCCTCCGGTCGGCCGCGAGCAATGATGAACCACTGGCTACGCGGTTGGTTGGCCGGAGGTCCGCGGTGGAGTTTGCGACTGGTGCTGAGTGCTGCTGCAGGATGCCCGGCGAGCGGTGGTGTGCCCGGTCGACGAGGCTACGTGACCGGGCAGTCGGGCGTTATATCTTCTGTCTTGATGAGTCCTTTCTTGATGTGTGTGTTGCCGGTTACTCCTTTCCGAATGAATGAATGAATCTCGTGCCAAGCCAAGCCAAGCCAAGCCAAGCCATAGTGTTAACTGGGGGCAGAGACTTGCGTGAAGCGCAAGTCGACGTCCCCCTGTCTGTTAGCCATTCCTGCGTTTGACCGCATCGCTGGGCTCAGTAACAGACACCTAAACTCTAACAGAGGAATATGCTAACGTTAACGATTTGGAAGTCAGGCTGAGGGCCTTGACTGATTGTGCCAAAGACTAGGTCCTAGATTGCCCCGGACTAAGTATGGGAGGGATAAGCTTTGGTTGGTTGGCTGTCTGGGTTCCGAGCCCAGACTGGCTCTGTCGCATACTGGAGTAATGTTACGTTTTTCAGGCGCTTAGTTGACCCACCGCGCCTGGGGGAGGAGAGTGCGGGCCGTGCCTCGACTTTGCATCGAATACCCTTGCATTTGCCTTACAACTGAAGAAAATGACGGAAAACCTCAGTCAGGGTCACCGAATGGCGCACGGCTGTTCAGCGCCGAACGCGATTCGTTTTGTTGACTTGGCCATCGCAGACGATGGCCTCGACTCACTTGCTGTCCCCTGCCGCCCTTGGCTTTCGTGTCAGGCGACGGGGTCAACTCTCGGCCAGCGTAAGTATCTGCCTAGTTGCCGTATTAAGGGGTTCCCCACATCAGCTAACTTTGAGTGAAAGCTCTCGGTCAGGGCTCTGATGTGGTCGTCAAACAGCGGAACGCCCAGATCCTCGTGTATTTGCCTGTTACTTACGTACCAAGGGGCATCGGTAGTGAGGCAAAAACATTTGGATTGTAACACCTGTAGCCTCCGGACATGGGAGCGGGCAGCGGACCTCCACGCGGGGCATGCATAGTCCATCAGGGGCCGGATGAGGTGCTTATATAGCAAGACTCCATTTCTGACGGATAGATCACTCTTCTTATTCAGGAGGGGATCCAGCATACCCATCCTTTGAGCAGTCCTCTTCCTGACCTTGTCGATGTGAGGCGACCAGGTGAGTCGTGTATCTAGGGTCATCCCCAGATAACGAGAAGTGTCGACCCATTCGATTGGTTCCCCGAAGAGTGTTACTGGTCGGGGCTGGATAAAGTGCCGTCCGGCACGCGCGAAGATTATCGCGGTGCTCTTAGAGACATTAATGGCGATTCTCAATTCACTCAACCACTGTTGCAAGTCGTTGAGGTATGACTCCAGGTAGCTGAGAAGCAGCGTCGGCTTGCGGGACATGACTGTGATGGCCGTGTCCCCGCGTGGAGGGCCAACTCAATGTGGTGCGAGGGTGGGGCATGTCGTTGACATACAGACTGAAGAGGACAGGGGAGATCAATCGACCCTAATCTACCCCAGCCCGCATGCCTCGACGAGATGACGTGGCCGTTTGGAAGGACGCATCGAACGTCCGATCCGTGAGGTAGGACGAGATTGTATAGACTATGTAAGACGGGAAGTTGAGGAGCGTTAGCTTGTAGAGGAGGCAATCGATCCAGACGGCATTGAAGGCTTTGGCCATGTCGAGGAAAACTGCGCCGGTGAGCCTCTTTTCGCCGAAATTCCTCGTTATTCTTTCAACGAGGCGGGCCAGTTGCTAGGACGTGCTATGTCTGGGTCTGAAACCAAACTGCTCATTTCGCATCAGTCCGCGTTCGTTTACTACATGTAAAATCCTAGCTAGTAGGATCTTTTCAAATAATTCACCAATCGTGTCGAAGAGACTAATGGGCCGATAGGAAGAGGGCAGTTCTGGATCCTTCCCCGGTTTAAGGATAGAGATCACTCGAGCGTGCTTCCACGTTTGGGGAAAGTGATGGGTGCGGAGGACCGCGTTGGAGATAGGGCGAGGAGGGAAACCGCTCGCCTGGGAAGATGCTTTAATACCCTGTTCGGTATATCGTTTGTCGGGCCAGGCGCCTTGCTGACCCTGAGACCCCTGATGGCTTCGTAAACCTCGTCAGGGGTGGCTAACTGTGGTTCGCTGGCGGGGCTTAGGAAGTAAGACCTCAACCCCACGTCAGCTGTTTCAATAACTGCCGGGACCGAAGGGTTGGTCACCAGCTCAAGCTTAGCCTTCAGATTATCTGCAAGGGCTTCGGCTTTCTTAGAGTCCGAGAGAGCGATTCCCCCTGGGGTGACCAGGGGGGGGGGGAGTTGGAGTAGGAACTCTCGTCACCCGCTTCGTCCTCCACAGCGATTGGTCTTCAGGATCGAGGGATTCGTGTGTAGCGCTCCACAGGTCGTTTCTCCACTCGTTGAACCGGCGGGTCAGCGACCTCTGCAGGCGGTTGACCTCGGCTTTCAGAGCGGGGTCGCTGGTGATCTGACACTGCCTCCGCTGTCGGGTTTTCAGGCTATCTCATCCTGAATTCCGGCCGGTATCGGAGGCCGTGGTTTTCACGCGGGCGACGCTTGGGAGGTGACGCTGTCAGAGCCTTCAGAACGGCGTCGAAGATGTTCTCAACGCATGTGTCGATTGTCATCTCGTTGTGCAATTCCGGATCAAACTGAATCAGTTCTTCCAAGTGAGTTTGGAAATTGGCCCAGTCAGTGCGCCTGAAGTCAGGGCGATCCGGTGGGTGGTGAAAGGATGAGCGACACGAAATGTCAATGAGAATCGGAAGGTGGTCCGAGCTTAGTGCGGAACACGAAGTCAAATAAACCGGGAATTAGAGGTTTTTGGTTATCACGATGTCCAGGAAATCGGTAGTAACCGAGGGGTTGTATGGGTTGGTGGTTGGGGAGTCCGGTCCAAAGATCAGACAGGAGTCTCGTCGGCATAATCACGTAGGAGTTTCCCCCGGCTCGTGTTCAGCCGCGAGTTCCAATCCACGTGTTTGGCGTATGGTTCTCCAGCCATCACGACCGGCAATTCCCCACCGAAACATGCGGTAAGGTCTGCTCCGATAAGTGGGCGGGAAGGCGAAAGGTAAGCCGCAAGGATTAACACCGGTTTGCCGGTCAATGTGACTTGGATTGCAGTAACCTCCAAGTGGGCCAGGTCTGGAACGCGCACTGAGTGGTGAACTATACCACAGCGGACCAAGATGGCGGTCGGTCTGTCTGTGCGGTTGCAGACATAATTGGCAAGCCGGATATCTCACTTAAAAGATGAATATCGATACCGTGCCGGCTGAGAAAATGCTCCAATTCTAGCTTCCTGTCGCCCACTCCGTACGCATTCCAGCAGACGAGGCGCTGGGCTTTACACCTCTGTCCTCCTAGGGCATGCTGCCACATTCGGCAATAAAGGGAATGACGGTCGTCAGGACAGCGCGAGGGCGAGCTGCTCTTGTGGGGAGGGAAGAGATGGACGTGAGGAGCTTACGAGTTAGCTCCACATATGCATGGAGGGGAAGGTGATCGATGAGATCAGTGAATTCCTCGAGTGGGGAGGTGGAAGTTTGGGTGGGGACCACCAGGCTGGGTTTTGTGGGTGTGGCGGCCGCGGTTTTGACACTCGCGGCTGCTTTCTTCTTAGACTTCCCAGAAGCCCTTTTAGGGGCTGCTGTGGATTTGAGCTCAGGTTTTTTAGGCCTGGCCGTCTCTCTGGTGGCGGTCACTATAGGCTTCTCGGGCGCCTCCGTGACCGGCTGAGGAGGGGGATTACGATGTGGGTTGGTGGGTGGAGTCGTGGTAGCCTTGACGACACGCCCCCCTCGGCTGACGTGATCCCACCCCTCGCCCAGGGACATCTGCTCGGCAGAGGAACCGGCCCGTTGGGCTTTAGGAGCGGCCGGTTTTGCCTGTGGCGACGCTCTGTCGGCTGCGTTCGGGCGCTTGCTTTGCAAGAGCCGCCTTCGCTTCCCTCCACTTCACACAGCCACGGTAGTTCGCTGTGTGGTTTCCCCCGCAGTCACAGCACTGAAGCTGCTCCCGTGGGGTAGAGTTTCCACCGGAGAGGTGGGAGCCCCCAATAGCGACGCACCGGGGTGCGTATCCGCAGTTACGCTGCTTGTGGTCGAAGCGCTGGCAGCGCTTGCATTGCAGCGGGCCTTTTGGAGTCACATACGACTCCACCGACACTCGCAAGCCGCAGAATTCGGTGAGCGATCGCACTTTTTACACCTCAGGCACTCGTGCCTCTGACACAATGAAGTGGGCGGTGGAAGGGCGGTCCTTGGCGGGGTCCGGATCGCGACGAACGAATCTCAGCTGCGTGACTCCCTGAACACGGATGTTCAGGGATTCCAGCTCCTCTCTGACGACGCTCTCCGGCATACCCCTACCCAGGTTCTTCACCAGAAGTCGCGCACAGCGGTCCTCTGGGAGCGTGAAGGTGTGGAGACTCACACCGTCTTTCCCATCAAGGGACCGCAGCGCTCTGACCGCGGCTCTAAACCCGTCGGCGGTTATTGGGACTTCCATAATCTTCTCGCCCTTTCGTTGGGCCATCAGACCACCAGGGCAGGATGCCCCCAACCATGTCAGGAAGGAACGGGTGTCACTAACACCTGAAATAAAGAGGGGCGTCTTGTTAGGACGCTCCCCTGCTGGTAGGCAGGCGTTGGCCACTTGAGCGTTTGGAGTGGTGCATCTGGCATGCCGCTCAGAGGCCCGGACTTGTCGCTAGACATGCGCCTGTTGGTTGTCTCGGATGAGACACCGGATTCGAACGGGTCCGAATCCATGGCTGTGGACTTGAGCGGCCCACTTGGATGAGACGGGGGGACGGGCCCGGCCAGTACGGCCGCGTCCGTCGCCCCTGCCCCGGATGGTCCGGGTTGCCGGCTGCCGACAGCAGCTTGTTCGCCCGTGACTGATGAATTCGCGGGCAGAGGCGCGGACCCAGCCCCAGGTGCTGGGCGCCTGTTGCCGGGCTCCATCGAGTCGCCTGAGCAGTCTAGCTCGTTGGCTTGCCCGCGAGCTGTTGTGAGGCTCTGGTCCCGCTTCCAAATGTAGTGCTGCGTCTCCCAGCAGGCACCGCTGGCTTCTTCTTCCTCTGGGCCATAGCCAGCCTCAGCTCCTTAAGAAGGGTCGGCGATATCTGAAAAGTAGAAATAGCCTTAATAAAGGCTAACACGTCCTGCCTCAGCATGACGCTTCAGCAGGGGCTCTCCGAAAAATCCTCCTGTCACTCCTCTGGTGTGGTTCTGCTGTAGACTAAGTGCAGAAACCAGCGCAGTCAGTAGCCTGTTTGACCAGTTAAACTAGGCAGGTAGGTGTCTCGATCCGCACTCCAAGCTGTTCACCACCAGACTTACTCATTCATTGACTCTGTAACTGAATGAATCTCGTTGGTCCGAATGGGCTCCTTTTATTCCGGTCGCCTGCTCTGCCACTGGCTGGTTGGTAGAGCTGGTAGGCGTGGCTTCCTGAAGGTAGTTCCGCTTGCAGGGGGCCGTTTTCTTTGTTCGTGGAAGTAGACGGGAGGGAGGGAGTGAGAGAGTGGTGGTTAAGCTAACGTTGACTAGGTCGGTATGTGTTGATTGGGGTACAGACAGAAGGAGAGCTGTGAGGTGAAATGGGATTGAATAGGAGACGGAGTGACATGTGGGTGTCCCCACAACATATTTGTTTTAAAAGTTAATGGAGTTAAAGCAGTAGGGTAACAAGCACCAAAATAAGTAAAAAGATATTTGTATGTTACAGAAAAGCAGGGACTGACAGTTAATATTCATTTTGTAAAAGAAAGACTTCAAAGTGCTGAAGGCACATATTTATCAGTTTATTTAAACGATCTCCCAGAAGGTGTTCAGTCATAATTTAAACATGGTACAGATATAACAAATGATATACACAGCTTGGTGTATACTTTGAGGGTTATTTAGTGTACTAAGAGTAACAATGAATAACATAAACTACATTCACAATGACTTTTTCCATTGTCAAAATACTAAAAACCAAACACTACATGTCAGAAACAACCTGCTTCCTTCCTTAGGCAAAACCACAAATTCTAAGAAACACTTGACCAAAATATAACAATACACATTATCGTAATTCACGCACAAGAAACAACAAGGAAGCAGTTTGCTTCTGAAATGTAGTGCTTTGTTTTCAATATTCTGACAATAGAAAAAGTCCTTGTGAATGTAGTTGATGTTAACCATGTACAAAAATTGTCGAAAATCCACATGACACAATTAAGAGAAACGATAATTAGCAGTAATTGTGAGTTACATGACTGATGTTTGAAATGCAGCCGTCACGTAAGATGTGGAAAATCGGTGTTAATTTATATTTGCGGAAGCAACATGTATGACTATCTTTCTCTTACACAGTTACGCATTGATTTCCTGGCCTTGACCCTTTCTGAGCCAGATGCCACTGGATTCTGCATGGATGACAGCCTTGCAGTAACAGGTGGTGCTTCCTCGGTGCCCGTGATTTGTGGTGAAGGCACCAATGAGCATAGTAAGACTCCTGTGCATGTTTTTATTTGTCCAGAGGAATTTTGAATTTCAATTGTGTTATGATGGGGACCGTGGTAGCACAGTGGTTAAGGTGCTGTGATACAAATCAGAAGGTCACTGGTTCGATTCCAGATGGTGTCATTGGAATTTTTCATTGACATACACTGTCTGATTTCACTATGGCCCTTGGGTTGACTCAGCCTCTAGCAGAAATAGTACCAGGAGTATTTCCTGGGGGTAAAAAGTGGCCGGTGCGTAAGGCTGACAACCTTACCACTATACTGAGCCATTGTCACGTAATCTGGGAACCTTAACTTCCTGGAACCCTCTGGGCACCTCGGGCCCGTAATGGTACTGATTTACCTTTTTATTATGTTACAATATCGTTTAGTGTTGATGGTGGATACCAGTGCTTCAGAGGAGCATAATGTGTTGCTCTGAAATGTTGGCATCCTATCCATCAGACAGCATGGTGTCATAAGGTTGTCTGGTTGCCTTTGTTTTGGAAAAGTATGGTGTCTTCACATCAGGATCAAGCAGTCAACAACATTAGGTGCAGAGGGTACACAGACTAAATTACTTGACCGTGCTGTTAAACTTGCTTTTTGAGCCACACTTTAGGATGGAATTTAGGCAAGGGCCCATGCATTAATAAACAAAAATATTTATTCCTTGTTTATTGGCTTTGTTCACCCAACTACAATATGTTAGTTTCAGTTATTTAAGGGTCTCCTTTCTTTACAAAATCTTATAAGATGCCATTCATGGTCAGCCTCATGTGTATGTAAACTGTAAGAATATTACATTCTTACAGGCAACTTGAGTGCTTCACCAGTGAAATGCATAAGCTGTGCTTTGTTCAGCCCTGGTATATTGTATGTGTCAGAAATGGTGGCAGAAAAGGAAAGCATGGGTGGCAAACTAAAAAGGTGATAGTCATGTGCAGTTGCTGGGGCCAGCTGTACCAGCTGAGATTATTGTATGTACAGTCATGCACCTCATAACGACATTTCGGTCAATGATGGACCGCATATATTATAATATAATATTATAAGGCCATTGTGTTACAATTGTCTACAGTATTCAGTAGTGTACGCTGTCGTACAAATTGGAAGGTCGCTGGTTCGATCCCAGCTGGTGTCATTGGAACTTCTCATTGACATAAAATCCTTCTGATCACACTATGGCCTTGGGGTCGACTCAACCTCTAACAGAAATGAGTACCAGGAGCATTTCCTGGGGGGTAAAGGTGGCCGGTGCGTAAGGTTGACAACCTTACCACCATCCTGTGCTGTTGTCATGAAATCTGGGAACCTTAACTTCCTGGAACCCTCTGGGCCACTCCAGGTCTGTGACAGGACTGCTTTCAGTACAGTAACATGCTGTACAGGTTTGTAGCCTAGAAGCAATAGGCTATTCCATATAGACTAGGTGTGTAATAGGCTATACTATCTAGGTTTGTGTAAGTACACTCTATGATGTTTCCACAACAACGAAATCATCTAACGACGCATTTCTCAGAATGTATCCACGTTGTAAAGCAACATGTGACTGTACTTGCATCTGTATCGACCATACGTTACCCCAGTGCTCACAGCATTGTTCTTCATCCAGCTCCTCACACTGTCAGAGACTTTCTATACACCCATCTCAATCAGCACCTACGCCTCACCATTAGGTGACCAACCATGCTTTCCTTCCATACCATCATCATCAACACCTATAGAACACATTTTATGTACATTCTGTAGCTATTATCCTTGGAGTGCTTGACCCTGTAGATATACACCTTGATTCTTTGAAATGATGTGGACTACACACCCAATAACACAGTGTCACATCCATGAAGATCTGATTCTTCAGAAATGCTGATGCAAGTACCTGCAATCATGCACACTGTTGTAACTTATATGACACCAATATTAATCATAACAGCTGTGAGAACCTCTGATTTCAACCCATGATGTTCACTCCTCTCTCTCTCTTTGCTCCTTTATGGTGACCATCAAGAGAACAAACTGAATACAAGTTGACTGGGAATTAAGTAGAGTGCAGTGTATGTACTTGTCTAATACAACTTTATTTGATGGTAGGGGTATATATAGTATTTACTACATAAGGTATAACTACATGTTTTGGCGCTTGACAATGGCCATCTTCAGGTTGTACATGAAATGCTTAGTAAGCAGTTATACGGGGCTATTATGGGCTGTATACAGTGGTACAGTACAGGAGGTGAGGTGGGCACGAGATCTCGTGTGTGTCATGGAGGTTGGGAGGTGTGGGTACATGGGGTTTCTACTATTATATGTTATGTCTAAGTTTATATTGTTAGGTCTATGGTATCATAGACATAACATATAATAGAAGAAGGTGAGGTGGGCACGAGATCTCGTATGTGTCACGGAGGTTGGGAGGTATGGGTACATGGGGTTTCTACTATTATATATGTCTAAGTTTATATTGTTAGGTGTGTGGTATCATAGACATAACATATAATAGCTGAGTCCCCCCAAGTACCCACACCTCCCAACCTCCATGACACATACAAGATCTCGTGCCCACCTCACCTCCTGTACTGTACCACTGTATACAACCCATAATAGCCGCGTATAACTGCTTACTGAGTATTTCATGTACAACCTGAAGATGGCCATTGTCAAGTGCCAAAACATGTAGTTGTACCTTATGTAGTAAATACTATATATACCTCTACCATCAAATAAAATTGTGTTAGACAAGTACATACACTCCACTCTAGTTAGTTTATTGAACGCAACGGGGATGATGAACCTCATGATTGACTGGGGATCAAAAAAAGTTTTTAAAATTGTTACACACAGACATATACAGAAACAATGAACAAGAAAATAAAAACAATAGAAAGAAGGTTACTTGCACTAAAATCTTCTCAGGTGATCAGAGGTTACCATCAGTGTTGATGATTCAGAAAGCAGAGATCACCGTAACTCTTAGTTTTTTTAGCATAGCCTTAACTTGAGTTACCAGTGTATTTATTTGTTATGCTCAAAAGCTTCAAATGAATAAAAAATTGTTGCAGTGTACGTCGACTTCGCAGCAGACAACACTCCGATTCAGCTCAAAATAAAAGTTAATCCAGCAGTATCTGCCAACCGCCTATGGAACATCAAATTGTCCCAAATAGAGTGCACTAATCCACAGCGAGGTTGGAATTTGAATAGTATATTGAAATAATGTATAATATTTGTTGTTTTTAGATGGTGTTATCAGATCACTCTTTGTAAATTCTGATTGGTCATGATGATTCATTCTGTTTGATTAGCTAACTAACTAGCTTACTGCAGACAAGCAGTGGAGTAGGACAGAAGGTAAGCCACGTGTCTTGTTGTAAGCCTCAGTTTTGAATGTTGTTTGGAAAAATATGAAAGTAACTCTGAAGTGTGTCATCCCTATTGTGTGTATATTAACTAATAAGTGGGTGTGTAGTCAATAACACAACTGTATATGTCTAATATGACAAATAACCGGACTGATTCTGTACAAAGTAACATGACGTTACTAGACTATAGCAAGAGATCACGACCTTACATTACACATACAGTCCGCATCTAACACTGCTGGAAGTCATTCTTCAAAGTTACTTTCATATTAACTAATAAGTGGGTGTGTAGTCAATAACACAACTGTATATGTCTAATTAGATGTTATATTCT
>Ga0123353_10007883_pt1 | contig 14465 bp, 16 predicted proteins | sample TergutLab28metaG_3_FD_92763 | JGI IMG/M metagenome (GOLD analysis project Ga0123353, IMG submission 92763) | Labiotermes labralis P3 segment gut microbial communities from Petit-Saut dam, French Guiana - Lab288 P3 | ecosystem: Host-associated > Arthropoda: Insects > Digestive system > Gut ... | reverse complement strand
GGTGAGAGTTTGTGATTAACTGAGAACCGGGTGAGGGTTTGTGATTTAACTGAGAATTGGGTGAAGGTTTGTGATTGAACTGGGTGAGGGTTTGTGATTAACTGAGAACTGGGTGAGGGTTTGTGATTAACTGAGAACCGGGTGAATGTTTGTGACTAACTGAGAACCGGGTGAAGGTTTGTGATTATCTGAGAACTGGGTGAGGGTTTGTCTGTATGTCACATATGTATCAGTAACATGTATTTTTCTTTATTCATGAACAGTAAGCTTTATAACAGATCACATGGATGTCTTCAGTTCTTGTTGGAGATTGTTTTCCAAGATAGTATTTATTTTCATGTTAGTTTCTGTCTTTGGTTACTGAATGTGGTAACAGATATTTTGTTTGTGCATACCGAGCTTTTAAAGGCCCTTATTCGCATATTTGAATGCATGTAGGAGCACCCCTGTAGAAATTCATTTAATGTATTTAGGCAGGAAGGAAATTTACTGCATTTTTAGGACATGCTGCAGAAGAATTTCTTGTATTTTTTGTAAATTGTCTTATTTAATAATTTTATCTTTTCATATTCATACAATACATTTCTGAAAAACCAAGCACTAAAATTTAAATACCAACTCCAGTAGGATAACGATTAATATTACTGAAATTGTGGTAGTTAAATTTAAAGACAGTCAGTAGTTTATGTAAAATAAAGCAACTGCTGTGCAAGTTAGAAGTTCTACGTCTTTCTTTGGTGGTAGGAGATTACGGTGTTCTCTAATTTAGTTGTCAGATAAAATGCATACAAAATGTGAATTGTAGAGTGAAACAGGGAGTTTTTTTCAAACCATTGGCTTTCCCATATTAATTAAAGTGTCGTTAGTTTTGTAGCGTCACATAAAGTACAATAATATGTCTTCCTTTTTCCAGACGTAGTGACGATCAGCAGCAGTAGTGATGATGATGACTGCATTCTGCTGTCAGAACCATCTAGTGGGGATGAAGGAGAACCTATTGATGATCCTACTAATTCTGGAATGCATACAAATGACCTATACAACACTCCTGATGAGCAGGGACGTGTGTTAGTCAATGTTGGCCATCCTGCTGAAGAACCTGAAATCTTTCTTGCACCACAAATAGCAAGGATTATCAAACCCCATCAGGTAAGTTTCCTGAATTTTGTAATTAAAATTTACTGTGTTCAAGTCCTTTAATGCTCTGAATATACTCTTTCTATATAGTATGTCTGTTGGGGCCAAGCCCAGACACATTTATTTCCAGTTCATTTTGTTTGTAGGTGTTCTTTACAAAGTAAGAAAAGAACTCCTCATGTGGAGCCCACATTCATCCATTGTGATCTGCTGTCAGCAGCCAAACCATTTGTCAGAGTTTCAAGAAATTCATTGTAGAAGTTCTTTATAAAAAGTTGCCCAACAAGAGTGAGTTTAGTGAAAACTGGCTCTGTGACAGTCACTTGAGAGTGTATATGAATTGCTGTCCATATTCCACATATTTCTTGACTGATTCTTTTGAAATTCAATGTGGGATTTGTGCATATAATGCCATTGACAGTTATGAGTTCAGTGGAAGTTGATGTAGTGAAAGCCATATTTACTTAAAGGAAAATGGTATTTTGTCCTTGTTTTTTACATTTTTCTTACCGTTTGTTTACAACAAAGTATGGGAGATATTCACAAAAGTTTACTGGGTGATACTGAGTTTCATAAAAATAGGCATTGTGAAAGCCATACTTTAGTTAGGGGCATAAAGCACTTCTTTCTGTACTTTTCTGCATCTCTTGACCATTTAGGGTGAAACTGGCATGACAGATCTGCACATAGTACTGTTCACCTTTTATGAGTTTCAAAAGAAAACAACACAGAGAGGCCATACTTTTCTTATGGGCATGAATGGAAATGACATTTATGCTAAATCTTTAACCCCTTAAATGTTTCTGTTCTGACAGATGTACCTACTGCCACTGTTCCAATTCTCCTGGTTGTTTAAATTTTCTGTAGTAGAAACATTGGAGCATACTAAATGTAAATAAAGGTTTTCTAGCCACCTGTTCAAAGTAGATAGAAACTGCTCAGACAGTTCCAATTCTTCTCCTAGAGTGGCAGCCATTGTAGTGCTTTCTCTGAGCCAAATGAACAAGAGTGGACAGAAGTTGAAGCAGTATTTTGGAATGAAATGTGTCAAAAATGGTATGGCATCTTGTGGGTTTTTGAGTGATTTTGTGTCAAAAACACTGAAGGGATTGAAGATCAGGTAACACACATTAAGAAAATGTGAAAGTGCAGTTACATAATTAAGAAAGGAGATTGGGAATGAGGATTTGAATGACAGACAGTTTATGACAGTAACTGCAAATGTGTGACAGGTATGGCTATGACATGTACTGGCAACCACAGGGAGTGGACAAAACTGTCAGGAAACTTACATTAGTATGTTTGCAGAATTATCATTACCATAAATTTTGAACATTGTACGCAGTGTTCTCAGTTTTGACCATTGAATGCACACAGTTGTCATTTAATTCGCAGCAAGATTTTTAAAAACATTAAACTCTTACATATTTCAGACCGTAGTGGTCCATCATCAAAGAGTACATTAATTGGTGTTGTATAAAACAGTTACTATACAGTGTTTTGATATGTTGCATGCGGAAGATGTGGTGGGATTCTTCCATGTAGACAATATGTGTGGCAAACAGAATTTGTTACACAGTGAACCAGAGAAGCTCATTGATATAGTGGAGGTGAACCACACAATCACTTCGTCAGTTGCCAGATTTAATGAAAATGTTGTAAAATTTAGAAAATGTCCTGGTTGTAATTTCAGACACATCGTGTATTTTCCATAGTATGTTGAAATTTTTTTCTATCCTGTCAACCCCATTCCTGTATGTTTGAATACCTGTTTTCTCTCATCATGTTGCTGTAGAAGGCAATGTAAACCTGGTCCACTTCTGCCCAGTAGTGTGTCATTTGGTCTCATAAGCAATATCTCGTTTGTATTGTTATTGCCAGAAACACAAACATTTCTGCCCCCACTTACATCAGAATGGGGAGAATGCCCATCAGCAAGACTGTCCATGCAGCAATGATAATATCTGTTAGTCTTCACCACAAACTATGTGCCAATTTCTGCGACATATAATGTGAAAACGCCAAGTGTCACTGATGTGTGGTGTTTCACTGTTGTTCTTTCCTCCTGGGCCATCTGTAAATGTGTGTACTGCATTCTTCTGAAAGCAGGTTTAGTGGCTGTTTTGTCTGTGGATCTGGTCCCCTCTGATCATGATCATCATTTTCAGAGGCACTAGGTGAATCTAGGCTGAGTGGAGCCTGAGCACTGAAACATGCTGTGTACTGATTCTTTGATTGTAGATGTGGTTCCAGTAAAATCTCTTCACAAAATTCCTTGTCCATAGCAGCCACATTGCATAGGGACCCATCGCTGTCACTGTCCATAATCAGCTCTTACCTGATTTGTGTTCAGCAGACAATCCCTCTTGCTCATGGGTTCTGAAGCCTGTCCTTCTGCATGGCTGTGCAGTGTGTACTTTCATCTGCCTTTGCCCTACTGCCCATATAAACTGCACACATGTTTGAGACATGAAATCCATTGTGTTTGTAAGCTGACAGAAAGGCTGTGTTACGGGAATGCAAGCTACATCAGATGAAGTAGTTTTTATTGCAGTTTATCACCACCACTTTTTCTGTCCAGGTAACCATACACACAGCTATCAAAAGGCAGAAGTCTAACAGTTTGCTGTGTACACCAGCATATACAGACAAAGACAAGCATATTTTCCAGCCTTGCAGTATGTGTGTTTGCATATTCAGACATCGGTATGCTGCCTATATATTCTGCATTGGCATTTGTGAACATTGGTCATTTAAAGGTTAATGTTTTTAAAAATATGGCTGTGAATTAAATTACAATTGTGTGCATTTGTTGGTTGAAATTGTGAAAACTGAACTATAATGCATGGAATGAACAATATAGAAAAAGTGTACATGGCACTGTGTAATTGATTATACTGAAATATTGTTTGCAGTTTAATATTGTTCCAAAAACACTTTTAAAGTGCGGTTATTATCATTCAGTCATAGTACTTGAAAGTACTTTTTAATATGTATGTCCATGATTGTCATGTTTTCGTCCAGTTCATGATTAATATTGGTGATATTTGTACTTCAGATTGGAGGCGTACGCTTTTTATTTGACAACGTAGTAGAATCGCTATCGAGGTTTAACACTTCAACAGGATTTGGCTGCATCTTGGCACACTCGATGGGACTTGGCAAGACATTACAGGTATATCCACTGGCTGTTTGTCATTGCATGACAAAGTGTGACAGCATTTTTGTTCAAATTAGTGTAATATTTTCAGTTTTATTTTTAACACTTGTGTATGTGTGGCAACCCATATTGTATGTGTTATAGTACCATAAACTGTTCAGTTTTTGTTTGGTGGTCTCTGTTGCCAGTCACACACTGTTAATGTCAAATTTGTTTATACAGGGTCCCTAGAGGAAGCATAGCTCACACAGATGAGCTTTGAGGTTTTTGTGGTTATGAAAAGTCAGATTGTGGCCTTATGGGTTATGACATTGTGTGGTTTAGAGGGTGGTTAACAGTGTTTTGGAGGAACAGGGGAAGAGGGGACAGGGCACATGCTGGAGCAAATGGGAATTGATAGTTTCAAGAATGGCCCTTTTCACGGCCAGCAGTGGGAGACGTGCAGATGTCTACCTGACTGTCATTTGTAAACGACTACTGTGAAAACCTGGAAATCAGTGATCTTTTATGGTTTTTGTAAGAACTGAAAAGAGTTTGAGTTAAAAATTGTTTTGTTCTGCAGGTGATCTCATTTTGTGATGTGTTCCTGCGCCACACCAATGCTCGAACTGTTCTGTGTATTATGCCAATCAACACTCTACAGAACTGGCTGGCTGAGTTCAACATGTGGCTGCCTGCTACCAGTGAAGTGAATAATGTTGTCAATAGCAGCAGTAACACAGTTGGTAGTAACAACAGCAGCAGTAGTAATGATAACACTGCTGTCACCCAGCAGCAGTCCGTTCCTAATGATCCAGCAAGTGATGTTCCTGCTGATGCTAACAGCACCCCAGAAATCAGGCCTCGAAACTTTGCTCTTTATGTCCTTAATGATTCACACAAGTCCATGGCGGCACGTTCAAAGGTATGTTGCTTCTACAAATTGTTACACTTTGCTATTCAGAAGTGATTTAAAGTACTACTCCAATTGGTGTAATAATATTTTTATTTAAAACCTTTTGCAGCATTTCAATTGTCAGTTTGGCTTTTTATTAATCTGTTCACTAATAAGTGAATTTGATTTAGGTTGGCTGATAAAATTTTGTTTTTTACTTCTGTTTGGTTTATAACACCATCTTTTATGTTTATATGACTTTTCATGAAATGATTTGTGTGTTTGTGTGAGAGAGAGAGAAATGGGGGGTATGTCAGTGTTCAGTCCTTTTACTTTTTTGTGCTGTCATGTTTCCTCTGTGTAAAATTTGTGTTGTCCTGACATTGACATTTTCATGGTATGTGCAGTGTACACATGTGTGACGTGTGGTGTTTGGATCTCACACTGGAGCACGTATATTGTTATGTGTGGTTGATATTGTTGTTGCTTCTTCATTGACTGCTGTGCATCTGTTGCTGCCGCTGCTACTGCTGTCATTATTGTTACATTGTAAACCAACAAATGCACACGCTTCATTAGAATCACAATAATGTCACGATATGTCACCTGCTACATGTTTTGGGTCTCACTGGTCCATCATCAGGAGGTGCACAGTTGTGTCAAACAATCGTTAAAATGCTTTGTAGTCCTCAGTTTGTCGTAGAACTGTCATGAGTTTGTCATTGTATGACGTGCTGTAGGTGGATGTGTGCACAGTAATTGGAGCGGCCTGTTGGTGTGAGTGTGTTCTTCGTCATTACTATTATATGAATAACACAGTGACAACATTTTGGCAGTTGCTGAGTTCAGATTTTCTTCAGATGTAATATTTTCATTTTCAGGTAATTCAGGAGTGGTCAAAAGGTGGTGGTGTGCTTCTGATTGGCTATGAACTTTACCGACAGCTGAGCTTAAAACGTCTGTACAAAGCGAACAGTAAAAAGAGAAAGAGGAAACATGCAGATGAAGTGGTAGATGTTGATGAAGATGATAAGAACAAAGCACTCCTTGAAGGTACTGATTAATAATTTATAACAGTAAGAAGATTCAAGGTGCTTGGGTTGTCAGATCATGTGAGCTGCAAGATGGTTACAAGTTGACATGGTGTAACAACCCAGAAGGCTTGGATCTTCCACAGCATTGCTGTGAGAACCTTGCATTTTGCGTACAACAATATTGTACTTTTAGCCTTTTTCCTTTTGTTATAAGGGAATTTAACTGTACGATATGATGGTGTTCTGTGTTTGCCAGTCTTGGCACCCTGTGATAGATTTAGTCAAATTTGATGGAATGTCAGCCTCTTAGAGGCATTTTCACTGTTGCACTTCATAATTTGGTATCATTAGTTGTTCCAACATAATGACTGTGTGAACTTAGGGAATGAGAGCACAGTAGCACCACTTGATGCCGGGTCCTGAAATTTTATATGGTAATAGATATGCAGAAAATACTAAAGTTATGTCTGGTAAAGTTGTCCCTGTGCCACAAAGGCATGTGGGGGAACAGAGTTGTAGCTCCACTCATTCTGAGGAGATGAGTGGTTTGCTTCAAGCTACTGTCACTTTATCCCCGGATAAAATGCTGTGGTGCCCATCAAATAGGAGGCTTATTGGGCAACTGCACAAAGTGTTCTTGTAGACCTTAGCTTGGCATTTCATTTTCCAGTCTTCCCTCTTTGTTCTCAGCCATGTCTGCCATTATCACTTGCATTTGTCAGTGTAAGGTTGACACCTTCGTGCTCCTTAATCACATTTCCTTGTTACAAAAATCAAAGGCAAGTGCTACCAGTTAACTGTTACTAGGTTGTCTTTCAACATTTCTACATCTGAAAATGACATGTCTTTCGAGTATCAAAAAACTTCCATGTATGTTAGCCCTAATTTTGTCTCATTTATGTGCACAACTTTTCATTTGCTGTTTCATATTTGGCACAGTTCTTATCCTTTATGTCTCCATTGTTTTGTCAGGTTTGGACAAAAATCCCTTCTCACTGTAACATTTATTTGAGCTGCAGTCATGTTTGACTCTCTTGGTTGTTTAAGAAAATGTATTTGCCGTGCCTGTTATTATCGTTAAGTGTGACAAGGAGATTTACCCTCACATTTACCTCAAGCTACAGAAAAATTTATCCTTCTAGTGTGGCAGTTGGAAACATTCCTGTGGCTTTCAGAAGTTGGTAGACGCTGCCTTCTGTGTGCTACAGTAAAACTGCTGATGCAAGAGATACACTAATGAGAGTGAAGATAGAAGGAACTTCTTAAAGGAGTTGGTTCTGTGTTTTATACTATCAGTGCTAGTTTTTGCAATAAATAAGTAATTTTTTTGTAGATTTATGGGAACCTGTAGTGTACCCTTTATAAAATTCTTTTTGGCCTTTTCTGCATTTTTTAATGTATGTTACAAGTTTTCTGTCCATTTAACAGATACCTTAGATTATGTCTAGCATATATGGAAAACATCATTATTGGAGTTGTGGAAGTACATTTCCAAATGAAAAGATTAATTTCCATTTTTGTTGTGCCAACACATTAGTGTGGGAACTACCCTGAAATTTGTTGACACATTAAATTTCTTACCAATGCCTAGCATTGTGTTGCAACACAGGCAGCTTGGTTTGATCTCCGTCTCTGTGACCAAACTCCATTTGTCATTTGGTTATGATTTACAGCCTGTGAACATTTTGTCTTTGTAGGCAGTTCATGATCTCTTTTCGCATATTGCCCTGTTGGGCAGGATTCTTTTGGATGTATTCCTTTCACTCGTGATTTTTTAAATACATGTTATTCCTGTAAAGGAAGTGGGAATTTAAATCTTAGTTCAGTGACGCATGTGGTGGCTATCAGTTACACAAACGTGGCAGTGGTCAGTTTTTTTGGTCCTTCTGGTCTATCAGGTCAGATGTACCAGCTAATTAGGTGAAAAATTTTGTTGTTGAATGTCTTAGGTGGGCCACATTTTGGATGCCTTAGGTCTGAAGGAAAGTAGGCATGATGAATTCTTAAGAGAGATAAAGAAAGAAGCCATCAGTCACAAATAAGGGTTTAAGATTATAATTGATTCTTACCATATATTTGGTATTGTAAAAGTAATTGTGAATTTGTTTGAAATGTCTTTACAGATATGCATTCGGCCCTTGTTAAGCCAGGACCTGACCTTGTTATCTGTGATGAAGGTCACCGTATCAAAAATAGTCACGCATCTATTTCACAAGCACTGAAGCAGATACGTAGCAAGAGACGTATTGTACTGACAGGTAAGGCATCTGTTTAACTTGCAGTGTTTATATTAATATGCTGTAACTTTATCTTCTCTGTATTAATACATTGAAGAAGTATCTTGAACTTATACTGAAATTAATAAGTGACTGACCATATGTTAGATATAAAGTTGGTACAATTGTAACATTAACTCATTTTTTGTCCGTACTTGCTATAAGCAGGAGATATACACAAGGAAGCAATTGATATTTTATGTTAAGGAGAAATGTCCACAAAATGTGTTTGGTGATTCAGGGTGTTATTTTTTGTAGCCAGTTTACATAACTAAGTGAAACAAAAAATTGAAAATGACTTAACACACACTTAAAAATTGTGTTAATGAAGTTCCATGTCAGCACATCTTGTGATGCTGTAGATATCAAAACAACATTCTTTCTTTCGTATTTTTCTGAATGGGAATTGTTTGTCTTAATTTGCTTCAAAGTTTTATTTTTCCACAACTGGAAGGATAGGAAGTCAGAGTATTCTGAGACGGTGCACTGTCTACTTTTAACAAGTGTTTTCATTGTGCTGTAAATGAAAAGTTTCCGGCTGCACAGGTCCTGAGCTTTAGTAACGTCCCTTGAGGACGTGAGTCTCTTGGCACGTGATGCCGTGTCATTAGGTGAGTGGTTCCTGATGTTTTAAACGATCATAATTCGTTCAGACAGTCCAAGAAGAACATTTTTCTTGGGCTGTAACCTGAGGGCCTGTGTGGTTTGAACAGGATGTGGCAGTAATGTTCAGTAACAAACTGCATGTAAGCTACGTATAGTGTGACCTCCAAATAAAGGTTTACTGTACGCCGTATTATTTCTGAATAGGATATCCACTGCAAAATAATCTTCTGGAGTACTGGTGCATGGTGGACTTTGTACGACCGAACTACTTAGGAACAAAGACAGAATTCTGTAATATGTTTGAACGTCCAATCCAGAATGGCCAGTGTATAGACAGCACACCTCAGGATATACGACTGATGCGGTATAGAGCTCATGTTCTGCACTCATTGCTGGAGGGGTTTGTACAGAGGTGAGTGTCAGTTGCTGTTGCTTTGTTTCCTAAGTAGCATATCTTACCAGTTACAAACAAGCTGTTCTTCATCTCCAGATACAGCATAGATTGCTGGCTAACTGTAGTCACAAACCTGAATTCAGTGACATGTGAACTGCTCTCCAAATTTATTACCCCAGAGTTGAAGCAGAGTGCAGTTGCTGTATTATAGCACTGCCAAAGATATGATTTCACTTGCCGATTCTTGGACTTATCAGCAATTGTTGCTAGAGGGTTATTGGTTCATTGGTTACAAACGGTTATAGAGCACAGATCATTTCTATGTTACCTGAACAAAAACAACTTTTGAAATCTGGACTGTTTTGGGATATTATGCAGCATAGATGGCAGTTTTGTACCGACATTTCGGGACAACTTGTTGGTTCACGTTCAAGGGTCAAGCAGTCCAAGAAGAACTGTTGTTCATAGATACTTGTGCTGTAATATGATGCTGTCTAAGATGGGGAACCACAGTTATCCATAGTAAAGGACATGAAAGAGTGTACAGTGTATGGAAGTACATGTCAGAAGCGGTATTATTAAATGGAATGAAATTCCTGCGCTGAGGGGAGAACTCAAACTGCTGTATTCACAAAGAAAGATGACATCCTTGCAAGTATATTTGCTGCCTCCACTTCTACTGTGACCACACTCCACACTTCTCTCATACTTCATGGCTGTAAGAAAGCTGCCTGCGCACACAGGTGTCATGTGACTGCGATCGAACTCTGCCATAAGTGCTTTTGTTTATGTTAGTTAATGACAGTACAACATACTGGGTGTGTGTATCAGTTTGTGCATCAAATTAGTAAAAGGGTGTGTCTTCTGTTTTGTTCCCACTATACCTTCTTTCATCAACATATTTTATGAACAGAAAGTCACTTGCCGAAGTCACTGGTCATTTTGCTTTCCAGCTATTTTCCTTCTTACTATAAACCTTTTGCAAAAAGAAAGACCACGTTTGAGTACTTGCATAATCATAAGAAAGTATATTACAGATGTAAGTTTAGCTGAAAGAGCGTACCTTTTATTCACTGCTGAGTGTTTTATTTAATGCTTGGCTTAATACTTCTGGCACCTAATGGAGTTTTGGATATTGTGTTTAAGTCTTATCAAGTGGGTACTGGAGGTTCTTTCTGCAGGGGTAAACCAGCTGGAGTGTAAAGTTGACCATTCACTTCCAACCAGTCCTGATCTTAAGAATGAGTGGAGCTATACATCTGCTCTTCTTGTATGCTTTCATGATGTGGAGAGGGACAGCTTTACGCTTATTGTCATGGTGCAGAGAGGGGCAGGTTTATGCTTACTGTCATGGTGTGGAGAGGGACAGCTTTATGCGTGCTGTCATGATGAAGAGAGGGACAGCTTTATACTTACTGTCATGGTGTGGAGAGGGACAGTTTTATGCCTACTGTCATGGTGTGGAGAGGGACAGCTTTACACTTACTGTCATGGTGTGGAGAGGGACAGCTTTATGCCTACTGTCATGTTGTGGAGAGGGACAGCTTTACACTTGCTGTCATGGTGTGGAGAGGGACAGCTTTACACTTACTGTCATGATGTGGAGAGGGACAGCTTTATGCTTACTGTCATGGTGTGGAGAGGGAGAGCTTTACACTTACTGTCATGGTGTGGAGAGGGACAGCTTTATGCTTACTGTCATGGTGTGGAGAGGGACAGCCTTACACTTACTGTCATGGTGTGGAGAGGGACAGCTTTATGCTTACTGTCATAGTGTGGAGAGGGACAGCTTTATGCTTGCTGTCGTGGGGTGGAGAGAGACAGCTTTACGCTTACTGTCATGGTGTGGAGAGGGACAGCTTTATGCTTACTGTCGTGGGGTGGAGAGGGAGAGCTTTATGCTTACTGTCATGGTGTGGAGAGGGACAGCTTTACACTTACTGTCATGCTGTGGAGAGGGACAGCTTTATGCTTACTGTTATGGTGTGGAGAGGGACAGCTTTACATTTACTGTCATGGTGTGGAGAGGGACAGCTTTATGCTTACTGTCATGGTATGGAGAGGGACAACTTTATGCTTACTGTCGTGGGGTGGAGAGGGAGAGCTTTATGCTTACTGTCGTGGGGTGGAGAGGGACAGCTTTATGCTTACTGTCATGGTGTGGAGAGGGACAGCTTTACGCTTACTGTCATGCTGTGGAGAGGGACAGCTTTATGCTTACTGTCATGGTGTGGAGAGGGACAGCTTTACACTTACTGTCATGGTGTGGAGAGGGACAGCTTTATGCTTACTGTCATGGTGTGGAGAGGGACAGCTTTACACTTACTGTCATGGTGTGGAGAGAGACAGCTTTATGCTTACTGTCATGGTGTGGAGAGGGACAGCTTTACACTTACTGTCATGGTGTGGAGAGGGACGGTTTTATGCCTACTGTCATGGTGTGGAGAGGGACAGTTTTATGCCTACTGTCATGGTGTGGAGAGGGACAGCTTTACGCTTACTGTCATGGTGAGGAGAGGGACAGCTTTACGCTTACTGTCATGGTGTCGAGAGGGACAGTTTTATGCCTACTGTCATGGTGTGGAGAGGGACAGTTTTATGCCTACTGTCATGGTATGGAGAGGGACAGCTTTATGCTTACTGTCATGGTGTGGAGAGGGACAGCTTTACCTTACTGTCATGTCCATACACACCTGACAGCATAGTGTTAGTGGTACCTTGCTGACTCATCTGTAGGTGATGCCAGATTTGAGTAGATGATCCCCCAATGTTACTTACTGCAGGTGCATGCTGTAGTCCATGGTTACTTCTTCTCCACTCTTAACTTCATCACCAGACTTTCATCTCATTAGTCTAGGCAACCTACCAAGTTGGCTGTAGTGGTAAAACTTGTGATTTGTATTCAGGACATGAGTGGTTCTCATCCAGGGTGTAACATGCTCTGACTGTGGTTGTTTGTGGAATTGCTCAGTTCATGCTGCAAATTCATGACAGAAACTTGAAGCATAGTGTGACCACAATTCAATATTTACTAGTCTTATTTGACCCTCTGTAGGCCATGATGCTGACAGCATAACTAAGTAACCAGTAACGATAAGTGACAGTAGTAACTCAGTAACCTTTGCAGTTGATATAACACTTTTAATTTTCCTGAACCATCTTTCCATACTCATGGCAATTTCATGTTTCTCTTGAACAGGCGGAGTCATTCAGTGCTGCAGGTATCACTGCCACAAAAGGAAGAATATGTCCTCCTGCTGCGCATGACAAAGTTTCAGAGAAAATTGTATGACACATTCATGAATGAAGTTGTTCGTACCAAAGCTGTGCCAAATCCACTTAAGGCTTTTGCAGTGTGCTGTAAGGTACTGTAATAATGAATTGCATTTTAGGAGCATAATTTTTCATAATTAACCTTCCAATGCAGTGGAGTAAAATCCTTAAAAAGTTTCTAGTTTTTAGGTTGTCAAATTCCTGACAGTTTGTGGAACTGAAGGTATAGTACTGTCTTCACTAGAGCCTGACTCTTGGCCCTATCCTGAATCAGATGAATTCAGCCTGTGCCTTCCCAACCTGTTTCTTCAAGATCTATTCTAATATTATCTGCTTAATTCCCCTACCTATCAAAAGAAACAGAATGGAAGAATTTTTGAGGTTTTTAATAGATGAACTAATTGAAAGCAAGGAAATTGTACCTGTCCTCAAATGAGGCATGTAGGGGATGGGTATCTTGATATTTTAGCATCGTTCATTATGTTAACCACTGCCCACTTACGGAAATGAAATTAGATATGTTAGCATTTAGTACTGCTCAACTTATATGTAGCTTGGCCATAAGTGGAATGATTTTAGTGCTGTTTCTCAAAATCTGCCATTTGAGACTGTTGTTGGGATACAACTTACCAGACAGACATTTCGATGCTGTATCACTACATCCCCATTCTTTGTTGAATGCAGGAAGTAACTAAGAATCACTGTAATTGATGTAATGTATCTCCTTTGATATCCATTTGCAGGTAATAAAGTTAAAGAAACAGAGTACATGCAGCACTTGGAATTGCACTTGTAGTACATATTTTTGTCTTTCCAGATCTGGAATCATACTGACGTTCTGTATTACTTCCTGAAGAAAAGAATGTGTGGTGAAGATGTTGATTTAGACCTGGAAGAAGCAACAGCTGCAGCAAATACCCCACTTGTTCCGGGAGTTGCAGCTAACCCTAGGGGTGGTCCAGGCAAAAGAGGCAGAGGTGCCAGGGGTCCACGCAATCCAGTCGGACAGAGTAAGAGGGAGCGGAAGGTATGCAGCATTAAATCCCTACAATTATAATTTTCCCACCTGAAACAGTACATGCTGTACAGTAAAAAATTAACCCCTGAAATTTAATGTAAGTATGCATCTGGCATAATAACTCCATTCGTTTGTAATTTCTTAGCTTCATCCTTCTTCTTGGGCCCTGACCCCTGTGGGTGAAGGCATTACAATTCTTTGAAACATCAGAAACCACTCACAAGATGATGCAGTGTCACATTCCAGAAGACCTGAATCCCCAGCTTCATTGCTTTGAGAACCTCATATCATATTCTGTTATCATTTTCTGCATCAGCTGTACTATACTCTGTAGCAAGTTAAATGAGGTTTGTCTGTGTTATGTAGTTCATGTTTTACTTATGAAGTAAGAATGTCGTATGTACACACATTAAGACACTCCCCTTTATAATCTTGAATTTTCCTGAAAATACTTGGTGTTATTCGCCACATGATGGATTTGAAAAATATATATATATCAGGGTGTTTCACGACTTTAGGGCATAACTGCAGGAGGTGATTTCCTAGGTCTTTGTGATCAAAAAAGTTCACATAAACATGTGTCCGATTTTGGATGGTTACGGAGTTATGACCGTTTGAAACTCAGAATAGAAGGTAACGATTACTGACAATAAACGGAACAAAATAATAAACCAGCATAATACATGATACATT
>Ga0123353_10007882_pt1 | contig 14465 bp, 15 predicted proteins | sample TergutLab28metaG_3_FD_92763 | JGI IMG/M metagenome (GOLD analysis project Ga0123353, IMG submission 92763) | Labiotermes labralis P3 segment gut microbial communities from Petit-Saut dam, French Guiana - Lab288 P3 | ecosystem: Host-associated > Arthropoda: Insects > Digestive system > Gut ... | reverse complement strand
TTCTGTAGGGTAGACTGACCAAGTGGGAGATGATATACTGTGTGAAATCTGTCTGCCATACCCGAAGGAGCAGTGGGTAAAAGACAATAAATGCTGGAAAATGAAATTGCAAGAAAGCATTAAGTATGTTGGAAACATGAGAAAACATAAAATGTTAAAGTTATAGATTTTCCACTTTGGCATACAAAAATAATAAAAAAGATACCTGAATACATGTGTGGATACCACTTTTATCAAACGGAATCTTTGACAACTGTTTAGTTCAGACTTTACATTTCAGTTGAAACAGTGCCAGTTTCAAGTTCAAGATATTCCATTGTCATGTCAATTCTGTGTACCTAAATCGGTGATGTAACATTTTTATGAGCATTTCCTTGATAAGGCTTGGCAGTGGGTCAGGCTCCCATCCGTCCTTGACTTTCTCTTCACTGTTCCCACCCCACTCACAGTCACCACACAGTTTATCAGTGCTGGAAGTGGAACATGTTGCAAGCTCATTGCCTGCAGATGATGCATAAAACGTGATGCTGACACATTTCAGCACTTAGCTGAATCCAGTCTTCATGGAAGGCATCATTCTCTTAAGTAATCTAGTCTGTCTCAACTTCTGCATTAAGTTCATGTCTGTGGTTTACTGGTGTAAACAATTTACAGTTGTTGACTGTCTGACTTCACACTAACTTGTTACTATGAAATGCATCATTTTCAAAATATTAATTTCTAATTCAGCATCCTTTCCTTATCCATCACTCACAGCTTTTTATACTACGTGTTTTTTGTACACCTACTTGAAACGTGTGATGCTCAAATCAAGTCTTGGAGATGGATGCTGCAATTATCCACAAAAACAAAATGTTGCTACCTTTCATGTTGATATAAATACTGAAATTGGTTGTGTGTATCGATGATTTTTTTTTATTTCAGTGGTATTTCAGAGGAAGTTTTTCATGTTTTAAAAGCAGTGTGGTTTTAGTGACTTTCCAGCCATGATTGACACCTGTTTGTTGCTGCCATCACTAGTCTCACATGTGTGTGCACATGCATGCGTGTGCATGCATGCATGCGCACACACACACATACACACACACTGGCATTGATATCCTTCCTTTGGCACTTTTTCTGGTGTGTTGCACATAATAATAATACTGCATCACACAACTGTTCATGTTTGTTTCAACAAGGAAGAGCAAACAGGATGGTGCCAGACTGTATTACTAACAACTGCAGAACATATTTGTGAGGTTTGCCAGCTTAGAACTTAAATTTCCTTCTCCTCATCCCCACCACTCCATGTCAATCCTCACATGACCAAGGTATGGTGACTTTTCATAAGTACTGTTTTAAGGAATAGGTTACAAAAGCATAATTTTACTTTTGCTGGTTTTTTCCCCAGAACTAATCATTCTGAATGACTGACATGATAAAATGGCACTTTGAGGAAGGTGCTCATGACATTGGTATATGGTGTTTATATGGCTGATATGTAAGGACCAGAATAATGGAACATTACTTGTGGGAAGACTGTGCATATTGAAACAATAAATAGAGTTGTCACTAGTATGGTTTCCGTGGGGAATTTCCCCATGCCGTTGCATGTAAAATTTAACAAATTTATAGAGATAAAATTGTTCATGTGTGTCATGAAGGCATAAAAGGGTAGTAGAATTATTGCTGCACTAATTCTAAATTTTGGCACTAGATGGATGTGAGTGGCCAACTTCACACCCAGGCTGCCTTACCCCCAGCAAAAGAACACTGATCCCCTGTTCATTGAATAGTAGGCTGGTTGGGCCTCAGAGCTGGTCTGAATGTTTTTGAGAAGAAAAAAAGATATGTTGCCCCTGCTGAGAATCAAACCCCAGATCATGCAGACTTGTAGACTTGTCACTGTACCTACTGTGCTCCCCTCAGAGGTCTCTTAACAAATTTGTACTAGATAAATAAACATACTAGTCAGTATTTTACTAATGATTGATCCCTTTTTCTTTACAACGATATTATGTAACAGTATTGGTGTTGGGAGATTGTCCTCACTTAGAAACTGATCATGGTTTTGGTGACAGAATTAATTATTGTCAAACACAACTAGTGTTTATTATGTACTTTATTTTGGCAACATTCTTTTGAACCAGTATGGTCATCTTCAGGCCAGTAATATAAAATTCATAAAAAGTCTTGCGTACAATTGGACTAAATATATTGAGTTCTAAATTTTACATTTAAACCATTATATGTCAGATTTTTTTGTGATAATGATTAAAATGATTAAAATATGATTAAAGGGAATTCACATGCTGTTACTTCTGTATTTCAGTGTTGTGGAAGAATATACAGTATAAAGTCCATGGAATGTCACCTTTTTGGTCTTGTTCATGCTCATAGCTGTTCATCTGTTTTTGTTATAATTTCTTGTTTTGGATAGAGCTTTCAATATGTTGAATTCCCATGTTATTTATGAAGTGTTGAATCTGTTGCACAAATGTACTGTGTGTCATCACTGTTCGGTAGATACTCATGATTGTTGGTAATTGGTAGTTACACTTTTGGTAATGACATGAAGCTCTATATTGGCCAGTGATTGGTGGACGAGACCAACAACAGAATGAGATGATTGTGAAGCGTTATATGCGGCAAGGTGACATTTATGTGCATGCTGATATCCAGGGTGCTAGTAGCATAGTTATCAAGAACCCTACTGGGGAGCCTGTACCACCCAAAACACTGAATGAAGCTGGCTGCATGGCTGTCTGTTATAGGTAAGTAGGATCGATGATGCTAAACAATAGAATGGTTGGTATTCTTGAAGCCATTAGTTCAAATAAATGAAATTCTTCATGAAGTATGTTAAATTTATTCTTGAAACAAGATTTAAAATTCTGACAGTGGTGTTGTTGAAGGTTCAAGGATTCAGTGACTCACTAAACCGCATGGCATCATACCCCAGAAGACCTGAATGCTTTTCATTTTTGATGTTTGGAGCCAAGATTTTATAGCCATTATAATGAGGAAACTGCAGACTGGATTACCGAGAAATTGTGGTTCAAACCCATCAGGGACAGGATATTGTTTCTTTCTTCATGAGCCAGACCAGCACTGGGTCCCATGTAGCCTCCTATTCATTGGGCATGGGGATTCTTTCTCAGGGGTAGATTGCCAAGGGTATGAAGCTGACCGCATACCACCATCTAGTGCCATGGATAAGTGAGTGGTGCTATACTTCTGCTCCCCTTATATGCTTTCATGGCATGCTTAGGGGACTACACTGCTTTTAACTTTACATTCTTGACATAACACATGCAACTGGCAAAATTTTTTGATGACAGTTTATGGTACCTGCTTTCCTTTATATACTTTCATTCTATATCATTAAGCTAGCAGTAACTGCAAGTTAATATTATACTATTTAGTGATCCCTGTCTATAGCCTTTATTAGTGTGCTTTCCAATAATGGTAAATGTGTCAGATTTCATTTCATGTATGAATTATAGAATGTTCTATGTACCTGACATTAAAAGTATAGTTCAAAATTTTTGGTATAAATGTTATACTTTTATAATTTTTCAGATAATTGTATGAATGTTGGACATATATTTCTTATTTCATACACATTAGTTGATACAGTACCAACATAATATATGGTTTCATTTTTTTTTTGGAGAGTTAACAAGTTGAGTACACAAGATGAGAGCTCATGTGCTTTTGTAGTGTTGCCTGGAATGCTAAAGTCGTCACAAATGCATGGTGGGTGGAGAGTGACCAGGTGTCTAAGACAGCCCCTGCTGGAGAGTACCTGACCACAGGCAGTTTCATGATTCGAGGCAAAAAGAACTACCTGCCGCCTTGTAACCTCATCATGGGTTTCAGTTTCTTGTTTAAACTTGATGACAGTTCTGTCTTCAGGTAAGAATGTACCAATATACCATGTTGACCTGAATATAAGATTCTTACCTAATTCTTCGTTCAAAAAATTGTTGAGGTGGGCCACATCACATTTGTACACAAAGTTATGCATGTTTGTCTCATATGTAGGATTGTGTTTTGTTGGCTAAATGCAGTAAGTGTATTAGTGGAAACTGCAGCTGATTGTTAAAAACACTTTGATACTATCAAAGAAAATTCACTAGTAGTCCTCCTCCATTCCCTTATCCCCTTCTTCTCCCCTTTTTTCTCTTCATCATCATCATCATCATCAACCATCCCCATTACAATTGCTGTCAGTCACCAGCAGTCAGGGATATGCTTCTTTGTTCTTCTTGCATGCTGAGGGTATGGCAAATGATACGTAGATCATGTCATTATTAACATTTTAAGTACAGTATAATTTTCTTTATTCACAGGAACTAAAGCCAGTAATATCATTCTTTTCTACATATACTACAGGCATTTTGATTTTCTAAGAAAGATATTCATTGTCAATAGTATTACATTCATGAATGGTACTTTGCAAATATTGATCCTGTCATATTGAAATCCTAAAATTTATTTATGTTAATATTTAAAACATGTGAAATATTCATGAATGTAATTTTGTTGACACTGATGATGGTTTCCCAGCAAACCAAAACACCATTTGTAGTAGATGTAGGGAAGAGGGTAATTGGCTTACATTGGTGTAATTTTATGAAACTTTATTTCATTAATAGCCACTTGGAATGTTGAACTACAAAATTGGTATTTTAAGGGGAGATTTATTTGGATGATGATTCACACACAGTATCATTTACTTAGGATAATCTCACTTTGGGCTTGGTGACTATATGCACTTCTCAACACAAACACACACTTTTGTAGATAGAAATTTCTGTGTTTTTGCGTAACTGTACAGTGTGTTTTTTTTCTTCTGATAATTTTAAATAAGGTAATTTGAAAATTCTTTACTGTAGTGAGAAGCAGATATGTGCCTCAGAAGGACAAGTTTCAGGAGAACAGTGAAATAAAAGATTGAAATAAATCTTAGCTTGGTTCTGTGACTCTGAAATTCTGTTGTTGCTTTCAGACATAAAGATGAGAGGAGAGTCCGAGGAGCAGAGGATGATGCGTCTTCTATAGCGACCACAATGGATGTTGTGTTGTTGGGTTCATCAGAACAGGAGCAGGAAATTCAGCTGGTTGACAGTGAAGAAGAGGATGAGCAAAATGGTCAGTATATTCGTAAAGCTGTTACAGTAATGTATTTGTATAGCAAAAATTCATAATTATTTTTTTAAATATATGCTGTACCAAAAATTCCTCACACCTGAGTGAATAGACGTTCCTATTTTATGTCATGTAAAGGCACCATTATGCTTTTACTTTGGCATTGGATAAAAGTGAATGATCAGGTGCATGCCCTGGTGATTGGACTGTGAGGAAAAGAGAGCCTATTGCCTGCTGGATAGGCTGCAGAACTTGTCTCCTTGTGAAGGGAACAATCTGTACTTCCGCTGTGATTGATCCCTATTTCTTTTATCATCACTGTAGTGACTGAGCTACATCAACTCTCTTTTCTTCTAATGTAATTTAGCTTTTGATGTAGGAGGACCTCCTTTTCCTTTAGAATATTTTGAGGAAATTTGACTTGCTGCATCTGTTTCCCACTGATGTGACGTAAAGAAACGATTCCCTGATGCAGTCTCTGTTGTTAGCTGTTGGGATGGTAAAATAAATTTCTAGTGTTATATCATTCACTTTAGCAAATGTGATGGTTTTAGTGATGGTCTTTGTCACTGTTAGCTTACCATTTTACCATTTTAGATGTGTCTTTAAAACATACTGTAAATGTAACTATCTACTAACAAATTACAGTAATTGAAGTTCAGCATGTTATGAATCAAAGTTCAAGGAACCTTTTCATTCAACAAAGCATGGGAGGTATAATCTTTATGGTGTGGAGCATTTCATGTGGAAGGATTGGCAGTAATAAATTACAATAATGTGTGCTGGTGACATCTACATTGAAATTTTAATTGATGAACTAAAGTTGGCACTGAATATGAAACGTTTGTTACAAACTAGCACTTTTTTCTGAATTGCTTTTAATTTTTGAATGTTTTGAGGGATGTTGCCAGAAATAAACTGCTAAAAGTAGCTGAAAAGAACGTTACAGAGAGCATAAATGTGACCAGGGTTGGAGATAGGTGGGGATAAAATGATCAAACTGTGTGTGTGTGTGTGTGTGTATGTATGTATGTATGTATGTATGCATGTATGCATGTATGTATGTCTGTATGTGTGTATGTTAAAATACCTGCATTGAACTTGTAACTGGCAATCTACAGGAACATTATCAATGGATGGAAAGTATTATCACAAATTTTTTTTTTCTAAATCGAATAGGACACAGTTTGGATGGATTATATCAGGCAGTGTGTTGAGAGTTGTCAGAAAGAAAAGCTTTGTTGAAGCCAATGTGTGGTATTGTTGGGAATGCGCGTGTTAGAAGGAATTGAGACATGTTGCAAGGAGAGACCAATAAAACTATTCTGCTAACATTGATGTGTGCAGATGGAGCTGTTATGGTTGTCATCACAATAAGGTTTTTATGTGGCCTGATCAAAAAGTATCCAACCATATTATTTTTTCTATTAAACAAGAAGACACTTGTGGCCAGGAATGGGGAGCATGTGACCTTGGACCTACATGCACATGTGTGAATTATTGCCTCTTGCTTGGATCGCTTCACTGCCAGAAATTAGCCAAAATGTCTGGTTGTGTGTGTTGGGTGTGTCATGTAGACAATGACCAAGAAAGTGGAGCAGTGCATCTGCATCAAGTTTTGCCATAAACTTGGACATTCATGTTCAGAAACCTACGATACGGTTCAGAAGGCTTTTGGGAATGAGGCAGTGGGCTATACACAAGTTAAGGAGTGGTTTTTGGCATTTCATGGAGGTATGGTCTGCGGTTGAGAGTGATGAATGTTCAGGGAGGCTCTTCATGAGGTGGAACCAACTGATGATTGACAGAGTGCATTCTGTCATGCTGGATAACTGAAGAATAACAATTACAGAGCTCTTTGACAAGTTGGGGCTTTCATTTGGTTTGGTACAGTCCATTCTGATGGATGTTTGGGTATGAAATGCATCTCAGTGAAATTTGTCCCAAAATTGCTGACAGTCAAGCAGAAAGAGACATTCCTTGTAGTAGCCAGAGATTTGCAGGAATGTGCTGATCAAGATGCAAACTTGTTGAAGACAATAATTACAAGTGATGAATCTTAGGTCTGTGGGTATGACCCAGAAACATAAGTCCAGTCATCACAATCGAAGACTCTGGGTCTCCGAGGCCAAAATATGCATGCCAAGTTCAGAGCAAGGTGAGAGTGATGTTGACAGTTCTCTTTGATCACAATGGTGTCATTTGCCATGGGTATGCACCAGATGGTCAAACTGTAAACAGGGTGTACTATGTCAAAGTTCCCTGTTGGCTGCATGTTGTGGTGTGGTGCAAGTGACCTGCATCGTGGAAGTGAGGTGACTGGCAGCTGCACCATGACAATGTCCCCACCCACTTGTCCCACCTTGTACAGAACTCTTGGCTAAACATCAGATCCCACAGGTGCTGCATCCTCCCTGTTCAGTGGACGTGGCCTCGTGCGACTCTTTTCTATTCCCGGAGGTAAAAATGCTGTTGAAGGGAAATAGGTTTCAAGACATGGAGGAGATAAAAGGAAAAGCGATGACACAGCTGTTGGCTGTCCCAAAGAGTCAATGTCGAAAATGCTTCAGACAGTGGTAGGACTGCTGGCACAAGTATGTGGTGTCTGAAGGAGACTGCTTTGAAGTGGATTATGACTGCAACACCATTGGTTAGTTTGTTTTTTCTGGCCCTTGGTTGGATACTTTTTGATCAGGCCGTGTATATGACATTTATTTGTTCTACTGAAGCCTTTATTGGACATTAAACTTTTGCACTGAAGGTCACCCACAGCTGACATGCTGTTTGTATTTAAAAAGGCAGAATCATCCGACAGCTTCACCAAGAACATGCAAAAGGTATGGCAGCCATTTAAATTCTCATAATTTTCGGTGTACCATGGGCATGTAATTCTGGCATGAAAGGGTTAATGTTTAACCTCTAAATGGCCTGCGTTTATATGCACACAAGCCAGAAATACCCCAGATTTTTCATTTTGTGTATTTAGGTAAGGAGGATATTTATTACATTTTTATGACATGCTGAATAATCTCTTTTATTTTCCACAAAATGTCATTTATTTCAAAATTTAATATTTTTTTTCTTCAGATAATACATTTTTCATAACTTTCAAAACTTAAATACCAACCCGTTCATTTAAAAGTTATAAGCTCTGCCTTCACATATATGAGCAAATGTAAAAAAACTGACCCTAAAATTTATTTAATGTATTTAGGCGATAAGGAAAATTACTGCATTTTTAAGACATGTTGCATGATCTGTGTTTCATTATCCACTAATGCTATGTATACCATAATGTTATCTTTTTGTTTTCAAATAATATGTTTTACATAAACCATGCACTAAAATTTATATACTGATTGGTTGGATAAAGGTTAAATTAAACAAGGAGCAGTTCCTCCTGCCACCACTTTGTGTGGCAAACTGCAGTGACCATACACATGGTTAGGAAGAAGCATGATGTGTTATTGTCTAGCAGGTTTTTGCTTGTTCTCAACAAGTAGAGCCACTAATTTGAGCTACACTTACAATTTTTTTTGGTGAAAAGTGATTTTTTGGGGTAAAGGGAACGTCAGTTGATACAAATTATTGAGTTAAATAATTAATCATGGTTCAACTCTTTGGCATATGCCTTAAAAATTTTCATATTACATTAGCTCTTTTTTTTTCTTTCAGTTTTTGAAATTTTTTTTTTTTTTTTTTAGGATTTCACTGTATGTTGATGTTGTATGGCACCAGATGTTTGAGACCCACCACACTGCACAGATTTTGTTTTCCAAGAACTCGCTGAATAATGTTTGCTGTCTTTGAACTTTGTATTTGCAAAGCTAAGATCACTTACCCCCCTTTCAGTTACAGTGTAATTTGAAATATTTTGTCTTTTAGTTGGGGTAAATGTACAGTAAAAATATGTCCCTGTGTGTAAATACTGCACTGTGAGAGTAAGAGGCTTGTTGCATTTTTGATCTGAGCATGACATTAAGATAAATAAGTGATGAACATGATTTGTCTTTATGTTTCCAGGGAAAAGGGTTATATTTCATAGTTTACAGGAATGGAGGCTAGGTGGGTTGTAGAGTTAGTTTGGTCATGGCATTGAAAATAGAAATTCAAATGCATACTGTGATGTGAATTCCTAGCCATCCATTTTGTAACCTCACTTTTTACCTACTGAGCCAAAATTATCTGAGGGGAATGAATGTAAATGTGACATGTTATTTTAAAGCGACATGTAATTCTATATCTCTTCTTCTCTCAGGGTAGTGAAAATGTAATTGGATTTATTATTAGATATTATATAAGCCTTATTGTTTGTTTCTTATGATGATGAGGTAGAAGAGAATTCTACACCTCCAGACACTGGTCTGAATGGGGAGAAAGAAGAAGAAGAAAGGAGAGATGAAGAGGAGATTGGCGACAGTAATGAGAGCTCTGAGAATGAGGTGCAAACCGAGGAGAAGAAGTTGGAATTTCCTGATACAGAGATTAAGATTGAACATGTCGGAGGCAATCAGTAAGTGTGAGAGAGAGCAGCAGAAAGGGACAGCAGTATACAGTGCTGACAAGCAAAATAAGATTTTAAATTCTAATAATATTTTCCATTTACATGCAATACTTGTTCAGAATGTGATCCAGATTTTACTAGGTACTTTACCTTGAAAATGGAGACATGTCATCAGGTCTTTGCTTTGTGTGTCTGTTGAAGATTCAGAAGTCATTACTTGCAATGTCCTTTGCCCTGTCATCAGCCTCACACCATGCTGTAGGATTGACTCTTTTACCCTCATTGATACTTTATAAAGTGGAATTCATAATTTTTCATGTCTTCCTCCACAACTTTGTTCCTGTGCCAGCATTATTGTTCAGTTGTGTATAACTGTTAATTGTTATTCTAATTTTCTGCATTATCTCACTTAATTTTAATGTCATATGTAGTGACGAAAAGCAGGAAGCAGTGTGAGTTGAGTTGAGTTTGTTGTGATATAGAGCAACTGGTTCTGTAAAATTGAAATCACACTTACATGTGCCTCATGTAAAACTTTCAAGTATTGTGGGCCAGCATTGTTGCTGCATTTGCATACATATAATTCCATTTGTTTCCTCATTGTATGTGTTATGGTATTGGTCTGAGTAGCATTATAAGTGTAACATCATGTAGGGTAGGATGCACACCATGCTTTCAATGTACATGATAGTTACTGTGTATATGTAAGGTTGCCATTTATCCTCCTGTAGGCAAGTTTGAATTTCACTATTAATGCATTCTGGCTTTTTGGTATCTTTTCCATGGCATTTTGCATGTATTACACTGTGTGGATGGCTGATTCTTTTCCTTCATACTGTGCTAAATATGCAGCTATGTTGCATTGCTGGTAGATGCCAGATGATTCACAAAAATATCTTGGAATGTTTTTAATTCAAGGCATGTTGAATAAAATTGCTGACTGACAGGAGTAAACTGTACCTAACTGCCTGGCAAGGTATGTGTTATGAACCTGTAAAATTAGAATCTCTGTTTGTGAAGATGTGACACAATTAACAGCACTGATGGAAGCAGCTGACAAAAGCATTGCTGCTTTTTGCCTCCTGTGCTAGTGTACAAGCAGCAACAAACAAACAAGTATGGTCACTGGAGCATCAAACCATTGTTTCCAAGAAGCACAAATTTGTGAGTCACTGCATCTGTGTATGGCTCTGTCAGTTTGTTTATGTAAAGATAAAGGTAAAATTCTTCATGTTCAATTCAGCACAATGTCATGTAGATGTTTTGGAGGGCTTGATGTGTAGCAGCATGCTTAAACCTTTAACATGGGGTAATTTAAACCCCAGTCCATAGCACGATGCAGGAGCAGTATTTAATGGTATTTGAATTTTACCTGCACACTGCAAGTATAATCGACACTCATCATTGAAGGGTTAACCCTAGCATAGATGACCTCATTAATCAGCTTCACACTGCAACTGTTTATTGCTGGGGAAAGATCCTGTGACATCCATGCGGGCTAGGTTAGCCATAGAACAGTCTGAATGCTGTAGAGTAGAGAAAGATTTTTGGTTTCTGCCAGAAATCAATCACCAGTTCGTCATTCATGCAGTTTGTAGCCTAGCGACTATAGTAACTGAGCTGTGCTCATTTATAGTTTGCATGTTTATGTACTGTACGTGGACGCAAGGAAGTGTGTTGTGTCTAGTGGGTGCTACATTCTGGTGCATGGTACTAGATATAAGGTGTGCACATGCATAAGACCTTTTTGTGTACTAATTTTGGATAGAATGGTAATGATTTGTGAGGTTTTGGTATTCAGAGTAGTGTTGATAATGATTCATTAGTTGTGGGATATTCACCATTCTACACACTATAATGTTGCAGAAGACTTGAATATTCAATATAATGATTTTCATGAATAAGTCACATTATTAACACAATAATTTATGTGATTTTGCAAATGCCATATTTGTTCAGGGTGACTCTACACACAACCTCCACATCTGTATTTGAACCCTTGGGGCATTCACCAGAACAGGAAGTGATCTTTCTTGGAGATGATAAACCTGTCCATTTAAAACCTTCTGTGCCTGCAAGTCATCGGAAGAGGACAAGTAGCAACAAATCACGCACTAATAGTGTTCAGGAAGGTGATGACAGGGAACAGAAGGAACAGCAAGCACAACTGCAGCAGCAGCACTTGAAACGTGGTCAGAGAGGAAAATTGAAAAAGATTAAAGAAAAGTACAAATATCAAGATGAGGAAGAGGGGAAATTAAGGATGGAAATTTTACAGGTACTGTTGTTGTAAAGTCTTCGTTTATATTATCCTGCCATCAGTGCCTCATTCTCTTCCATAGCTTTTTCTCATTTAAGCTCTTGGCTAAACATTTTTCATTTTGACTGTGCATGCGTCATGTCCTGTGTGATTTGGTCACCAAAGCCATATTAAATGAACAAATTATGGAACTGTTTGTTACTTAATTTCCTAATTTATTTTGTTGAATATTGAGCGCTGTTTCCTGTTTCAGGCCTTCTGTCATTACAGTTTTTCTATCTGGCCATATTACAAGATAATACCTCAAAATAGGCTATTTCTGTTTATCTTCACATCCCCTCTTGTTCTTTCCTTTAGTGCTTGTGCTGAAGGTCCCTTTGAGAATGCAGTGCCAATTGTACACATTGGCCACAGTACAGTATACTGTTCATAGCTGTAAGATAAGCTGTTTATTTAGCTGTAAGATTTATCCATTATTATAATTGATAATGTTCAACTGGTGAAGTGATCAGCATGAAAGCTTTTCGAATAATTCTCAGACTGTTCACGTAGTCCCCCTTTAACTGTCTGCTAATGAACATTGTATGTATGTATGTGTGTATGTATATATGTATATGTATGTATATGTGTGTGTATATATATATATATATATCTATATATATATATATCTGTGTATGTGTGTTTGTGTGTGTATATATGCATGCATGCATGTATGCTTGCCTGTATATATGTATGTATGTGTATATGCATGTATGTATGTAATACACAGAGTGATAATAAGAATGCTGGTCCCTGTCAAAATATATCTGCTGTCATGCAGCCCTCTTTATGTGGGAGGGCATTTAAATTCAGTCTTCTGCACCATAGTGTTGGTCATGAGAGCTATATGATGATTGGTCATGGTGTAGTATACCATCTGGGTCCTGTTTCCATTCTCATTCAGTCATAACATTTTATAATCAAGTAAAGACATTTATTTTACAGCAAGTGTGCATTAGTGATTTTTTAAAACTATTGTTAATGAAACAACACATTCATAAGAAATTTTATTAACAAAATGGGGAAAACTGTTAAGGAACCTGGATTTGTTAAAAGTAACAATGAGTGGTTAGAGATTATACTGCTAAGCATTGTTTAAATGGTACAGACTTTTTGAAAGCAGCAAATAATTGTTATTCCTGCTCATAGACATTGCTAACTGATAAAAAAAAAGTAATGCAGCCAGTGTCTTGGTACATTTATATCACTGATCAAGCAATACACATGATAAATGATGGTGGATGTAGGAGTATCTGTGGGATTGTGTTTTAGTCTGGAACTGATATTTTAGCACAACTACATTCGGTAACACATCAAACTGTTTTTAGTAATGTAATATTTTAACAGTTAAAGTATGTGGTGTAAGGTTTTGTACTGCAAAGCAGTGGTTGGGCATGTATGTTCATTGAAATATGAAGATTATAGTTTTCTGTTAACGATAAAGTTTGTTGTCTGTACACTTTATTTAGTGACTTATTTGTTGAGACCAGTGTGGTATGTACTTAACATTACTGCCTGTTTTTAGTCTGCAGGTACTGGGAAGGATGCAAAGAAGGGAAAGAAGTCCAAGGTTTCAAGTGGCAAAGAGTCATTTAGAGTAGAAAAGAAGGTGAATGCTCCTCATGTAACAAAGTCAGCTCCTGTTCCAAAAACAGGGGCAGATGGGGAGGACTCAGATGCTGGGGAAACAGCTGAGGAGGTGACAGTTGCAGCTGATGTTGACATGCTGGACTCACTGACAGGAATACCAGTACCTGATGATGAGCTGCTGTTTGCTATACCTGTGGTAGCACCTTACAACACGCTGCACAACTTTAAGTGAGTAGGCTACTGTAAGACTAATAAGGCACACTGATACCTGATTGAAATAAACTGCATCTTGCAATCTTAATCATTAGTGATATGCATATGTGTGATGACGCACATCTGATGTGTGAGTTGATGTCTGTAACATTTTATGGAGATTGTCTGTTACTTGCATTGATAAATGTTTTTATATTGTCAGTTATTAAGAATTATAATTGTATAACCACCCCTGACATATGCTTGCCACCTAACAAATCCTTCCACTTAATTCTACAGTTATTGGTCAGTTGCTAAGTTTACAATGCAAATATTTTGGGTACTTCATTTTCAGCTAATAAGAACTTTTAAGATATAACTGTACTGCTATCCCAGTACTTTTCCATATAGTGCCTGCCACACCTGAGGCACTTATGTTGTGGGAAGAGCTTTTATGTCCCCTTGTAATAGAAGTCTGTGTCATGTATTATCAACTACAGTGTCACTTCTGATTCTGCCTCACAGTTGTCTTTAAATTTGTGGCCACCATGTTTTTCTCTAGTGCTGGAAATGAATGGTAGTTGCTTGGTGCTAGAATAAGGGTGTTATGAAATTGTATGCCATATATACAGGGTGTCCCAGGAGGAAAGGACCTAACTTCGGGAGAGTGTTCCTTAGGTCAAACTATACCGATATAACCCAAAACACCTATATCCAAAGTTCAATGGTTACGGAGATATTGGC
>Ga0123353_10007880_pt1 | contig 14467 bp, 7 predicted proteins | sample TergutLab28metaG_3_FD_92763 | JGI IMG/M metagenome (GOLD analysis project Ga0123353, IMG submission 92763) | Labiotermes labralis P3 segment gut microbial communities from Petit-Saut dam, French Guiana - Lab288 P3 | ecosystem: Host-associated > Arthropoda: Insects > Digestive system > Gut ... | reverse complement strand
CGCTAACGTGGAAAATATGGTGAGCTCCTAATAATGCCAGCAGATGGCAAATGGGATTTAATTTGGAGTTTAAAGGGTTAAAGGAAACGTGTAGTAATTTCTTGCAGATGTTCCAGTACGTCAAGTTGTATCATTCAGCAAAGTGACCGACAACCGGCTTCAGATCTCTGACATCATGTGGGGTATAGAAATAACTGATTTTTGTACAGGTACTCTGCGTTATACACACAATTAAACGGGCGCAATTGAACAACAGTTGATCTATGTTCCCTACGGTGTGTTGATAGTAACAGCAGGAACTCGAGATTAATCACGATGAATTATGAGCAAGATAGCAATTACGCTGGAAATTAGATCAACGCCTACCTCTTTGATGGCAGTTGGTCCCGCAACACCACCAATGTAATTTATCCCCCTTCATCCCCTTGCTTCGAGGCAGCATCCAACCCTTGGATAGGATCATAAATATTTACTAGATCATGATAATGTGGCGCAGGCTAATTTGTGATGACGGCGCATGCGTATTTGTGGCCACACGCCCTGCACTATGGTATCACAATGCAACGTGTCAAGTAACTTAAATGCTTAAAAAATAAACGATAATAAATCCTTTAAAAACTGTCGGATATCAAGTAATCCTGTACATTTCACGGCAATAACAACAAATTCACACAATAATCATCATGTTCGTGGCGTTACGAATATAAACTTGCACAGCCCTGTCGAGAAGTCTTAAATATAATTTTACAAGCTCTCTTATTTGAATCCGATAGCCGGGTTTTTAATCCTCAGTGAATAATGTATGTAGATGGAGGATTTCGGAGATTAAATGGTGAAGATTAGACCAGACCTAACACACTGGACAAAACAATATAACAAAGTTCACAACTTCTGCTGTTTAATCTTCGTAGTTGCACCGTGCATGTTGATAGTATTAAGTCCTTTATTTGTCCAACTAATGCACACAAATTATTATGGAATTGTTAAACAGTTAAAATCATTTAAAATTATAATAGTTGCTCCAACATGTTTCGGTTTACATAAACCATCATCAGGGAGCTCTCAGCCTGTGCTTCGCTAAAGTTACAATGCTGACTTCGGTTGCATATCGTTATTTGAGGTTATTAGTATTGTGGCTGCATATTTTGTTCAGTCCTGTTATGCGTGTGGATCGTGCATTGTGCATATTGAAACTCAAACTGTATAGTGCACGATCCACAGTGCAGATATAAACTCAAACTGCACAATGCACGATCCACACGCATAACAGGACTGAACAAAATATGCAGCCACAATACCGATAACCTCAAATAACGATATGTAACCGAAGTCAACATTGTAACTTTAGCGAAGCACAAGCTGAGAGCTCCCTTATGATGGTTTATGTAAATCGAAACATGTTGGAGCAACTATTATAATTTTAAATGATTTTAACTGTTTAACAATTTTATAATAATTTGTGTGCATTAGTTGGACAAATAAAGGACTTAATTCTGCTGTTTAATCATCATTATCATCATCATCATCATCATCATCCGTATGATTTTATCGAGGATGATGATATGTAGAGGCCATCTAATATGTGAATGGTGAAAATTACAAACGCAAGTTCTGCACATTAAATTCTGGCTGGTGAACTTCACGGCGAGACCTGTGCTAAAGACTGCGAATACACAGCACGTCGTCAAAGCCACTTGGCTCCAGATGCGACATGTTCACTGAACTTAACTGACACAGTAGTTACATTTACTGACTGCTTTAAGTGCTCAATATATCTTTCTTTTACAATCTTACACCAAGTCTTTCCGGAACGCCTGCACGTACCGCCTCACAACGCTGCCCTTTACAATACGTACAGTCTTACTGTTGTTAAGCATCAAGTGTTAACTGATTCTGTTCAATTCTGCATTAAAATGACTTATAGGGAAAAGGAGTGTGAATATATGGAGTGGGTTGGATGGAACTGAACCAACTATTAGCAGAGGCCGATGAGAGATTTTTGGAAATAAAATAAAATAAAATAAATAATAAAGGTCACGAACTGACGAAACTTCGGCCTCAACAAACCAGGAACCTGACCAACTTTAACTGCCCAAGTGACTTTTGTGATAAATCCGGTTAATGACCTACTGTTTTAGTAACTGTGGCACTTCCATCATGTTCAGTTTCGCGGCCGTTCTTGGATCATCACTGCTGCTTGTTTCAAAATGTCCAGGCCTCTATGAATTGAGTAACTTTCTATCACAGTTCCTGGCACAGAGGTTTTCACTGAGCAGACAACAGTGTGCAGCTGCTATTGCAGCACCACTGGTTTCACCTCCGTTAGTTCAAAAGCTTGGTACTGCATCATATTCGTCTACCGTGTTTTCCGAAAGTGCAATTTACTATAGGCTCATACCTGACATCTCAACGACAGATTCGTTAACTGTGCTGACGAGGGTAATGGGACGATTCCGAGAATTGCTACTACAAATATGAAAAACGGTCGCGTGAGGATGGGACGACAGCCAACTTGTGCAGATTAAATATACCTCAAACAATGTACAATGCCCACCATAATTCACAACGCAAAGGGAGTAGGACCAACTCATGCAACTTAAATATACCTCAAAACAACGTGTAATGCCTACCAACACTTCATATTGCAAAGGGGGTACAGCAAAATCGTGCACATGAAATTAATATACCTCAGACAATGCATAATTTCCACCACAGTGGGCAGTGAAGAAAGTAGTACAGTCAGCTCACGCAGATTAAATATTGGCTACCTCAAACAACGTACAATGCCCACCGCAATGGACAACAGAAACTTTGGCGCTGCAATTTACGTACGATAAAAAAAAATTACCTCTCACAGATTCACCCTCTTATGTCAGTACTCTTTTTGTGCCTAACATATGTTGAGGGTAAATTAAAGAACTTCTAATGGCTGTGAGGATTAAACGTGATTTTTAAGAAGCGTTTTTAGCCGACTTCACAAGACATGATAGTCTTTCAGTACCAGCACACCTATGGCGCATACAGGCTCAACGAGAAATGCTTTTAACTTGTGCGAGTTTCTTGTAAGATGCTTGACTTGAACCTCGGTGCGAACACAGACCACCCCCACACTGAAATTCTTCGTGTTTCAACTCAGCCCCGCTTTCGCCGATACCGGGACCTTTCCTTGCCACATTCTGCCCAACTCATCATTTATGAATCACCATGCTGTTCCACGCTAACTCGTGTGATGTACGGACGATATTGTTAAACAAACGATGCATACATGGCATTGTACCTGTCCTCCTTCTTCGCCCCATATGGGCTTTGTGTACGGAATGTCATGGAACATGACTTTATGACACCAGAGGCCACCCATTCTTCATACCTTTCGTCTGTCGTCCCCAGTAACAGCAACATGGCGGCCGTTCGAGCCTCTGGGGTCAGCCCGAAGGCAGCGTCAATTAATGCAGCAGCCTGTCAACGATACTTCATACTCAAGTCGACAAACGCGTGTTATTTAATCCGCTTTTCAGCATTTAAAATAATAATATGGCAGCCAATCGTATTCTACCGAAGCGAGGCGTGATTACGGTGTTCACAAGTGATCGTGGGTTCCTGTCATGAGCATGCTAATTTCAGCCCATTTCTTTACGCCGTCTTTCTCCCACTCTCTCTTCTTTGACATTGCCCGCACATTACTAAGAAGTGATTATCACCAATAAAATTCTGTACGCATTTCCGCCCAACATATCCGCCTAACTAATCCACTTTAATGCTATCATCCTAACAGCATTGTGTGAAGTTACAATGAAGTCAATTACTGTGTAATTTCTCCATTCTTCTGTTACTTCATCTCAATTAGGTCCCAGGATTCTTCACAGTGTTCTGTTGTTACGACAGTGCCCTTAGTCAAATCGTCGCAAAGTTTCCACCAGACTCTATGACCTATATTGAAGTAACCGACAGGTGAATTTTTTTTTATGTTTTCAGAATTTAGTATTTTTACATGTTTCGGCCGATGTGGCCTTCTTCAGGTAATACTCAAGTTGGCCGAAACATGTATAGAATCGTCAGTTCTGAACACAACAAAAAAAAGTTTGTGATGAACGAATTACTCCAATACAGCTTAAATATTATCACAACGTGGATGTTTCGAGTAAAGTCACACTGTATGACTTCATATCCCAGAAAACAGGGGTTTTTTTAGTGGGGGGGGGGAAGTACCGATTCACAACGTAATAATGGTGACGTGTTCACCGTTTTTTGTTTAATTACTCGAAAATCGGTGTTACAGAAAAGAAAATGCACTGCACACAAAATGTCCGCTTTACTTTACAACTTCTGTTGCTAACATTTTTCACTCAAGTATTTATTTACGAAGATGTACGAGAGGTAGTTCGACATCCTGCACAACAACGTACAGTGTTCCTGCACAACCGCATACACTTCCTCACGTACAGTGTTCCTGCACAACCGCATACACTTCCTCACGTACAGTGTTCCTGTACAACCGCATACATTTCCTCACGTACAGTGTTCCTGCACAACCGCATACACTTCCTCACGTACAGTGTTCCTGCACAATCGCATACATTTCCTCACGTACAGTGTTCCTGCACAACCGCATACACCTCCTCACGTACAGTGTTCCTGCACAACCGCATACACTTCCTCACGTACAGTGTTCCTGCACAACCGCATACACTTCCTCACGTACAGTGTTCGTTACTTGTTCCGACTGAAATCAAAATTGTACTGATTCGACAAATTTTACTTTAAATTTCATGAAAGCCACTCAACCGCTGTCCGGTTGTTTCATCCGTACGGACGGATGGACGGACGGTTGGTCTGTCGGACAGAAGGAGCTATATTAAATGGGGACTACACAGGGATGCGTGTGGTTCGTCGGGTATAGCGACTGAGCTACGGGCTGGACGGACCGGGATCGAAACCCGGTTGGGACCACTCGCCACCTTCTAGTGCCGCGGTCATGGAAGAGTAGAGCTATACCTCTACCTACCCTCTGGGCCACACCGGGCCTGTAACGGGATCACTTTACCTTACACAGGGATGCGAAAGCGTTTAAACGAATGACTGCTGCCTAATTAGTTAATTAATATTAGTTTCAGTAATTAAAGGCGTATGTGTGCACCTCCGGAAACCTAAACTGTACGTCTTGCCGTGGGTCTTTACTACACTCGGTGGTCTGCGGACATGTGACTGCGCACTGAAACGTCTGCTGGTGGGGAGTGCAGACGCTTTGCAGAATTGCAGCCTCTCGCATTGTGCGGATGGAACTCGTAAACACGAAGAGGGTATTATTATATAGGAGCTACTGTCATGTGATGCTGGCGAGGAAAAGTGATCCTGGCAACCAAAACTCTCTCTGGAGCCAAATTCGTAGATAAAATAACGGTGGTGCCTTTATAAATAGAGTGCGGGCATCTCACCGTTCGAATGCTTCTCCTCTGCGCTCAGCTGAATGCCTGTTAATTGGGACAAACGATGCTGTACTGCTTTGTGGGTTATCCAGCTCAGAAGCTACTGCCTACACCTAACATCGCCATGTGCTGACTACTAGCATACTCTTGTATTCCGGAGGTGTTAAGTTCGAATGTCGGCTCGAGGACAAGCTAAGCCTAGATCTTTTCGTGGTCACTCCAAAGCAAGACGGGCAGGGTATGTATAACGTAACAATGAGGAGCGTTCGCGTAGCCACTTTTGCCGTGGAAAAGCAATAAGTATTAACTGTTCTGAGTGTGCGTCTGTATTCTTGTCTTATTTATCCGGCATGCAAAAGGCATCTATTCTACGACGCTTTACGTTTCCACACTGTCCTATAAACGGCACGATTTTCGGAAAAAATTTATGAACATAAAATGTGTGATGTAATGTTCTCCAAAATTTTTGTCTGTAACATCTCATTCTAGGAAGAATTCGGCGAGATATTATCATAAATGTACACAGGTGTTCAGTTATTCTACAAACAATTTTGTCAAACTTGAATCTTCTCAACAGACTTTCGAAAAATCCTCATATATCATAATTAATTAAATCCGTCAAGTGGGGTCCGAGATTTCCATTCGGACAGGCGGGCAAATATGACAAACCTGACGGTCTCTTTTCGCAGTTTTGCAAACGTGCCTAAAAACACAAGGGCCACTTTCCTCCATGATCTTCAGCGTTTATCATTTGTAATCATCAGTCTCCCGACGCTGAACAGCCCGTGCAGTTGAGAAAGCCAACATTTCTACTCTGACTCGAAGCCAAATGATATCGATGGGAAGTTATTAAGTTTCTTTACTAAAAACATTACGCATATTCTGACCTGACGCTGACCGTTACCAACCCAACACTCGATAGCTGGGCGTTTATATTTTTATTTGTTCTTGCAATGAATTGTGGGGCGGGATGGCGTAGTCAGTATAGCAACTCGCTACTGGCTGGACGGCCCAGGGATCGAATCCCGGTGGGGGGGGGGGCGAGATTTTTCCGCACCCGTCCAGACTGACCCTGGGGCCCATCTGGTTTTTTGTACAATGGGTACCGGGTCTCTTTTCCGGGGTAAAGCGGCCGGGGCGTGGCGTCGTCCCAACCCCATTTAGCGCCGAAGTTAAAGAAAGAGTTGACCTTACCTTCCCTCTGGGCCTTCATGACCTATCCTAGAGTGAACATTACCTTTAATGCACCCTGATACCATGAATTATTACACACACACACACACAAACAATTCGACCACTGTTGTACATATCACTCTACTACGTACAGGCCAGATTCAGTAAGAAAACCACGGTTACAGTTAACACGGAACGAAGAACAAATACAATTCTGGATTTCCTCCATACCATTCGCAGAACTGCAATTCTTCCTCTTCCTCTAGACAAGCACAGAACTTAGTCCAGGAAATGAGTACAGAATGCGACTGTTTCTGGACTCAGAGCCAAGGACGGCGGGCTGTCTGACCCTAAGATAAGGTAAGAGCAGCAGGATAAGTGTCACATGATCTGAAGCTGGTATGACCACCTTAAAAACATGACAAAATCAACAAGTATAAGACGAGCTTTGCCACACAAACTGATAACAACAGGAAACATGTATACAAAATGCATTTAACAACCTAAGCTGGGGGGGGGGGCACTGTTTTAGCACGTTTTTATAAAATGACTTAGTAATGTATGTCTCCATAAATTAACAACTCATAAATCTGCTTTGGAGTTCTATCTCTGCGTTGCCAGGCAAAGAGTTAAAAAAGACTTTTCTCATTTCAAATGTTTCCGCGGTTAACATGTTGCCCGCGAGCAACGGGTTGACCCCCCCTCTCTCTCTCTCTACATATATATATATATATATAGCATTAGACAGTTTTCATCAGTAATTGTAGATGCATTCTAAAAATGGCGTAATGAGACTCAAGCTGAAACATGTGGCCTTCTTTCCTGTGACAAAAAAAGTAACTGGTTAATACAAAGTTGTGTTTCGGCTGTCTTTACCACGGAACTGTTTACATAAAACACGGCGAGATATCTCACATTATGGCAACGCAAAATTATAGTCAGTCTTACGAGAAGAGATCGGGCGTAGATGGGAGTACAATTTTAAAATCACCCTCTTGAAGAAGACGCATGTGTGGATTGGATTAAACTGGTTCGGGATATGATCCAGTGATGGAATCAACACTATCATGAATCTTTGGGTTCCATAAAAGGCGGGGGGATTTCTTTACACGCCGATCGACTGTAGAGGGTAAAGGTTACCCCAAGACTTGCCTAGGCAGGCACAGAGGGGAGGTGGTGGTACAGCTCCAAACCATTCGCAACCCGGCACTAGGAGGACTATAAACTTCCCAAGAGCTCTGCCTCATTAAGTTACTAACAGTGTACAGTCAGCATAAGAACATCTTCGTAACACCACAAACTTTCTTACGGTGCTGAAACGACATTCAGTTCGTTACGAAGCCCCCCCCCCCCTGAATTACTCAACGCCACTGTGTTCACAACAGCCCAGCACTGGCCGCTGTCATGTGAATCCATTCCACAACTTCACACCCCATTTCTCAACGAGCACTTTTAATATTATCTTTCCCTCACCGTCCGTGCTTCCAAAATGGCCTGTTCCGTCGAGACGTCATTAAATTATGTGTATGTGTTTTAAAGCTCGCCCTGTTCGTGCTACAGGATAAGATTTTATCTCAGTATTTTAACCAACTTGATGCACAAAATTTGTTTCACAATAAATTTTATTTCATACCTCTACATGTTTCGAGCACATGTGCTCATCATGAGGAGGTCAAAATTGCATTACACAGCCTCTGGTATCATCACACCTATAGGTGTAATGCAATTCTGACCTCCTGATGATGAGCACATGTGCTCGAAACATGTAGAGGTATGAAATAAAACTTATTGTGAAACAAATATTGTGCATCAAGTTGGTTAAATACTGAGATAAATACACTGAGATGCACGGTCAGCAAAACGTCAAAAAAAAATGATAAGATTTCATACAAAACGTTTCGGATTAATTGTTAACTTAGGTGGGAGTTACTCAAACATGGGAAGAGGGCGTTGTGGCACGAGGCCAAATGTCGCCACACCACGAATATTTTTACTTGGATTACTTGGAAACAAATAAATAAGAAAAAACACTTTTTTTTTTCACGGTTTGAAACATAACGAAGTGTATGAAAAGCGCAGCGATGCAGTGACGTCATCTAAATGTTTCAACAACTTTTGATACTAAATCCAGCAGAAAAACAGAAAGTCACAACCAAGAGCTATTGTAGACATCCAATAAGAGTAAGTATTTTCACACTAGGGATAGTAATCTAAATTAACAATATTTCGTCACATGTCTCAGCCCAAATACATGATGGACCATTTTAGAGGTGACAATATCTGAAGGAGATGTACACAGATGATGTCAGAGACAAAAGCTTTACTGCAGTGAAGGTAAACAGCCAGAAACAAGTGTAACATATCCCAGAATAAACGGAACACTTATACAGTCAGCAGGCAGTACAAAGTGATGATACAGGCAGCAAGGAATCTAAAGCGCTGCATGGAAGGTAATTAAATGAGCGCATTACGGTGAGGTCACAATACCTGCAATGGACAAGAATCGTTAAATAAGAATTAGTAATCATAAAAATAATGCATCAATAAGGCAATAAGGAATTTATAGATAGATGCCTGACTGTGGAGAACATTGCTGCTGCCCGGATACAGGTTGCTATTACAGCCTTCGAGAGATTATTAAAAACCACAGCCAGGTCCCACCTTATTGATTTCAAAGACTTAGCTTGGACGGTGAACCGCTGTTATTGGCTGAACAGACGCGCGCTGCACTATATCCATTAAGTAGAATCCGTATCGAAAATTGTAATTATGGCTACTGTCACAAAATCTCAGTCTCCAACGAAATTTCTAATTGGTTGATAATGTATCAGGGCTCTTTAACACTTCTGAAAATGTGCTTTCGTCCTAACGTGTATTCAACAGATCAGAATACATTACTGTCTACAGAATTAAAATATACGACGACGGAATCTTACAAAATTTCGAACTCGTAACATCTACGTTGAACTCACGTCGACACGGGAAATATCTAACGACCGGCAGAGGAAGTCAGTAACTGATATCAATACATTTCGTTGTGCAGTACATTGATGTTTTGTACTTTAGATGCCTGACTGCTGGCTAGAAGTCAGTATTCGGAAGGTCCTGCGACCGGCCACCTCGACACAGGTTTTTCTTGGTTTCCCTGTGCCTAAAAGCAAATGCTGAGATGGTTCCCAAGACTCCAAGTTGACACTACATGCTTCTCATGTAGCCCTCCCGACTTAAATTTAGTAGTAACCAATTTCATATTTTGTATACATGTAAAATAACAACTGCCACTGGGTGACAACCAAACTGCAGTAATTATTATTATAAATAGATATAACGGTCAATGAGTACGTACAATAAAATATTTTCATCATTTTACCACCGCACAAAATTAAACTGTATTTACGCGTTTAGGTATTTCGGCTGTCAACCACCTTCAGCGAAATCCGTCACTGAAAGTGATAGGTTTTACAGCACATGACATGTTCAAACCAACACTTTGGGGTTGTACGACATTACAGTACACTATCAACGAAATCTATCCATATTCTACTATTTACCTAATTTACATTCTGTAGTCATATATATTCCTCGTTATTATATCACTATGTCTTAACTGAAGTCTGTCAGTTTTTGGCATCCTGCGTCATGTCAGTTAGCATATTATAATAAGGTCTGTGCAAGTTTGTTTGTTTGTTACAAAATATGTCGCTTCTACTGGGTCTTCAAATTATGTTGCTGCGAACACGCTATTTAAAGCGGGCAAGCCCACACTAGCTCAGCGCTTAAAGCCGGGTTTACGGAGCGTCATGTTGTTAAAATCCCCATGCAGTTAGTACTATGGTTTAACTCCTCTAACAAGTCAAATCAACAATCTGACACTAAGCAGTAATAAAGCAGTACACCTTCCAAGTCAAATATGTCTACTAAGTGTCCGCATTTCAGTCCCTTGGACCGGGCTGAACAGTCAAAAACAGAAAGAGCTGCCCAAGAGTTCGCAGTCCAATAACTCTGCACGTCAAGACAGCTTGAAACTAAGCCAAACATGGAACCCCTTCATCAACACATCACAACTCTTGACAAGACAGGTTGAGTGACACACCAGGACACACAGACCTCATGATACACCGTCATTCTATAGGCTGAACGTGGAAGAGGGATGCCATCGCAATTAGCGAACTGAATCTGCCCCGGAATTTACGAAGGTGAACAGGGCTTATCAGGGTAAACAGTAACGTCACCCAAATGCAAGTCAGGACTGCCCTCCAGTATAGGATAATGTACAGTAAATCAGTGGCTAATGGTCGTTTCCCACATCGACCCTAATGGACACACAGCACATCTACGAAACGATGCGTTTAAATCAGCTTCAACGCTGTTGATCACTTGCAGGATTTTAGTGCGTCGTTTCCAGTGCTACACCTGTCTACAGATTGTGCGTGAAACCTGTACAAGCAAAACACTACACGGAAAGGTAGACAATGTAACTTCTGTAAAATTTATGAAACACGTAAAAACCTGTGCACCAAATAAAACTATTCCTAAAAACGTTGTCAAAAGTACAATGAAACTTGTAACCCTGCAGAACGCACTGATAATTACGCCTTCTAGGATGAGACTCAAACTCTTAAGTCGAAGGGACGCCCGACGTAGCAACATTAACTGGGCACCTTCCCGGTACTCCTGACGAAATCAGTGCATTGTATAATATCGGTCAATGACAAGTAGTCCATCTGACCCGTCTTTGTCCTTGATATCAATGTATCTTCGTACTACTTCGCATCTGGCCCAATGGTTACTTGATGTACCATCAGCTTTACCGTTCAAAAATCCGACGTCCTGGCCACAGAGTGCATTTGTGTTTTGTATGCTCCTCAGAACAGAGAGATTATTTCCGAATACAGCATTTAAAGTTCGCACCGAAGAGTTAGTGCGGTAAGAAGTGCACCTTAAACTTCAATACATGTTAATGTTTGTCGCTGAATAGTTAATGTATCGTGGAAATTAATACATAAACACGTATAGGAATAAACGTTAAGCAGGTTAGTTGATTTTATTCCTTAATTTATTGTAATGGTCCCTTTTCCTAATGCAGGGCTGACCAAAATGCGGCCCTCGGTCATCTGAATAGTTTAAATGATTCAATTTGTTTGTAAATGACGGCTGTATAGTTAAATCACTCCTCCTTTTTCGATATATGAACACACGGGTATGGCCCTCGGGGGAGCTCTGTTCTGAAGCATGTTACGTGGTGTCGAATTGGAGGATAGCTGCAATTTAAAGGCTCCAGAAGGAATCATTCTCACTGTGAGGCACTGATTCAGGTTGCTTCACGGGAGGGGCATATTATTTAAAACAGAGAAAAAATGGCGGCATATTTAAAATAGAGAAAAATGGATGTTAACAAAAAAAAAATGTTGAGGGGACAGAAGGGAGTAACGTTTTTACCGAAATGTAAGGAGGATGGAAGCAAAATGGCCACGGACACCAAATTCGCTGGGGTTAGCTTTTATTCGTTCTACTTTCAATGGAGAACATTTTGTTGTGACTGTAGAAAGTACAACATAAAACGTCTTTTGGCCGTCGAACACAGCCACAATATTCTTTATTTTTAACACAGCTGCATGTTTCGGTCGCAGACGACCATCATCGGGTTACCAACACAAAATCTCAAAGTAAAGTAAAATATAATGCACGCATATTCAATGTGTCGAATCCCATGAGTTCACAACAGTTTTATATAATACAAATTCTACAAAACTATAAAATTCACAATTTCATACGACAGTTATTACAACATAAATTTCCGAAATTGTTATGATTCTGTACAATTTATATTGCAGTAACTGCTGTAAACTCACGGGATTCCATACATTGAATATATGTGCACTATGCTTTTATTCTACTTAGTTTGTGTGTTGGTAGCCCGATGATGGTCGTTATCAACCGAAACAAGTAGTTATGTTAAAATAGAGAATATTTGTGGCTGTGCTCGATAGGGAAAAAAAAAGTTTTGTTTTATACACTCCATTCGTTCGTCAACACAATACTTAACCAAATCTTCAATACTCACGTGTGAACATATTTTTCACACAACGACGGCTAATGAGATCAGGGAACACATAATTACACTCCAAAAACAAGGAACATGAAATAGGTATAGCTTACCAGGAAGAAAACCATTACGTCATTAAGTAAAATGGTGACATTATGATGACATTCTTAAAGTTCCAGTTCTGTCACTGTATTTCGGTGTAGTCCAAATACAGTGCATTACAGACTAGGCCTATGGGTAAATATGTACCTAGACTTAGTTTACAATCAACTGAAAAATCAGAAGACAATTTCATTTCGGTAATCCCTACTGTTCATTAATCTCATCAGTACTAGTACACACGGACATGCAGAATGAAAATCATCCGTTCTTTGGAAATGCATGGGCCCACGAACACACTTGAAATGAAAGCTGAGGAACGGCATTAACCAAACCTGCAGCAGCAATGATCTTTCGAACCTACGGTTCCCTAGGTCATGAACATTTTATATGACAAGTTCTTAGAACGTCCAGAGTAGCGCACTGACACTTCTAACGGCACCATTCATCAGCTTTCCGCATAATCCCATAACACACAGATGCATCTGTCTTACCTTGGCACGAGTTTCAAAATTCCGTCGCTGCAGAAATCGGGCTTCCGTATTCGCAACCATTCATTGACAGCCATCTGACAGCGCAATCTGTTCTAACATTTACCACCTACTACAAATGCTACCCCACTTTCCCCCGAAAAACTGTTTCATTGCCACAAAAGCTAATGTTCCTCCTAGTCGTAGTCTCTCCGTTACTAAGCCCAAAGTTCCGCTACCGTTTTGATCGGAGCAAGCAATATCAAAATTGGTTTTGTTACTACAAACGTACAGCCTATATGATAAATCGCCATGAAAATCACGTTAATTAGTCACTTACTTATCTTCCCACGACTTGGTTGTTAGTTGGGTACAGGAACAAAATACAAGATGCAATTTGTACCGACGTAATGAACGTAACACTACCACTTATACTTGTGTAAAGTGGACATGGCTCACGGAACTTCAGAAAGAAAATGTTTTACACACAGTACATGTGTGTGTGTGTGCTTGCGTGCGTGCGTGTAGAAAGTAAATCAATTACATGGAGCAAATGCTGAATACATGTTATTGAATACAGAGAAGCCGGAAGCCACGCCATTTACACGGTGGGACCTCCATTACACAATCTCGATATATCTTACGAACTAGCGTGACCGGCTTGCACAGAAATATTAGGAGTTAAAACATGGGGAAGATGCCAACAGCAGTACTTCCCTTCCCCTCACTATATAAAATGGAGTTGCACATATTTTATCGAACAACAGAATGTTGAGGGGAGGGGATGAACGTGTTTCACCAATGCAACAGCAGCATTTCCCACTGTCGTCTGTCTTCTGGATGCTACACGTGAAAAAGGGGCGGCGAAAAAAGGGGGAAAGGGGAGCTCCTACAATATTCTATACGTGTCATATGGGTTAACTGGGGCTAGATGGATACCTAACTCTGTCGAGCACCTCAGTTTTCGACAAGCATTATTTGCCTAGATTTCCGGCTGTTAATCGATAATTTGCCATCAATCGATAATAAAATCGGCTTATGTCAATTACAAAAATGCATTATGAAAATTAAAAACCTCTTTAAATAATGTGGTGCGACGCACGGCAGCACCATCCGCACCGTACACACGACTCACGCAGCGGCTCTCAAGACCACCACCCATCCAAAAACTCGGTGCAGAAAACCATATGCTGCAACTCAACATCTAATGCTCCTGATGATGGGCGTATGTACCCGAAACATGTCGAACTAAGAAT
>Ga0123353_10007876_pt1 | contig 14471 bp, 10 predicted proteins | sample TergutLab28metaG_3_FD_92763 | JGI IMG/M metagenome (GOLD analysis project Ga0123353, IMG submission 92763) | Labiotermes labralis P3 segment gut microbial communities from Petit-Saut dam, French Guiana - Lab288 P3 | ecosystem: Host-associated > Arthropoda: Insects > Digestive system > Gut ... | reverse complement strand
TCCTCAATACCGTATGTACGCACATAGTCGATATCGATTACGGGAAGATCAGGATGTATGTGGGCAACTACGATTTTTGGTACGATTCCAGCCAGCTTATTCAAAGGCTGGTCAAGGAGAAAATAAGAAAGCCGAAGATAAAATCAGGGAACTGGAGGAATTCATCCGCAGGTTCTCCGCAAATAAATCCAAGTCGCGCCAGGCGACGTCGCGAAAAAAACTGCTGGATAAGATCGCGATCGAGGAAATGCCCGCGTCTTCGCGCAGGTACCCGTGGGTCGGATTCAAGATGGATCGCGAACCCGGCAAGGACAGGTTGTTTGTCACCGATGTTTCGAAGACGGTCGATGGTGTGAAAGTGCTCGACAAGGTGAGCTTCATTATGGGGCGCAACGACAAGATCGCGTTCATCGGCGAAAACGAAAACGCGATCACGACATTGTTCGGAATACTGGCCGGAGAACTCGAGCCGGACGAGGGTGAGATAAAGTGGGGCGTGTCTACGTCACAGGCGTATTTCCCAAAGGATAATTCGGAGTTTTTCGACGGCGCCGACATGGAGCTCATCGACTGGATACGGCAGTTCTCCGAGGATAAACGCGAGAGTTACCTGCGCACGTTCCTGGGCCGGATGCTGTTCACCGGGGACGATGTCTATAAGCAGGTCCGGGTCCTGTCCGGCGGGGAAAAGGTGAGGTGCATGCTCTCCAAGCTGATGCTTTCCGGCGCGAGCGTCCTGCTGCTCGATCAGCCAACGAACCATCTCGACCTGGAAAGTGTGGCTGCGCTCAACAACGGGATGACCGACTTCGGCGGAAATATCATCTTCACGACGCACGACCATCAGATAATTCAGACAGTAGCAAACCGTATAATCGAGTTTAAAGATAGCGGCATAACGGACAGGGTTATGACATACGATGAATACGTCGAGACGCAGAAAATAATCGTTGATTGATTGTTACGCGTTAGAAAATCAGGATCCCCACTACAGCGCTGGCCGCAAGGAATACGATAGGATGGAGTTTGATGTTGTGCGCCAGTACAAACAGCACGGCGGCGAGAGCTAACGCTTTGAAGTTAAGCAGATCATAGATCGCGCCCGTCTCTTGCCACAAACCTATATTCATCATCGAAAGCCGGAGAACAGCCACGCCGGCTGCCGCTATGAGCCCCAGAGAAGCGGGGCGCAGGCCATAGAAGGCGGAGTTGACGATTTCGTTGTCCCTGAAGCGGCTGAGCAGGCGCGCGACGATCATCGCAATGATCGCGCATGGCGTTATCATACCTATCGTGGCGATTATCCCGCCGGGGATGCCGGCTGTAATGTAACCGGCATAGGTTGCCATGTTGACGCTGACCGGACCTGGCGTAGCCTCAGACACCGCGATTATGTTCATGAGCTCCTCGATGGTGAACCAACCGGTCTTCCCGGACATCTGTTGCAGGAACGGGATCGACGCAAGCCCGCCACCGAAAGTAAGGAGCCCTGTTATGAAAAACTCATAAAACAACTTCAGGTAAATCATACACTGGCTCCTTTGTTCCTGCGTTTCCTTATCTCAGTGACCACGATTCCGCACAAGCCGGAAGCCACGACGAGGATCGCCACCGATATACTCGTAAACACCGAAACAATGAAGACGATGGCGAAGATGATTATGGCGATCTTGTCGGCAATCGCCTTTTTCCAGAGCTTGACTACCGTATCAAGGATCAATACGCTGACGCATACACGCAATCCGGCAAAAGCCTTCTGGACTATCGGCATTTCGGCGAAGTTCGTTATTAAAGCCGCGATGACTATAGTGACTACGACAGACGGGAACGCGACCCCAAGGGCTGACACGATCGCGCCGGCGACGCCTTTTTGTTTGTACCCGACGAATACGGCGGTATTGACCGCAATAACGCCGGGCAGGCATTGGCCGATGGAGAACAGATCGGTCATCTCCACATCGGTCAGCCATCCATTCTTCACGACGAGTTCGCGCTGAAACATAGGCAGCATCGAATAGCCGCCGCCGAACGTAAGCGCGCCGATGTAAGCGAAGGAAAGAAGCAATTTCAAGTACATTCGCATATATAGCCTCCGGTTTGATCGTTGGTTGACGGATTGGATTATATCAGATTTGCCTGACGTTAACAATGAGGAGAGCTTTATAATTCAAATAACATATAACAACATCACAGTTACCATAACAGAGGATTCATGCATCATGATTGATATATCAGTACAGAACATAAAGAAGGCGTTCGATGAGGGGTATTATATACTTGACGGGCTTTCATTCGACATAAACGAAGGTGAACGCGTCGGGCTGCTTGGCAAGAACGGAGCGGGTAAGACCACGCTGCTGAGGATCATCACTGGTGAATTGTCGTCGGATGAAGGCAATATAGTCGTGCCCGAATTCAAGAAGCTGGGGCTCATATCACAGATACCTGTATATCCGCATGGCTTCACCGCGGAGGACGTCCTGCGTACAGCTTTCGCGAGGCTGCTGGCAATCAAGGAGGAGATGGAAGAGCTTGAGCATCGCATGTCGGACGCGCAGAGCGACGAAATACTCAAATCCTACGACAGCCTTGCCTACGAGTTCGAGCGGTCGGGCGGGTATAACACAGAATTCGAGCTCAACCGCGTCGTCAACGGATTGCGTATACCGAATGCGCAACGGGAGCAGCTGTTCGATTCGCTGTCGGGCGGGGAAAAGACGCGTATCAATCTTGCCCGGTTGATACTGGAAAAAACGGACATACTATTACTCGATGAGCCGACGAATCATCTCGATTTGCGAGCTACTATGTGGCTCGAAGAGTTTCTTGGCAGATTCAAGGGAACGGTCCTCATTATCTCACACGACAGGTACTTCCTGGACAAGACGATAAACCGCGCTATCGAGATAAACGCCGGAAAAGCCGACTTCTACAGCGGGAATTACAGTTATTACGTTAAGGAAAAACAACGGCGATATGACGAGCAGCTCGAGAAGTATCAACGCGAGCAGGCGGAGGCAAAAAGGCTAAACGAGGCCGCCGACAGGCTGCATATATGGGGCATGGGCAACAGTACCCTGATGAAGAAATCGTTCGCCATAAGGACGCGCGCCGAACGCTCCATAAAGACCGACAGGCCGGTCAGGGATAAGACGATGCGGGTCAAGTTCGGAGAGCGTGAGTTTCGCGGCGACGAAGTCCTGGTGATACGGGGGCTGGAAAAATCGTTTGACGGGCGAAAACTCATCGACATTGAAGAGATCGAGGTACATGGTGGCGAGCGCATTGCGGTCATAGGCGACAATGGGACGGGAAAGACTACGCTTGTCAACCTGATCATGGGTGAAGAGATACCGGATGCCGGCTTCGTGAGGCGCGGGCCGGCTACAAAACCCGCGTACCTGCCGCAGATCATCAGATTCGACCACCCGCGCAGGAGCCTGCTCGACACACTGCTTTATGAGCTCAACCTCAGCCCACAGGCAGCGAGAAACAGGCTCGGATCGTTCATGTTCTCAGGCGAGGAAGTATTCAAGCTGGTGGGGGAACTGTCCGGGGGCGAAAAGAGCCGCCTCCGGCTCTGTATGCTGATGAACGACGATATTAACCTGTTGATCCTCGACGAGCCTACGAACCATCTGGATCTGCCGTCACGCGAGTGGATCGAGGAAGCGGTGGGCCAGTACGGCGAAACGCTGGTTTTTATTTCGCATGACAGGTACTTCATCAATAGATTCGCCACGCGGATATGGGAACTCGAAGATGGGGTTTTCACGGATTTTAACGGGAAATATCCCGAGTACAATGCTTATAAGGCGACAGTCGAGGCGGCGGCGAGAAGCGCGTCCGCCGAGGGTAAGAGCGTCACGGCGCAGACCAAAGGCGCCCCGGCGGCTGCACCAGGGAAGAAAGGCTCTCCGGTGCGCCAGAACCTGAAGAAACCCGCCGATATGCAAAAGGAACTGAGAAGGCTCGAACGCGAGATCGGGAAGCTGGAGGTCGAATTATTCGATATTGATCAGCAAAGAGAAGAGTTCGCGTCCAACTATGAGAAGCTGATGGAGTTTGACGAGCGTGAAACAGCCGTGCAGGCTTCGCTCGATGATTTGTACGCGCAATGGGGAACATTGGCGGAGTGGTGTGAGACTTTGGGAGGATGATTCCCAAAATGGGAGCCATCCTCCTCAGACTGCAGAGTCTCAGTAATCACAAGGAGGGGAGCCTGAACAAATCAACGATTGCTTTCCCTCTCCGCCTGTGACGGGCGAAGGTAGGTCGGTTCGAGTTCGACAGCCGGGATATGACCGGCGTGCAGCGCGGCGAGCGCGACGCCGTAAGCTGTCTGCCATCGCAGCAGATCCGGCGCTATCCGGCACGGAATGCCGGTCGCAGCGAGGTAGTCGCGACTTATTTCCGCACCGTCCCCGATTAACACGATGGGAGCGCTAATGTCGGAATCCGGACTCCGCGATCCGGGAGGATCCGGCCTCTGAGGCGTCTGGGATTCCGCCAACCCGGCGGCAAGATCTTCCAGTGATATTGCGCGGTCTTCACACAGCCTGGCCAGCGTACCGTCACGCCACTCGAACAGAGCGTTATACACCTGGCTGCGGCGGGCGTCCATGACAGGGCACAAAAGAGCATTAGTGCCTGTTACCTGGTACGCCATCGCTTCGAGCGTCGATACGCCGCAGACCGGAATGTCAAGGCCCCACGCGATGCCTTTGGCCGCGGATACGCCTATTCTCACCCCGGTGAAAGAGCCGGGACCGTTCGATACGGCTACCAGCCCGATATCTTTGACCGTTAGATCCAGATTCCTGAGTAACGCTTCAGCCATTGCCAGCAGCGTCCTGCTGTGTGTCAGGCCGCTGTTTTGGAAGTATTGGCCAATCAGCACGCCGTCGGAGCATATCGCGACGGATGCCGGTTTGGCGGATGATTCCATAGCCAGTATCAGCATAGCTGTGTTCCTCCGTTTATCCTGTTAGCGAGAGGGTAGAGTTAATATGTATACCCGGAGTGATTACTGAGTCACGCCGGTGGGATTACTTCAATACGGCGGGATTCTTCGCCTGTGCTTTCGATTCTCACAGTGATCGTTTCCGGCGGAAACGCCCCGGGTACTTTCTCGCTCCATTCTACGGCACAAACGCCGCCTCTGTCGAGATATTCGTCCCAACCGATGTCAAACAACTCTTTCTCGTTTTCGAGCCTGTACATATCGAAATGAAACAATGGGATGTCCCCGGGGTACTCGTTTACGATCGTAAACGTCGGACTCGAAACGCTGCCACATATACCGAGCCCCGCCGCAAGGCCGCGAGTAAAGGCGGTTTTCCCCGCGCCGAGTCCTCCATACAGAGCGACGACCGCGCCGGGCATAAGCGAAGCCCCGAGTTTTTCACCCTCGCGGATGGTTTCGCGTTCGCTGTTCGTGATGATAGTCATCAGCGGCGTCCTCCTTTTCTTGTCCCCTTGTGTTTCCAACGAATACTATCACATCCTGGCCGATAATAAAAGTGGTTTGTTTACTTGTTGTGGGATAGGGGAGCGTCAGGGGAGCGATAGGTGGGCGATATAGTGTTGTTTGAGAATTTTATGTTTACTGAGTGGCTAAAAGATGATAAAATATCATTTTAGGGCAAAACATGTGGTTACTTATGTATATTTACAATGGGGCGCAGGTTGAATGAGAAATGTTTTCAGGGCAATTTGGAGATTTTTAAACGAGGCTGATATATTTCTGCTGGTTGTGAGTCTTACTTGCGCGATCTTAGGCATCCTTCTCATTGCAAGCATACTAAGTAATGCCGAGGTAAACAGGGGGGAACTATATGTCCAGATCGGCGCACTGGTCATCGGAGTCGCGCTTTTTGCCTTGTTTTCATACATAGACATCGACATAATCGCGGACAAATACTTGTTCCTGCTTGTATTCAGCGTGCTATTCATAGCGACATTGTTCTTCTGGGGTGTCGGATGGGAGGAAACAGGAAACAGAGCGTGGCTCAGATTCTTCGGTGTCGGCATCCAACCGGCTGAAGTCGTGAAGATCACATTTATTATCATTATCGCAAAGATGATCGCGAGTTTCAGCGAACAGAAGAAAATGAACTCTATTGTATCGCTCCTGAAGATACTCCTCGTGTTTGGACTGCTGTTCGGGCTAATCGTCTTTATATCCGGCGATCTTGGCTCGGCGATCGTATACGCGTTCATCCTGATAGCCATGTTGTTTATCGGCGGGGTCAAACTCAGGTGGTTCGCGTTGAGCGGGGCAATACTGGCCGCGTTGTCGCCGCTGCTCTGGCTTCGATTCATGAACGTACGGCAAAGGGACCGTATCCTCGCGCCATTCCTGCCTGATGCGCTGACCCAGGAAAGGTTTGACGAGATAATGTGGCAGGCGCAGCGAAGCGTGAAAGCAATCAGCGCCGGCGGCTTTTTCGGCCAGGGACTCGGTAAGGGACGAATGACACAGGGGCAGGGGATTCCGGCACAGCACACTGATTTTATTTTCTCCGCCGTCGGCGAGGAACTGGGTTTTATAGGCTGCGTAATAGTATTGGCGCTGTTACTGATAATAGTGATAAGGTGTTTCTATATAGGCGTAAAGTCGAATAATCCTCTTGGACTGAACGTATGCATAGGGGTATCGTCGATGCTGCTCATCCAGACGCTCGAGAATATAGGTATGTGCCTCGGGCTTTTACCGGTTATCGGCATAACTCTCCCGTTTTACAGTTATGGCGGCTCGTCGATAGTGACCTGTTTCACCGCGATGGGCATTGTGTCGGGGATTAAGATGCGGCCAAAGCCGGGAAGGTTCAGGGGTATGTGAGCACAACTCACATTGGAATGTAATGATTTCAGGGGAGACTGAGATATGGTGTGTCCCAGAGAAGAAAGACAGTCGTTGGAGCGGATCATGCTCTCACCGCTCGCTTCGTATGCTGAGAGATCGAAAGGCCGGGAGCGACTTGAGTCTGAATGTGAGATAAGGACATGCTACCAGAGGGACGTCGACAGGATAATCCACAGCAAGTCGTTCCGGCGGCTAAAGCACAAATCACAAGTATTCCTCCAACCTGAGGGCGATCACTACAGGACGCGGCTGACCCATACGCTCGAGGTGGCGCGCATTGGCAGGACGATAGCGCGCGGCCTTCGCCTCAATGAAGACCTCACGGAAGCGATTGCCCTCGGCCATGATTTGGGGCATACGCCGTTCGGCCATGCGGGGGAACGCGCGCTCAACGAGATCCTCAGTTGGGAGGGAGGCTTCGAGCACAATAAACAGAGTCTCAGGGTTGTAGAGAAATTTGAAAGGGACGGACAGGGGCTGAATCTCACATATGAAGTAAGAAACGGGATCGCGTGCCATACAGGAAAGATAAAGCCGGATACATTGGAAGGAAATATCATACGCATAGCCGACCGAATAGCTTACATCAACCATGACGTCGATGATGCTATCAGGGCGGGCATCCTGCGGGAAACAGATTTGCCGGATGAGATTATCTGCGCGTTCGGCTCTACCCACGGGCAGAGGATAAACACGCTTATCCTCGATGTAATCAAGCAAAGTGAAAACCTGGACGAAATAACTATGAGCCCGAATGCCTCGTTTGTATTCGACGCATTCCGGGACTTCATGTTCGACAGCGTTTATTACAATACAAAGGCGAAAAGCGAGGAAGTGAAGGTTTTTGGCATCTTGAACGGTATATTCGGCCATTATGCCGATTCTCCCGACGAACTGCCGGAGGATTACCGGATGATAGCCCTTCAGGATGGCATACCCCGGGCGGTAGGCGATTATGTGTCCGGGATGACGGACAAATACGCCATACACATATATGAGCAACTATTCATCCCCGAAGCCTGGCAAGTGAGGTAGTTCGGGCTTTTATCCGCTTACGCGCCTCTCTGATCCCCTGATCCCATAACACTAATCGTACGGCGGTGTTTTAATGCCTATACCTGAGAGCTTTAGAGACGACCTGATCGGCAGGACCGATATTGTCGGGCTTGTCAGCGAGTATGTTCGCATGACTAAGCGAAGCGGCAGTAACATGTTCGGCCTGTGCCCGTTCCATAGTGAAAAAACCCCGTCATTCTCCATCAATGCAGAGAAGCAAATCTACTACTGTTTTGGATGCGGCAAAGGCGGAGGCGTTATCAACTTCATCATGGAAATAGAAAATGTTCCTTACCGGGACGCTATAGAGATACTCGCTAAACGGGCGGGTATGACCGTGCCTGAAAGTGGGGTCCGGGACGAGCTCGCAGGGAGGCGCGCCCGGATATTGGAACTCAATCGCGATGCTGCCCGGCATTTTCATGAAGTACTAAAATCGCCTGCCGGTGGTCCGGCGAGGGAATACCTGGTCAAACGCGGCATTACCAGAGCTACAGTCACGCGCTTCGGGCTCGGCGCCGTGCCTGATTCATGGAACAGCCTTCTTGACGCGATGAAGGCTAAAGGGTACGCATATTCGGAACTCATCGAAGCCGGTCTGGCAAAAGCGGGGAAAAGTGCCGGCAGCGCCTACGATTTTTTTCGCAGCAGGCTCATGTTCCCTGTAATAGACGTCAAGGGCGATGTTATTGGATTTTCGGGGAGGTCGCTCGGTGACGCCGAACCTAAGTACCTGAACTCACCGGATACATATGTATTCAGTAAAAGCAGGAACCTGTTCGCGCTAAACCTCGCGAAGAAATCGAAAACCGGCATGTTGATTCTCGCCGAAGGTAATATAGACGTGGTGATGCTGCATCAGATGGGGTTCGACTGCGCGGTAGCGTCGCTAGGTACATCCCTGACGGCGGACCAGTCCCGGCTTATGTCGCGGTATGTCAGCAAGGAGAACGGCAAAGTAGTCGTCGCGTTCGATTCGGACGGCGCCGGGCGCAAGGCCACGCTGCGTGCCATCCCACTGCTGGAAATGACCGGTATGAGCATAAAGATACTCAATATGGGGGATTCGAAGGATCCCGATGAGTTTTTAAGGAAGCATGGCCCGGATGCCTTCAGGGCACTGCTCGAGCACAGCGAAAACCATATCGAGTACAGGCTCATGACACTGCAGGGCAATGCAAACATGGCCACTGACGAAGGAAAGCTATCTTATCTCTCCTCAGCGACCGACCTGCTTGCGGAACTTGAGAGTAAACCGGAACGGGAAATCTATGGCGCGAGAGTCGCGCGAACGGCGGGAGTATCATCGGCGGCGGTACTCAATGAAGTAAACAGGAAGTTCGCCGCAAGAAAATCACGTCAGAAAAAGGATTTTGAGAGGAAGGCGGCACGCCCTGCAGCGGCATTGCAGCCAGCCAGCAGGGAACTAAGATATAAAAACGAGTGTTCAGCCGCGGCGGAGGAGGGTATAATAAGGTGTTTAGTACGTGACCCGACTGTGTTGCATACCGCAGAAGAGGCTGGCTTATCGCGTGATGACTTCACATCGGAGTTCCTTTCGAAGGTATACGATACGCTGGCGCAGCGTATTTCAGAAGGCAGGGATGTCAAGGAAGCACAAATATTATCGGAACTTGAGTCCAACGAAGCGGCATTGCTGACAAGCATCCTGCAAAAACCCGAGGTCTTGCCGAACAGCGAAAAGACTATCCGCGAGTACCTAAGCAAAGTAAGGGCCGAGAAATACAAAACGGAAACACCCGATGAGGATCTGCTGCGTGAGATCATGAAATATAAACAGAACAACAGTGATACCTGAACTGTCACTTTACATATTTTACTTACAATTATAGAGAGGATATGAAGCAATTGGACGATATAATGAAGGAAATCGAAGAGCGCGACGCTGAAATCGAGCACGAAAACACTGATGATGAAAGCGCCGATAAAACCCGGGAGCAATATAACGAAGAAAGGCTCAACGCGCTGGTGGAGGAAGGAAAGAGACGAGGCAGCCTCAGCTCGAAGGACCTGCTGGATGTTCTCGAGGACATGAATCTGGAGCAGGAGCAGATAGACCGGTTCTATGATACGCTGGAGAATCTCAGCATCGACACGACAGAAGCAGACGACAGCGGATTTCTGCCGCCCGACGATATAGTACCGGAAATCGAGGAACTGCAGGAGATCGAGACACTCGCGGAAGACGAACTGATCGATCCCGAGACTCTGGTCGATAACTTCAGTGTGGACGACCCGGTGCGTATGTACCTTAAGGAGATAGGAAAAGTATCCCTCTTGTCGACCGAAGCGGAAATCGAACTCGCGATCAAGATGGCCGGTGGCGATAAAGACGCGAAGTGCAAGATGGCTGAGGCAAACCTTCGGCTTGTCGTCAGCATCGCGAAACGTTACTTAGGCCGGGGCATGCTCTTCCTGGATCTTATCCAGGAAGGGAATCTGGGTCTGATAAAGGCTGTCGAGAAGTTTGACTATACGAAAGGATACAAGTTCTCGACGTACGCGACGTGGTGGATACGCCAGGCGATAACCCGTGCTATAGCCGACCAGGCCCGGACGATACGCATACCGGTGCACATGGTGGAGACGATAAACAAGGTGATGCGTATATCCCGCCAACTGCTGCAGGAACTGGGGCACGATCCGACCCCTGAGGAGATAGCGGATGACATGGGTATGGCTGTAGAAAAAGTGCGCGAAATCCTGAAGATCGCGCAAGAACCGGTATCATTGGAAACACCGATAGGGGAAGAGGAAGACAGCCATCTGGGTGATTTCATCCCGGACGAGGACGCGTCGGAACCGGCGGAAGCCGCTTCGTTTACTTTGTTGAAAGAACAGTTGTCAGAGGTGCTGGGCACGCTGACTCCACGCGAGGAGAAAGTCCTCAGACTCAGATTCGGTATCGAGGACGGGCGTACGCGCACGCTTGAAGAGGTGGGTAAGGAATTCAATGTAACGCGTGAAAGGATAAGGCAAATAGAAGCAAAGGCTCTCCGTAAACTTCGTCACCCGAGCCGCAGTAAGAAATTAAAGGATTTTCTCAACTGACCCCCAGGTCAACAGATTAGGGCGCTTTGACCTTTGCTTGATCACAACGAGCACAACAAATGCGCCAAGAGATAACAGGCTTATTATACTGCCGGCAATCAGATAGTTGTTGTGATACCGGAACTCTACGGTGTGCTCGCCCTCGCTGAGCCAGACCGCGACCATAGCGCCGTCGATCAAGACTGCTTCGACTTCTGAACCATCCACGAAGGCTTTCCATACGCCGGAATGCGGGATCGACGTGTATAGCAAGCCATCCCGCTTAGCCGTTATCTTTCCTGAGATCCTGGTATCGGAAAATTCCAGCAGTTCAAGAGTCTCGTCGGCCAACAGCGCAAAGCCTTCTTCAAAGAGCTCGGCATCCAGCACGGCGGCGTGAATCCTTGTATAACCGCTGGCTATGTCGAGTTCGGTTTCAACAGTGATCAAGTCGCCCTGCTCATAAGCTCCCGCGCCAAAAATGTGGGGATGCTTGATTTCAGTATCCAACACAGTCACGTCCCCGAAGGAAACCCACACACTGTTAGCCCCGGAGATGCTGGCATAAACATACAAATAACCGGCAGTGGGCATATCGATACTATACGCCATATTACCACGCAAGGAAGGGTCGACAATAGTAAAAGAATAATCGCCATAACCATTGTGGACAACTTCGTAGTTAACGTTTTCGGCCTGATTTATTTCTACATAAGTGAAAAGCTCACCACTCAGGCCGGTTGCCCGCCGGAATAAGTCGTTTTGAGAGTTGAATGGGTTGAAGGTATCACCGGCATAGCCGGCGGTTTGCGCATCCACCATAAAGCCAAGTGGAAGATACCGGTTATTCTCCAATAGAAGCGCCCCATTGTCATACCCGGCCTGAATCCAGAAAATGTCATCACCTGATGGATTTCCGCCGCGGCTTATAAGATACCGTATATTCAAAAATGCGTCAGACAGTGGAGTTCCTCCGGTATAAGCATAGCTGTTTGCTCTGCCCGTAAACACCAGGCCGAGCCCTCCCATGAACTTGCCCACGTTTGCGTTAGCCAGCGAGGAAAAAATCGATACGCCGTCAAACCCATACAGCGATGGGTCGTTTACAGTCGTCTGCCATCCGACAAGCTCAGTCCTGTAGAAATCCTTGCCCGGTGGCTCCCGCGCTTCAAGCAGCCGGTTGAAGTCATCGGTTTGCCGTGAGTAATACTCCCTGTCCGACGATCCTACCGTCGTGACGCCGACATATGCGGTAAACGAGAGTTCGCTCACTATCAGCAGCAAAAACGTAAGCTTGACGGCGTGTCTTATAAACGAATAATTGCCGCTATTAGCCTCTGTCTTTTTCGCATATATCAAAGCATCGGTCAGTATAAGATACACTCCGCACAAGACCGCGCACACGATGATATGTTTTCTGTCCTGTATGCCGAGCGTGGCCATAACAAGGATTAGGAGGGCTGCCGCGCCCATTACCGGGATTATACGTTTCTTTTTCGGGTATTCGGGGTCATCGATCATTGTGAAGGCCCGGTACGCAAGGGCGGCCAGGATAAACGAGATGAGAAATGAAAAACGTGAAGGCAGACTGTTGGCATAACAAAAACCATGCCAGATGAAATCCAGCACATTAACGTTTGTGCTCAGTACCAGCAGTACAAAAGCTATTGACCAGGCGATTCTCTCCCTGAGCGAGACGCTCCCGGAAACGAGAAAAACAGGGAGCATCATGATGCAGATCAGCCCGGTGTACAGGTTGGGTAAGCCTGATATGTCAGTTGGCGGAGTGAATGCGATGAAGTTGCCGAGCACGTCGTAGAAACTGCTGATCAGCCGTATTTTATCCGGGAAATCGTAAGGATTGAGAAAACTGAACGCCTGGCGCAGCGCGGCATATGTCGGTAATATGAGAAAAGCAGTCATCCCGATAGCTATTGCGGAGTAAGCCGCCATCTTTATGAGAATGCCTAAGAAGTCGCGCAGATTATACTTGCGCGCCACGCAGAGGATAAAAAATAGCATAGCCGTGAAAACACATACAAATACGCCTATGTAAAAATTAAAGTACAGTGTTGCCGCGAGAGACAGTATATATAGCCGGAACTCGCCCTCATCCACCAGCTTATGGACTCCCAGCATTACAAGCGGGAACACCGCGAATGTGTCAAACCACATGATGTTCCAGTAGAACCCCAGCGTAAAGGCGCACAACGCGTACAGCGACGAAAATACCGGCAGTAACATGTCGCTGCGCTTAATCGTGTTTCTCAGATACATGCACATGAACAGTCCCGAAAGACTGAGCTTGAACAGCAAAAATAAAGCCAGCACCTCGCGCAAATGCTCATGGGGGAATAAGACGGCGAGCAAGTTGAACGGGCTGGTCATATAATAAGCGATGTTGGCGACATAATCACTCCCGGCCCCTGCGGTCCATGACCATACAAGTGAGCCGCCTTCCCTTATCTTATGCCAAAAGTCGCTGATAAAAGGATAATACTGATGCCAGAAGTCTGATGTCAGTATCTGTTGGGTACCGAAAGGATAAATCCCGATAGCTATAAATGCGACAACCATAATGAGAAATGGGATCAGAGCCGACGATGCGTATATTATCGCCTTCTCATGCATCGTAAATGTGTTTATGATGCTTCCCAGTTTTAGCTGTATGGCCGCATAACGATTGTTATGACTCACCGGATCTTCAGCTTCCGGTTCTGGCGCCTGCTCCGTGTCCGGTTCTGACGCCTGCTCCGTGTCCGGTTCTGACGCCTGCTCCGTGTCCGGTTCATGTCCCGGCTCCGTCTCCCGATTTTCGAGTTCGTCGCTTCCCGATATTTTCACGTTTTCATACCACCCGTGACCAGTATATCACAAATACTGTTCATGGTACATCATAAATTGTTGAAATGGCTGATTTTTCAAGTTATAATATAGACACTGTTACAGAGGGAGGGGATGATATGGCGCCTGTCATATCACTTATCATACCATGCCGCGACGAGGAGGAATCTTTGGCGCCGCTCTACAGTGAACTGTGTGGTATTGGCAAAACGATGGAAAACTCCTATAGCGCATTGCTTGAGATACTGCTGATCGATGACGGCTCGCGCGACAATACGCTGTCAATACTCAAAGAAATGGCAAAAAAAGACAGCCGTGTGAAGTATATCTCCTTTTCGCGCAACTTCGGCAAGGAATCCGCTATATACGCGGGGTTACAGCATTGTACTGGGGATTATGTGACCGTTATGGACGCAGATCTGCAACACCCGCCCTCCATGCTGCCCGATATGTACGCTAGCATCGTTAACGAGGGATATGATTGCGCGCGCGCTAAAAGGGTGACCCGGAAAGGTGAGCCTGTCATCAGGTCGTTTTTCTCACGCGGTTTTTACAAATTGATCGGATCCATGTCAAAAACGGAGTTTGTTGAAGGCGCGACCGATTATTCCATGATGACGCGCCAGGTTGCGGAAGCTGTCCTGAGTATGCC
>Ga0123353_10007873_pt1 | contig 14475 bp, 7 predicted proteins | sample TergutLab28metaG_3_FD_92763 | JGI IMG/M metagenome (GOLD analysis project Ga0123353, IMG submission 92763) | Labiotermes labralis P3 segment gut microbial communities from Petit-Saut dam, French Guiana - Lab288 P3 | ecosystem: Host-associated > Arthropoda: Insects > Digestive system > Gut ... | reverse complement strand
GGCCCGAAGACTGGCTATCCCCAGTGACGGTGTAGGTAGTTTTAGTCGTTCTTTTCAAGAAAATGGAACAGTAACACCGGTAAACCAAATTACCCGACGACCACTGCTTCCTCTTCCTCTAATCCAAGCTATTATAGTTTGCATAGACTTCTCGAAACAAAAACAAAAATATATACATTTCCAAGACACGAATGGAATAACGCAGGCGAAGCACGGCCTCCAGAAATTTCAAACAAATGTCCCGGCATTTACTTATTTTGCAACGCTGACGCAGTACCGATGGAGCCATCATACGGATAGTCATAATACGAGTGCCACGTCACCTTGACACAAACGTCACCACAATTGCAGAACCTAAATCGATCGTTAATGGAACTCACACTAAAAACAAAGCAGTTGCGTTGGAACCATTATGAAACGCTCGGAGCCTAAATGAAGGCATAATGCAGTTCTCACTGAACCTTGAAGACATAATGAAGCCATTACACAGCGATCTGTCTGTTCTCTAAAGCGTACCGACCGGCTCGGGGGCCCAGTCAGCCTCCAATTCAGAGCGTAATCTTAGTAATTAACCAACTTAATGTACAGAATCTTGTTTTAGAATAAGTTTATTAAAGCCTCTACATGTTTCGAGCACTATGTGCTCATCATCAGGAGGTCAGAATTGTATTATACAGCATCTGGTATCATCAAACCTGTAGGTGGCTGTCCGGTGCACGGGACAGCCACCTACAGGTGTGATGATATCAGATGCTGTATCATGCTATTCTGACCTCCTGATGACGAGCACATAGTGCTCGAAACATGTAGAGGTATATAATAAACGTATTATAAAACAAGATTCTGTGCATTAAGTTGGTTAATTACTAAGATTATACTGAGATGCACGGTCAGCAAAACATCAAAATTCAGAGCGTGTCGAGTGTTCTTTCCCAAGTGGTAAAGTGGGCTGCAGCGAGAAGCCAACCAGTCACCTCCATCTAGTGTCGAGATGAAGAATGAGTGCAACTAAGCCTGCGCTACCATTTATAACTTCACGGTGTGCAAAGTGACTTCTACCTCTACAACTATGCAGTACTCCCAATCAGCGCGCAACATGTTGCTCGCGGAGTCATTTAAAATCAGGAAGACTTTTAACACTTTCCCTGCGAAAGTCGAGATAAAATGCCGAAGCAATTATGAAAGCTTCTGAGACGTTTATTTATGGAGACATACATTACATTCCTAATTCATTTTGCAAAAATGTGTTCAAAATAGCGACACCCTGACCTACGTTCCGAATTGCATTTCGATAAATATTTCCTGTTACTAACAGTATATTTTCATTGCACATCATTTACAGACAAATATACATGTAAAATTATGCATATAATCATACTTATTCATTCCTTATTGTGTGCTGAATTTCATTCAGCCCGCAAGCAGCCCAATTTTGTCAAAGTTACCCTCACCACATAAAAGGTTGAGCAGGCTTGCTGTAGAGCTTAAATGGAACCATAATGCATCTCTTAAGATGTGATGGAACCTTTACCAAGCCATGTTGGAACCTACATGGAAGCATAATGCTACACCGTAACCTTACAGGAGATGTGATTTAACGGTTATGAATCTCTCGAAACAGAAATGGAACCATACGGCATCTCATAGAATTCCTAAGCAGAAGTGACGCAAATGCAATGACATTTCCACGGATTCTTAATGGAACCATTACAGCTGTCATGGAACAAATGCAGACAATGTCACAGATTCATGTGTTGTTCCCAGTTTACGAGGCGGTGGGCACGTCTCACTGCGTGTTGACACGGTGACCTTGCCCATGGACGGACAGACTGACAAAGTTGTCTGCTTCACGAGAACTTTGCCAAACAAACTTTAATCATTTCGCAAACATTTTAGCACATAAATCCTCGTTATGCAGAAACACGTGTGCTGCAGCTTTGAAAAACAGAGTGGGGACATGTTTAGATGCTAAATATAACACACGTCGTCCGTGTGCTTAATCGAGCTGTGCAGATACATGGAGGTAAAAGGTATAGCTCCATGCATTCTTAACCTTCTCTCTAAATAGTCAGTGGTCAACTTCACGCCCCAACCGTTCTAACCAAGCAAAACAAGAGCCGGTATCCATGGGCTCCAGAGCTGGTCTAAACGCTTTGGAGAAGATATGGATCACCTATAGTAGTAGTAGTAGTAGTAGTAGTAGTAGTAGAAGTAATAATAATAATAATTCATACCTTAATCTTGTGGGAAATGCTTTAATGGGAGCGTGAAGGCTTGGGATGTTCCTCGCCAAATACTTATTGGAATAAAGAATACATAAATCATGACAATGATGATCATAAAAATAATTACATATTTCTATAAATATGTCACACTAGTAAGGGGCATATTCCAGTGCTATTAAACAACATGAAATACAATATATTCATAACTTGCAGCACGAAATAGGAGAAGGTGGCAGGTGAAAGCAAACAGAATTTCATGAAATGTTTCAGAATTTCCCCCATCATACTTTTGTATAATTCCCTGTTTCCCCCAATCTAGCCACACACTGATCGAGTTCATTTCACTACCAAATAATGCTTCGTGTACTGTATAACACATAAAGTATCTCGTTATACACTACCATAACTGCCTACTGACTCTACCCTCCTTGGTTTTCCAACACTTGTAGTTTATTGTTTTCTCTGAAAGAAAGAAAGAAAGAAAAAAGAAAGAAACGGCATTTCAAAACTACACTAACAGCAAGCACTGCAACAAAGTGTACGACACAGCGACAAGCATTCCAACAAGTGCATGACATAACAACCGGCACCGAGACAAAATGCATGTGCGACAGATAAATTATGCCTTAGATTTTGTACTGCCATAAGAATGTCACTCCGCGATGACCGGTGCTGAGCACAACGGTGGTTCAAACTTCTCCAAGTTGTAACCAATCTAGATCAGTTGAAAGACTGAACATCCAGTCACAATCGGTTCAAATATCTGTGATTTTATGAAATCAAAAGTAAGTAACAGTACTCGCTTCTGTATTGAACCCATAATCTTCAAAGTCAGCTGTGACGAGCTGTCTACTGGCGTATGGCAAACCGACTATCATCGGTGTGTGTTTGTGTGTGCGTGGCTGATATTAATCGCTTCCAATACGTATGTGCAAGAAAGTAATAAAGCCGGCGGCACTGCTGCTTTGTACAAATATATTCCTGTTAGCTTCTGCTCTCTTTACACAAAATAATTGTCGTTTGTGGAGATCGTGTCGGTATTTATGCTTCGTCTACACTTAGCATTATCCGGAGTTCTCTTCCTCTCCTGTGCGTTCCTACTGCTCACCGTACGAAATGTAAAATTTGAATGTGACTTCACCGAATCAGCGGACTGTGTCACCACGAACAAACAGATGAGCTGATGACACAAGCATCGCGACAATCTGATCCCCGACCCAAGGTATCCCAATGTTTATTTTAAATAAAGATACAGGATTCCTCCACAGCAGAGGAGATCATGGCTAGTACCGTTCTGGAACACAGAGCGGTGGCACAGACCTTAACAAAGGTCTGATCCGCCACAAACGATTCCTAACATTCATCTTAAGGCTCAGACCTAAAAATCAATCGAAATCATTAGTTCACAAATCCCAAGCACCGGGTAGCACTGGTGACTAAATTTTGTATTGTGGCACCCAATACTTGTGAGTCCTCACACCCTTCTGGCGCCTAGAATTTTGAGGTGGATACTAGATTTTTTTTTAATTTGTGCACACCTGATTTCATTCATATTTAAAAAGATGGTTCCCACACCTCGCACAACACTGCGACTCTTTTAATGCCGTGTTCAGAAATAACCGTCAGGTATGCTAAGACTCGTGCGACATATACACAAAATCTGTAGGCACAGTGCACAGTCATTAAACACTACACAGGTGGTCGGCCAATAAACAGTAACCACTGTGTGTTAAATCTATTCGCTCATTCACAGCAAATTTTTGAATCTGTATGTTCAATGATAGCGTATATCAAACGTTGCTTCTTCTGTACGTCTACAATTGCAAGCATTGTGATAGTACACAACTGTGAGGTTAGAGCCGGAACTGCAGTCATACAGCTGCTACGTAACACGGTCCACGCCGCACAATAAGTTGAATTTTACAACTGGTGATTCATTTTGTTGACCCATGCTCCTAGAACCCATCAATTACACTCCCTGAAGATTACCCTTAAAGGGTTTGAAACAAGATAGAATTAAGTATAGAGTTAATAAGATGGTGATTTAATATATGTGAGCGTATTTGTCGGTGTTTGATATATACATATATAGCCAGCGCATTTAAGGTATATCGAATATACACCTACATGGTAAGTTCTTCGCAAATTATGATTCATGAGGATGATAATAATATTTTACATTAGTAATATAATTGATAGGTTCAACTAGAAACGTGTGCAATAGGGAAGTAGTTACGCTAGAAACTCCTCGTTCTGTATACTTTTTGATAGATGAAATTCGCACTTCAAAGGGTTAATAATATAAAACGGACAGAGGGTGTCTCTACCACGTCTCATGTCGGTCTCTACCACCAAAAAGACACTGACCACCTGGAGACACAGGATTTGACATTAACTCCGCTCTTCCAAGGAGTCTTAAGCTTGTCTAATAAGGAATTGTAAGCCTTCTACGATTCAGGCTTGGGATCGAGTTGGGCTGCAGCGCCAAAAAGAAACTGTTCAAATCCTGCTAAAGGTCTTGGGGGGAATCTGAACCCCCATCCAAGCAACATTTATCTATATAATGATTTATGAAACCCAAAATATCTCATCCTCTAGCCAAGAATACCTACTGCTTTTCCTAACAGGAATTAAAAACGCCCCCAGAATAAAAAAAAAACCTAACCAGTTACTGGATCTCAGTCGCTTTTCGCCATACCGCCGGTTTACTGCATCTTCAGGAGCTACAGTCTTCTACTTCATCACTCTTTTCACCTCCCTTTCCCCACTTCATTTTGGGTCTTCCTTTTATTTTTCTTCCTTCCGTCGACAAGGTCAGTATTCGCCTAAACTGTCTTCTCCCATGCGTAATACATGTCCATAAAATGTTAATGTGTCATTTTAAATAATTTCCAGAACTGCTTGGGTTACTCTCATTTTCTCTAATCTCTTCATTCATTACTTTCAATATCTGAGCTCTTAACATCCTAAGAGCTGTGCAGGCATAGCTACTGGCAGGGCCACCCATACCGGAAAGTTCGAAAGGGAGAAGCCAGGCTAAGAAGCAAACCACCGGCCCTTCATGTTATTTGGGGTTTGTAATGGGCTGACAACCCCTCCTGTAAAAAATATAGTCCCTGCCTGCATCAGTCGAAAGAATATGCCGGATGGAAACAACTGGAATTGAAAGTGACTTGGAAAAAAAGGCAAGTGAATGCCAGATTTAAAAAGCTTCTCTATGAATCTTTGTAGCACCGCTTAAGGCCAACGGAGTGTTGATAGCGTCCGCTGTGGATGAAGGTTCCCATGATTAAACTCTGTCATTTTTCCTCGAACAGTAATCTTAAATATGTAATCGTGGTAACTTACTTTGAAGAAAGAGCAGACATTAAAGTTACATCCAAACGCTGTATTATAAGAAAATTATCTGGACGTATGAGGGTTCAAGTGAAAGACAATTTAATAATTTAAGCAGAATTACTATTGGGTCCATAAACTAGAGGCTTTCTCATAGATGAAGATCACATATTATCGTCTTCTGGGTTATGATACCGTGTAGTCACGTAGGAACATACTGCCTCCACTTGGAAATGGGAGGATAATACAAAACATATACACCTGGGAAATCGGCAGCGACATTTTTTATTTGCGGCGTTAAATATTTGCGACTTCGGGGAAGGTCACATTGATTCTACATTCTGAATCCGACGCATGGCGCTGACCAGGGGGCAACAATTTTTCCAAAAAATCTAGAAGCCACCTCAAAACTTTAGGCGCCAGAAGCCTGATATGAAGGACGTTCCATACTGATCACCCACCAGTAGGGGGGGGTACCACCGCACAGAATTTGGTGGCCCGAGCGACCTGGAGCAGATCACATGACAACACGGATTATAACCAATTACTTAGCAAGTAACTTCAGATAATTTAATGACAGAGTAAGTACATGAGCTATGATCATGACTGTATATATACTGCATTAGCCTGGGGTGATGGGAAGAAAACATGAAAATGCAGTAATAATGACCTGTCTCTTGGTTTGGATCCGAACGGGTGACATCCCGATCACAACATGAACAATTGAGCAGGCTGATGCAGCTGCAATGTTCTAGGCGGGTATTCTTAAGGTCAAGGTTAAAGAAAGAGTAAAGCTATACCTCTACTCTCCACTGTGCCTTCATGGCAAGTCATAGGGTGAACTGTACCGGAGGCTGCGGTTACAGTTTTTAGTACTCCTGATGATGGGTGCGGTGACACCCGAAACATGTAAAGTGATTTTGCAGTAAATAAATATCTGCGTACTTTTGCATCTCGTTGCCTTTTTTTTTTATTAATTTTTCATAGGGTGAACGTTACCTTATTACAGCTGTGTGCATTATGGAGGTACGCGGCCCGAATGATGGCTTTTCATGATTTTCTTCGGTTTATACACACAAATTCCGAGACAGTACCGTACCATGAACGACCCCACGACCATCTCCTATTAAATTCTTACCCACTGGCATTCACAAGCATCTTCTCAACATCCCACACCACATAACCGTTTTTAGCCAAGCTCCAATTTGACCGAAACGCACCGTAACGGCGGTCCGATTCATAAAAAAAAACTAAAAGTCGCCGGTTCACAAACGGTACTAAATCAAAAGCTTTATGAAGAATGTGCTCCCCACCGATCCGCTACTTAAAATTTTCCACTTCGAGCACTGGCTTTAGTTGGATAAGCGTCGTTACAGGCTCTAAGAATCACAAGAAGGTACCCCACACAGTTAAACTAGGAGGGATTATTTGTTAACCTATTCGCCTCCACGTTGGTAAGTTGTTTTGAAAAAGCGTGTTAGTTTTGATAAAACAGTTAGCTGCATTGTATGTATTTATACTAACCACACGACCTGAGTGCACAATGACACATCGGACTCAAATAACCTTATCTGTACATAAAATCGTGACAATGGCCTCCTAGAGGAATCAAATCGGTGACCTTTAAAATAGCATGCATTATGTGACGCAGTGCCGCACAAACCAGCGCAATGAGACTAGGAATCAAGCCTCACCTGGGGCACTACTTGAAAATTATCAACCTAAGGCCCACGGGCCGCCAACGAGCTGAAAGACCTTCAGTTAAACAAAAACCGGCATAGGTGAGGTAATGTAAAACTTCTAAAGATCGACACACCTTCGTCCAATCTGACCTGTGAAAGTCATGCTGCACTTATACAATAAATAAATGTCAACTGAATGCAAAGCTTTTCCACAAAATGTATACTGCACAACTGACAGCTCATTTCCATGCATCAATATGAAACACCAAGCACAGCAGACCTACCAGAAATGTCTGTTTCGTCTTGGTCTATCTAGCGACAGTTCGACGTCATTCGGGCGCCGTCAGTAGTATATTGAAAACAAACATGCTGTTTGTTATCAGTGTTGTTAATTATAAGATACACCGTAAATGAATACATTTACAAACTCAGAACTATATTCTGTAACATTATCCCAGTATTTACCTACATACTTTATAATACCATGAACCACCTCTATCAGGATATCCGATACGTATTGCATGTGCGCTGACGTGCCACAAACGTATCTGGGTAGAACACATGTACACATTTGTACAGACACAAGACCCCGAAGTGCGCCGTGCTAATGCAAATGGTGCTTACTGTCCATGATAGTCTACCGAGCAGCAATGCATTTTTCAAGTTATCTTATACTGCTGCACTTGTATCGTGTACATTCTCAGTTCACCATATAAACTAACACCAACCACACACACTGTTAGTGGGATTACTACACGGAATTCCGGACGGGCCGACACATGTTCCAAATGTATTACGGGCAGTTGGGCAATCCCAGCAGCAGTGTACATGGTCGGTTTTAACTTCTCTAAGCACTGCCAAAGGTCTGCTCTCCTAGCAAAACCCGGCCCACCGCCCTACCATTCACTTCCGTATCGACTGTCATTCCGTCTCGATTCCGAAAAGCTAAAGATTAACAAGAATTGTGATGTTGGCGTTGGTTCAATACTTGGTCTGTCGCTCCGTGAGAATAAATTAATGGGCGTGTTTAAGAGCAGGTCGCTTTGGAGCATATCGGAACAGTTAAGAACTTAAATAGACCCTAAAACTGTTGGAGGTTCAATCAGTAAAAATGCTGGATATTAGGGAAACAAAACCAATGACAAATTTCGTACACAGCAATATATGTCTGATGCACTTCTTATCCAGAAGGGTCTGCAACACAATATTGCTTCAGTACCATTGTTCTTCAGCAATGTTTTTAGAAAATGTTTTCAGACAGATCAGACAGCAAGAAGCAACTGGAATACATCAGATACTGACCAATATAGATTACACCATTTATTTAAAATGAAGAACACAGAACTCTGTAATACGTTCTGAAGAGTTTGTTGGTTCAGAACCAGAAGTACATAGCACTAATTACAGGTACATAGTGTATGTCTCATCAATAAACTGTAAGACAAAAATATTAAACAACCAGACAAACTTCATATTTAGTACAGAAAGTAAACGATAAAAAAATGTAATCACGAAGAAATTAATATGGAACTGAATTCAAATCATGGTCTTTTGTATTCCCATTTTACAGGCCTATTCTGAAACCAAACATTCAAACAGACAACACTACAGATATTTTCCATACGTGTGTAACGCGGTCTCTCATCAAAAGAAGAAGCAAAGAGGGTGTTCAAAAAGATGGCACTAAGGACTCAACGGACAAGAAATAACAGGAGGCTGAGGAAAAAAAAACTGCACAATGAGGAGCTTCATAATTTGTATTCGTCGCCGTTAAGGGAAGAGAGGGGCGACATGAAGCAAGCGCGGTACAGATGAGAAGTGGATGCAGAACTTGTGTAAGAATACCTGAACAGAAGACGCCTCTTCTAGCAGCTAGGCGAAAATGGGAGAGTAATATCCAGCCCTTAAGGGCGAAGCTCAACTAAATAATCACTTTCAAAAGTTGTTTCTTATCTCTATGAAGGAACACAGCAACTCTGTCACAGATAAATCGGTTACTGATGTTTACGGAGACAATCACATTGCGTTCTGAGAATCAGACAAATTCAGCACGTAAACGACACGGACACAATAACGTATTATTTAACGTTGAAGCTTGAGTGCATGCAGTACGACTGCCATAAAAAGTTAAAATAGACCTTAAATAAATGCGGTACTCGAATAGGCCTATGTGCGGTGGCTTCATTTTACTCGGGATATGATTCAGTGGTGGGTTCTTGCAAATACGAAAAACTTTCGGGTTTCGTAAGAGTTGCGAAAATTTACCAGTACAACGACTACTAGCTTCTCAAAGATTCTGCGCTACGTAGTTATCAATACAGACACTTCAAACTATTCCTCCTCCTCCTACTACTACTACTACCACCACCACCACCACGAACACAACCACCGCCGACGCCACCACCACAACCACTGAAATAATTCCGAGGGATAAGTGTGGCATACAGCATACCACCACACATGACCGTTAATGTACCCTACAGTAAATAACAGGTCAACATATTTCAGTAATCAAACTGACAACCTGAAGTCGTGGAACAACCGCCAACAGTACTTTTGGGGGGAGACGGGGGGATGCGGGAGGGATCAACGTATGTAAAGTTTTTTCCTACGACAAACCATCTTTCCGGTATTTCACACCCCTTTATAATTCAAGCCAAAATGACAATGAATTTAATGTTACCGTGAAATGAGAACACCACATGGATCTACACGTGCCCCTACAGACAGTTGGTCATTGTATTTAATCTCAAGCCATGTGACATGCGAGCAATATATCAATGTTCTCAATCACAGCTCACGGCATACAGGCTTCATACAGACGCCTGATTATCCTGTTTACTTCTATACCGAGTAGCATGTATGAAATGCGTAAAAAATATTTTCAATATAAGTTCACGCCATGCCAATTTATAAAACGCGTCTGGCCACCATCTAACAAGTGTGAAATGCAGGAAACAATCCTGCTAGTAACAACACACTCCATTGTAATTTGAAGACAAATGACTACCGTGTTTAGTCTCATATATGAACGAACCGTGAAATACATAAAAATCCGCTTCATAAATGTCACACGTTGTTCTCACTAGTCTAAGTGAGTCGTTTGCCGTCGATTATCTCAACAGTCTATGTATTTCTCTGTAGAAGTATGGTTTATTTCCGTTTATCGACTGGTACGACGTGAGGTCTGGAATACAGAAATTCTACTAATGATAAATGCTAAGTACACACGGCCGTAAAAACAACATTCTTAAAAAGGAAAGCTTAATTTTCACCACGATGGAAAAATACAAGTAGCAAAAGGCAGTGAAATCACTGGTCTATTTAAGGATCTTGCTAATATGGGCACAACTGTAATGTGAGTATTGAAAGAACGTAAAAAAAAAAGTGACAGTGGCCTAATCTGAAGTACTAAACCGCCATTTGCCTGGACGGACACAGGATAGCCGGTTTACGCGTCAAGATCTCAACGCGGGCGCTCCTCAGTGTCGTCTAACATGTGACATACAACAGCGATACTAGTTACAGCACATAACATTCCAATTTGCAGGGCAAATGGTTGCTTTTTCTAAACCTTATGCTGTGTTTGTGACATGCAGCAAGCAACCTTTTTACGTAAATGCTCCGTGCAAACTTGGTGAAATGGTCGTCGTATTTAATCCTGTGTGACTAAGAAACGTAAAATACAAAAAACAATAAATACTACCAATACAGCACACGCCTTTCTAATGCACTGAGGCTTCTGGTCGCTGTATTTGATCTTATGCCAACACCAAGTGTGAAAAACAGCCAACAGTCCTGCCAATAAAAGCACACACCGTGCTGTCTTACAAGTGTGCAATATAGCAAACATCTTGTCAATAACAAAGCTCGCCATTCTAACCTAAGACAGTGCGTCGCCGTCTAATTTTACGCTTCTCTAACCTTGTGTAACGCTACAGCCTTTCATTATTAGCACACACATTATTCTTAATTAAGACAACTCGTCAACTTATTTCTAGAACAAGTGTCCGACAGCCAAACAATTCCTTACAGTACCATTTGCGGCACGGCTGGTCACCTGCTGTCGCTGTTAGCAACACGCGCCGATACGGAGCTATTTCTGTATCACGCTGCCAATAACTACAATAGCACTACGAGCTATGTGGCACTACTTACAGGTTGCATACACACTGCTGATCGAAACGTCGTCGAACTGTAAGGGGCAACTTTCTGATAAGTTTGACTGAAATAACAGTGACAACTGACCTTGAGGGGCAGCATCTCCCAGTGACGTCACTACTACTACTACTGTCGCCGCGCACAGACTGTGGGCCGGGAGGGGGCGATTGGGCTTGAAGTGTAGCAGCATCAGCGCCGCGCGCGGTCTCCGAGTACACTATTGGACAGCATTCCTCTGTAGCTGTAGTTTGCACTGCAGAACAATAGCAGCAGAAAATAATTCTAACTCAACGCGTCACCAAAACGCTCAAAATAGTAACGAACATCTCGGTCCCTACCTCCCAGACAACACATAAAAATTCTACTTCAGATTTGTTTAAAATATTTGGGAAAAATAAATATTTTTTGCAAGAAACAAATTACATACCTAGGCCGCAATACGATATGCGATCAATGGTACTGGGCAACGAAACGGTAAATCAGGTAGTAGATACAGCGACCATTAAATGATACACCCGTAATATTTCGTTAAATAAAAGACCACTTTATGATTAAATATATTTACTTCAGCGAGTCGCTGCAGTGCAACACCTGTAGTCTGTACAAATGCTATATGAAATGCACTCACCTTAATATGTATACGAGTCTACTGGAAACCATACTTGATAAAGTTCAGCAGGTGAAGATATTACTGGGTCGTACACATTATACGATTAAAATATAACAAACTTCAATTGTTCTTGCTGTCTTGCATGGGTGTGAAACTGAAATCTCAAGCCACGGGAATAGAGGTATTTGAGGACACAATGCTGAGAATTTAACTACAAGATACAGAAACTAATATCAAGGTGAAGAAAAGTGCACAACGAGTATCTGCATGTATTATCTTAGTGTTTATATCATTAACGTGCTTATATTAAGGAAGATGAGACGGGCATGAGTGTAGGAAGCACGGTACAGATGAAAAATTCATATATTATTCGCCAAGGGCCAAGCGAAATCTAAACTTGAAATTACCAAGGCGTAGGTGGCAGAATAAATCCTAATGAAGAGTAATCTTAGAGAAAAAAAAATGTGATGGTGTGGACTGGAATGAATTGGCTGAGAATGTGGTCCAATTGCGACTTTTGTGAAAGAAGTAATAAAGGTTTGGGTTCCAGAAAAGGATAAAATATATTAAACGGCTAAGCAACTAACAGCTTTCAAGGAAAATCCTAAACCATGAGATAAGATAGCCTACTAGACAGATGGTCACAAGCTTTCATCCTTGAGAAATCACAAAATGCGTAACTTCAAAGCAGGTTTTTTAAATCCCTCTTTTTCATAAACAAAGCCGCATTTCATAAGAGTTTACCGCCTCTAAAGTGTCACCCAATGACACTCTCCTCCCCAGTTCCCCACTCCAAGCTCTGCAGGACCCTGTGGAGAGTCACTATGTACACAATACACAGAAGTAATATTTACAAATTCCTTTTTTGTATCGTCCTCGGACAAATGGTACTTATGCTGCTGACCATAACATTACGTGTGTGGTACTCGACGATTCATCGCCTAGCACACACAAGCCGACCACTGAACACTATATCGAACCAGTTCAGTCTAGTGGCTGTTGGCGCCCTGTAGGCATATAAAGGGAAGTATTAATAGAGCTCCACTCGTTTTTACCCTCAAAGCTGGACGTAGGTGAGTAGTTAACAGGATAACCTGGCCACCTTCCCCCTCGAAAAAAAAAACCCTGTGCCCATTGAGTACGAGGCTGAGAGGGCAGCAGGGCCAGTCTGGACTTTTCGAAAAAGAGAAAAATTTCGTATCTCTATCGGTCTTCAAACGGTGGGTCATCAGCACCGTAGACCAGTCGCTTTACGACTACGCTATTCAACATTCTTACTAATTTTGTTCTGCCACCCATGACCAGTTATTCCAAATGACTCTATGCCACGAACTTTCCGAACATTGTGTTCCCATTATTAGTTTGGCCAGGGTGTGTTCCATAATCCTAACATTTATGCTTCTTTCAGCAGACATATAAGAATTAGTATGGTTAAGCAAGTTTCTCAGATTCTCTTCGTGACCACTAGAAAAGTCGAATTCTTGTGGTTGAGATAAGCTAGTATTCAACGTAACTCAGATTTCAATGAGATTTCCCTCTGTTGTATATAATCGCCAGTCCAAAATGTGGAATTTTATCTTCGTTCTTGACAGACAGGCAGGCAAACAGGGACGGCGAAAGATCAGTTCTGGAGTCCTGAGTAACAGCGACAATCACAGAAAGGAAAGGGAATCGTTATGTTAACACGTGTTTCCTGAGACCAGTTCCCCCCCCCCAGGGCTGGGAATATGAAGACTGCTGTCTTTCGAGATGTGCCGCCATGTAGACTGATACAAAATTACTGATGTTTCAGAAGATCCTAATGCTTTAATCTCAAGGATTCAGGCAGTTCCACCCTGACGATGGAGACGCCAGGACGCATCGTGTTGAATTTTCAGTGGATCCTGCTGATTCCACCATCAGGGTAGATAAAGCAGATCAACCCTAATGATAACTGCAGCGTGATTCCCTGAAACTTCAGTATACGTGTATTTTAATGGCCTCACTCTACTTTGTCCATGATTGAGTTACAAACATCTTCATGTGATGTAATTTAAAACATGGTCAACTTAAAAAACAGACGAACCACGCTAGTTTGTGTCATGTGTTGTTTAAGTGACAGCTGATATAGAAACTCTCTCGGATCGTCTAACACCACCATCCCTGGGGAATAATCTACCCTTCCGCACTGCAGCACTTCTGCAGTGACGAATACCGCAAGGCCGTCCGGTACGAAGGTCTCCACTACCCGCTCACGTCAATGAGCCCCCACCCCCCACAGTTACACACACACACACACACACACACACACACACACACTACCGCAGGAGCGGCTGAGGTAAAAGTAGTAACAGAGAGGAAGAAAGATAGATAAATAAAAAAGAAAGAAAGAAAGAGAGAAGGACAGCAGCAAACAGGATATTCTGCTACGATTCATGTATTAGTGTTACACAGCTGCTTAATTCTTCAGTCAGTTACATTT
>Ga0123353_10007872_pt1 | contig 14476 bp, 9 predicted proteins | sample TergutLab28metaG_3_FD_92763 | JGI IMG/M metagenome (GOLD analysis project Ga0123353, IMG submission 92763) | Labiotermes labralis P3 segment gut microbial communities from Petit-Saut dam, French Guiana - Lab288 P3 | ecosystem: Host-associated > Arthropoda: Insects > Digestive system > Gut ... | reverse complement strand
TGAACCTTCGGGTTCCATGAAATGCGGGGAATTTCTTGACTAGCTGCAAACCAGTTAGCTTCTCAAGAAGGACTCTGCACCATGGAGTAAGTAAGTAAGTAAGTAAGGCCTAACCGGCTCTACAATATTCTTTCACATTATCTCATAAAAGGCACGATTTTCGAAACAAAAACCGTTATGAATTATAAAACGTATGTTTCCGTTTTCTCTACAACTTCTGTCTGAAACATTTCTCATTCCAAGAAGAAATGAGTGACGTATGATCAAAAACGTATATAGGTCTTCATGTAAAGTACCCGTAATTCTTGCCAGATTTTAATAAAACTTGAATTTTCTCAACAGATTTTCGAAAAAAAATTAAATATCAAATTTCAGGAAAATCCATCCAATGGAAGCCGAGTTCTTCCATGCGGACGGACGGAAAGACGGAAGGACAGACAAACGTGAAGAAACTATTAGTCGCTTTTCACCATTTTGTGAACGCGCCTACACACGGTCATCTTCGTAGGCAAGATATATCACTCAACATACACAGACAGTTTTCCAAACGGTACGTCGTCACATTGACCGAATCTAGATTAATGAGGGGCAAACTTCACGATCTGTTTTGTTTTCTGATACATAGAGTGACAGGATTCTGCCTCTTGCTGTCTCATGGCCATGCTTGCTCTAAGACTTTGCAGGTTTCAAAATGTTTTGACAAAAAATTATTCATACGATGGTATTTATTCCAAGCCCTTAGACCTCAGCTTCTGAACAGGCATTATTCAAGGTTCTCGTCACATTATGATAATGAATGCATTTCATTAATGGGGAAGACAAATGTAGAAATAAAACTAGTCAATCCCACATTCGGAAAAATGTTCAAGCCCCACAGAAAGTATATGGCTGAGAGTGAGCTGAGTAAGAAAGTGAAGAAAACGATAACCTCTCTGAATAGTGCCACATTAAACATTGCGACCCTTTTTCAGAAAATTGTGATGAATGGATGTAGTGCTATGGGAGAGCAAAGCAATGATAATATGATAGCTGTGTTAGTATACAACGTAAGAAGCCATTTTATTTCACCATATATTTTAACGAGAAATGAAGCAGGATAAAATAAAAACTGGGTTATAAAACCAGTCCATGTTGTATAAGGATATAATCGCCATTTGTTCTAAGAACCATACAAAGCAGACCAAAACAATGTGTTGGCACAACGTACAATTCTTTATTGATTAACCTGGTGACACATGAAGTATCCAATACGTTTTAAAGGGTTATCGGCTGACATGATTCGTCGTTTATGGAACTGGATTGGAGTGAATCGTGTGGTTCGGTGGTGGCAATAAATAGGTCTTACTCAGAAGGGCATGCAGTTGCATATTATTTCATATTTTGTGAGTGTCTAGCTGAAGGATCTGGCTGACGAACTGTGTGTAGTAATCATAATAAACGCTATGGAGCCAGCTACATTTTGAGACGTTACATTTTCCAAACCCACGATTAAATTCATGCTTCTAAATGCTATGTACAAAATTACTCCGCTCCAAATTTGCGCTGCTGTATGCAACATAATACAAGCATAAATGTCTGTATTTAGACATATTTCTCACAATTTCTTGTGTATCAGTTATGTTTAAAAACGGGAAATATCCGCCTGCAGACAGTAGGGGAAAAAACTATATTGAGCGTCAAAACCGTTCAAACATCATCACAGAGTGGAACGACTAGCTGGACCAAGACAAACGGAAACTTCGCAAGCAACCAATAAAAATACCCGGAATTCCAACCCCGAACAAGAGAGCCAGACATGTCAAGCGCAAAGGGAACCAACCCCTCTTCTATTTCACAACTTCTAACCAAATATTTAGGGAAGCTCCTGCATTTTTGGTGAGTCCTTTCTTGTCTTTCCATTCTCCACCATCAGCTTTTCTATTACCGACATCCAATTTCGTCTTTGACTAACCGCACGAAATAATGCAGGCAGAGTCCGAATGTAGAGAGGGAGAGAGATAAACAAAGAAATATGTGAGATTCAAAATACCGTAGAAATGTGTAATGAAATTACGCTACAGTCAGACAAACTCTGTTGATCTGTCACTCTACACCGCAAATATGTTGCTGCTTATGCTACAAGGAATCAGTTCCTGGTTCCGTAATCTTCATTTTACACTAGTATCGCCTTTTTATTTCATCTGTCACTAATGTCATAGTCTGTGTTATTGTTACAAAAACTGCCAACCCCACGGACCCCACTAGACAGGCCACTTTGGTTTAAATGAACGGCTTTCCTACATCCAGCATCCTTCATGTCCAGCAGAGCCTTTTTGCTTCAATTGGTATATGAGATAAATAAGAAAGACTTTTCTCTACCATCTAAAATATACTATACACACAAACACTAGGGACAACCCAAAGACTGGTGTATACAAGAGGAAAGCAAACACTGAGTTCGTCTTTATTCTGCGCTTTAAACAACACCGTTACAGTATTACTTACTTCCTTTTTATTTATTTTGTCTTTTTGTATCTTGTAATGTTTGTTGTTGCCAAAGAAGAGATGATGGACAATCCACTCGGAACAAATCATCGATCTATTTGTATAATCCGAGAAATAGGCTGCGCAACCCAACCCGATCTCACCACTTGGATAGAGACAGCACACGCCTATGCCGTATGGTGCCTCTATCAATCATTGGTGCGTTATTGCCTCCGTTTGGCAAACAATTAATTTAATTCAGAAAATCGCTGTAATCTTGGATGAGACGCGGTTTAGTCTCGCAGACATTTACCACAGTATGCGGAGCCACGTCCCAAAAGACAGTACATCCCTACATCAAAGTGAGAAACGTAGTTATCGCCATTGTTTTCGCGTCTGTTCATATTTTTAATCCAAGAGAAAAAATTATTTATAAACATAAATTTTGTATAAACTTTTGATTGAAAGAACTTTTATCTCGTGCCAGCTTTTCGCAAAAAAAAATGTTTCGCTGTTCGATTCATGTATGTATTATATAGTGTGCAGGTTAGAAATGTAATTTCGAGAATAAATCTAACACTTCCTAGTACAATACTAGGAGTTGTGCTTCATGACACAAATATGACGGATATTTTCAGTGAGTTCCGTACACTTTGTCACCTTGTCACTGTATGTAATTATTGAAATTAAAGCATTTCCCGTACGATATCTTCGGTAAACGACAACACAAGAAAACGAAAACAGGCTTAAGAAGCAAAATGTTATGTTACCAGCTTGTACCTCAGTGCCTCAGGCAACTCCATAGCAATATAGTACAATGTAATTATATATACGCAAGGGCAATCTTATCGGTAACATTTTTTAATGTCAGTACACCCCCAACGCAAACAATTACATAATTTCTGGAACAGCCTATACTCTTTGTTGGTTTGCTAATGTATTCCGGCCTGTTTAACATCGCATCAGGACAGCATAGTGTCAAACGCTGCGACATTGCTTTGTGTAACTACACTGGTACTTTTGCCGGCTCTTCAATATTAATGCAGTTCCGAGATACAAACGTTTACTGTAATTTGAGCCAACAAATTCACAAAAATCTACAAGAGTTACAATAGCATTAGAAAAACCACTAACTCCTACATGTTTCGGGTCTTATTCGCCCATCATCATGGAGTACAACAAACTGCATAAAACGGTTCCTTATGGCTGAGAGTGCTTAATAATGAAAAAGGGCGTCAAGAAGTTACATATCTCAATAATTAAGAATTTTGTTTTTATGGTGATATACCACGTATACAAGAAACATTGTGGGACTGTATTTTTCATACCTTTTTGTTATGTTATGTCTGTAAAATTCATGTCTTTTAGGATATCTGCTACACGGAGCTCGCTAGCTCGCTATTGAGCGTGTTATCTAGTAGCAGATCTATAGAACTAGAAACAAGTGCAGTAAAGTAACATACTTTTTAACTTATGCTTTAAAAGCATTGTATTTTCCGTGTCCATTTATATATAGACTACTTAGTTCATACCTATATGGGATTAAAAAGTGGACGGCACTAAACATCGAGGAATTTCTAGATCTGTAAGAATGAAGTGAAATTACAGAAGATATTTAAATGAAATAAGTGACAGATATTAAAGATGGAACTTCGGTGGAAAGAACGACCAACAAGGAGATGGGAAGATAAAATTAAGGTACATCTCACGGCAAGAAGACGTAAGAACGTGACGTGTGGCGCAGTTGACTTAGCATCTTGCAAAACTGCAGACCCGAGTGCAAGCAGTGATGAGCTGTCTGGTCTATTATGCGGCATACGGGTTGTTATACAATCTCCGCTACCAATAAATAAAACAATTAATGTAGCGTCCAGAGAAGCCGGCCTTTTTGCAGTTCCTATACTGATTGGCTACTTGGTGGATGATCGAGTAAACGAGTCACATTACCGACAAATGAAAACATTTTCTCCTCTACACAGCAATCAGATCGGTTCTGGAGGAAACTAGGCCCATATCCGACAAATACCATTAGACTTTTCACCTTGAAAAAAGTGGTACAGGCACTCACCGACATCCAATAACGGTTGAGAGCACAAGGAGGTACACGACACTCTCCCATACGTCTTCCCGGCTTAGTCCTTACTTAAGCAGACGAATATATTAATTAGCTAGCCAGGCGCTATAATTTCAAAACGTAGACAAAATTTAACAGGTCAAGGACAGCGACAAACCATCTTTAGCCTGTAATGTCATGAGAAGTGAAGGAAGTCAAATGTGGAAGTTCTTTCCTCGTCCGCTTTAATATAACAGCAAAGGAAGAGAAAACAAAAGTAAAGAGCAGAAGAATGGTGAATGGAAGGGAGAAAAAAACTAGATTTGCGGAATCTTTCCTTATGCGGAAACGGAAGAAATAAGAAACTGAAAGAGCAGGTGAGGAGAGGAGGAAAAACAAGCGGAGATAGAAATGAAGTAGAAGAGAAAAGACACAAAGAGGTTTTCGCTCGAAAATTGAATTTGGAAATTGGGCGCTGGAACACTCTACCACTCACTTGCCCTTCCGCCCCTGTAAGACTTGCCTCCCTCCCCCTCAGGCCTTCTGCTGTAGCTATATCCACTATTCTTTTCCATTTTCCAGCCACTTTATGCTTTTATATAAATGTTTTTTCTTTCTTTTCGAAAATATGAGAGAGGGGGCGGGTTTCCATCAGGTCAACTGAAGTGGTAGCTCACGTAATTGCATATCGGGCAGTGGCTCGCAGAAAATTAATCAAATCAACGTGGAATAAATGGTGTAGAAGTGGTATTATCTTTCTGTCTTCTTTAATAGTTAGTTTGCTGGCATTCTCTCCTAAAACGCAAAGTGGCTATAAAAAAAACATCGGCTCCTTCAGCCATTAAGTTGCCAAGAAAGTTTCTTCTCTCTTCTATAAGAAATGGAAGTGAAAAGACAAAAAAATGAATGCAATCAAATTTGCAGATAGGAAGAAACGAAACATAAGAATGATAATGAACTTCACAACGGAAAGAAGCTCACACGATATACGAACTTATCGTTCTGGTGCCTGTTTTTTCAGAAATAGTCCAGACAAAAGAAAACACAAACGTGAGAAAAGTTACGAAATCGATGCTACACCAAGTGCCGAGGTTAAGAATGCATGCAGCCGCACCTCCACTGCCCCATTTCTTTTCATAGCATGGCGCTTAACTGATTAATTAAACCGTCACCTTTATCAAGAATAATGATTATGTGTAGGTCCTGCCCTACGTTTAACAAATGCATTCTTTATCATTAGAGTTGGTGTTAAATGTACGCAGACACACACAGCTTGGTGTTAAATGTACGCAGACACACACAGCTTGGTGTTAAATGTACGCAGACACACACAGCTTGGTGTGTTACATGTGTACACAGCGCACGGGCTTCAAAATTATATTCATATTTACCTCTTTAAAAACTTACTGTAACCTATCGAACAATTTTTCAGATAAACGTTGTTCTTAATGGCGCCAACGTGTTATCCTACCTACCAAAATCTGTTGTGACCAACGGGTTGTGATAAATTCTTACTGTGATCTGAAGTTAGAACACCATGTTTAGTGACCAGGCTTCGCACACATATAAGGCATACCTCGTTGATCCTCAGGGCAAAACAGACTACACTGTATAGAGTCTCATATTTCGGATTAACCCTTTAAATACGAAGCGCAGACTGCTTCAGCTAAAGACCCAGTACGTACCGCGCAGTAAACACTTTTCATCTCCGTTATAAAAACCAATCAGTTTATGTTATATGGAGCAGAAGTCTCTGTTTGTTCTGAGATAAATACAAAACACATAAAGTGTGAGTAGAATGTACAATTCTTGAATGTTAAACCTGTTGGTGCATCAAATAACCAGCAGGCTTTAAAAGGTTAAGTTACTTCACACGCCAAGTCGAGACTATAAAGGCAAAAATGCAAAGTTGTTCCATAGCACGCTATGAATGCAGATAGCCTGTTAGGTCCATTCATACACCCTCGGGTCATGACAAAAACGAGTGGTCAGCTTCACGCCCCAGTCGTTTTACGCCCAGGGGAAGAACTCTCTGGTGACCAGTAAATAGAAGACCGGTTGGGGCCCAGAGCCAGTACGGACGCTCTGATGAACAGTGACATCTCTTGCCCATGCCGGAAATAAAACGGTGGCTCCACGACTGTCCATCCTGGTACAGTACCTGCATACAACACCGACTGTACTATCCCGGCTCCAGTTCAGACTGTACAGAGTCGAATGTCAGTATGATTAGTGAAAAGTTGCCTGAAAATCATGCGGAAGGAAGCGGTCTTGGTTTCATTGTGGTAACAAACTAATATTTACCTGTAGGAATTGAACAAAAAAATAGAAACTTAAAAATATACATGAGTCGAGAATTGAACCCGGGGCATTCCACATACGAAAGAAAAGTACCGCCAAATCGATGGTGACGTGCGATTATACGGTACCCTAGCCACAAACATAAATGTATATCCTCACCGCCTGAAAATATCCGATCTTTTGCGTGATTTCAGGCTTGTTCCGCGGTATAAATGAGGTCTTTGTTCTTCTGGGATCTTATACTGCTTGACCCTTGAATATGTGACCGATAAGCTATCCCGAAACGTCGGCAGCTAATTACCAATCAACGCGGCGTAACATTACAGAAGAGCGAAGAGCATCCAGTCTTTTGTGTGAATGTCTCTAGTACGCTTTCTTTTCTGGTGATAACGCAATAAAATTTTACTTTAAAATAAGCGTACAACCACTCCCTACTGAAAATTTTTCTTGAACTTAAATCTGTAGATCTCGTCAAACAACCTCCCTGGTTTGAAATACTCTGTGTCTGAAGGAACCGAAACGAATAGAGTTGGCGCCAGGTTAACTCGCGCAGATGGCAGCTGGAGGTGTAAGTGAGACCAAGGTAAAGCCGCCCATGGTTGCAATAAATCACCGACAGAGCGATAAAGGTATGGGAAAGATGGTTGCAGGGCCAGGTGACGAATGCTTAGCATGACCACCGACCCTCTGACTCCAACTCTCGCGTCAGATGTGCAGAAATGTCCAAACACCGGATATTTCAATTTCTCTAAAACCCGTATGATACCTCCAGCCCTCTTCCTCCTCTCAACACTACCATCATAGTTTTCATACATTGCGTCATCTCATTGTTGTTCCGAAACCAAACTCAGAGAGTTTTAACGTTAATTTGCTTTCAAAGTTTGAAATAATTTTTAAGGTTTACGTTCGACTGACCTTCGTATATTTATAAGGAGACTGAAGTGGTGTCATAAAGTCTTAATTCTCTTACAGTAGACCTTCTGTTCCTTCAGCGGTCTGCCTCAAATTCTTTCCCCCATCAGATTATATTTGAAAAGAATTTCTAGGATCGGCCAACTTTCCGTCTTTCTTAAGCGCGTTCGCAAAACTGCGAAAAGGGACTATTAGCTTCGTCATGCTTGTCCGTCTGTCCATCCGTCCGTCTGTCCTTCCATCCGTTTGTCCTTCTGTCCGTCTGTCCTTCTGTCCGTCTGTCCATCCGTCCGTCCGTCCGTCCTTCCATCCGTTTGTCCTTCTGTCCGTCCTGTCCTTCCATCCGTTTGTCCTTCTGTCCGTCTGTCCGTCTGTCCTTCCGTCCGTCCTCATGGAATAACTCGGCTCCCACTGACAGATTTTCATGAAATTTGACATTTGAGGATTTTTCTAAAATCTGTCGAGAAATTTTAAGTTTCGTTAAAATCGGACAAGAATAACGGACACTTTACCTGAAGGCCAAAACACATTTTATCATACCTCGCTCATTTCTTCTTAGAATGAGAAATGTTTCTGACAAAAGTTGTAGAGAAAATCAAAACACACATTTTGATTTCGGTAACTTTTTTTTTTTTTCGAAAATCGTGTGACGTTTGTGAGATAATGTGCAAAAATATTGTAGAGCGGGGCAGGCCACAGATGACTACGTTGGGCATGCACATTGCATACTGGATACCTAAGGCTACAAATACACACTCAGAATTTGTAACACTTATTGCTTTTCCACTGCAACAATGGTTGCACGAACGCGCCTCAACATTACGATATATGTACATTGCCTGCCTTTTTCTACGTTGTAAAGATTTTCTACAACTAGAGGTTCCTAAGACGGCGTCTGGTTTCTAAGAAGAATTTAATAGGACGTTCACGCACCACGCCCTGCGGACACATAAGGGACGTGAAATTAAAGCACCATTGTGTTCTGTATTCTGACGCTAGATGAATATTTGCGTTTGGGTTCACTTTCAAGACAACAGACACACTCGTAACACAGCGGGCCTGAATGTGACGGCAATGAGAAATAAGCACATTATGAAACGACCCATTTCACTTCGCAGAATAACTGCCTCGCCGACTCCATGTTTCACGAGAGAATAAAACAAACAAGAAATTTATAATTTTTAACAAATTAAAGTCTTTAGAACCAAGTCCTGAAACGTACGGCGTGTATTACACCCCTGTTGTGAGTCAGTCACACCGCGGTTGTCTTGGTTAGAAATGTTACAGTGTTCTCTGTCAGGTACGCGTAGAGGCAGACGAACCAGTTTAGCATCGACGGCGTAATACAGCATAGCAGAATCAGACTGCAGCACTATGCAAGATGAACCTAATGGCTGATCCTCTCAGAGTAAACGAGACAGGCAATGTGCGTATAATGTAACAATGAGGCGCGTCCCTGCAACAATTGTTGCAACGAAAAGCAATGATTATTTGTAGCCTTAGGTATTCAGCATACAATGAGCATGCGCCATATTGTCATTTGTGGCCTGCCCCGCTCTACAGTGTTTTTCCACATTATCTCATAAACGGCACGATTTTGTGTGTTTCGATTTTCTCTACAACTTTTGTCAGAAACATTTTTCATTCTAAGAAGAAACGAGCGAGATATGAAAAAATTTATATTGGTCTTCATGTAACGTGCCCGTTATTCTTGTCCGACATTAATAAAACTTGACTTTTCACGACAGATTTTCGAAAAATCCCCAAATATCAAATTTCATGAAAATCCATCCAGTGTTAGCCGAGTTATTCCATGCGGACAGACGGACAGACATGATGAAGCTACGAGACGCTATTCGCAATTTTGCGAACGCGCCTAATAAACGACCGATGACAGACCATAGAGTAGCTCGTGAAAATTGTGACGGACCTTCAATAGATTGGTTATGAGGTGTGGTGTTTTGTCTGAGAGGTACGCGCCGGGAAAGGTGCAGATGTTTAGCACCGAGCATAGTTTTCATGGTCACGGGGTGTGCTTTTCTCTAAGGAGTAAGACAAGCGGATTATGTTGCTAATATTTAAAAAAGATGAACTCATAACTGATAGTAAAGCTGAGAATTCGATGCTGGGTCACCAGGTAAATAAATCACCCAGCAACACAACGTCATATCCCAGCAGATGGAAAATGTCAAGAACAGTAATATGAAAAACTCAAAACCCGATCGTAAAGCATTTGTCACGATAGTGAGGTACCTTTCATTTGAAAACACGCCCCAGGACTCTGGGCAAGTTCTGTTCCCCCTGTGGTCCGAAGACGTCTTCTTCCCATTTATGTTCCTTGATCTTCTTGTCAGGCTTTTACGTAAACCGGTCCTGAAATCCGACCTACAGCCTTGTGTACTCCTCATCGTGGTTGGACGTGATGGAAAAATTAATGAAAATTTTGTCTGCCCAGTGGTTATCATTTTAAATTACGTTTAGGTTTTACTTTGCCTTTTACCTAGAGCCAATGTTGAGCGAGAGAGTCTTATTTTGAAGCACGGGTTTTCTCTCTTTACGTGTATTTTCCTTTTTTCTTTATATATACATTTACCTTTTTTGTCTCCATTGCTATTGGTTTATCTTTTTTTTTTAACAAGTAAATCATAGGAGTCGCAAAAACCCTAATTCTCCTGGTTTGAGGGCAGCTTCGGTGACCTTCCCAATCTGACCCTTGCTTCCTTTGGCCTTTTGATTATTTTTAAATTGGCGTCCTCATCTCTGATGTAGCAACGAACCGAGGAGGTGTATAATTATGCGTTTCGAATGGCAATTATTTCTGACAATCAGAATGACGAACTGAATCTCCCACCAAATTCTTAGCCAGCAACGTCCATATGCAAGGCTCCTTCACAAAACGAAGCTGAATGTGGGGTGCCTTTATCACGTTGCTGAGCAATCTGGTTCCTAAAAAAGAACTGATTGTTGAATAGGACAAGACAGGCGATTAAAGGGTTCCGCAAAAATTATCGATACAGAAATAACTGGCGACAACAAAAGTAAACGCTTTTTTTCATTGGTCGGATTAACTTGGAACAAAGCGAAATGTTCCTTCCGCTCACTACAAGACATCGTCAACTTCCAGCAATTTCGGCCTTCTCCAAGATTGGCAATCGTCTGACCGTGACAGCGTTTGTCTGCTCGTACAAGTTTTCTTTTTAAATAAATTTACGCTGGGCCACCAAGTTGACAGAATGACAGAATAATGAAGACGTAACGTTTATATTAGAAACAGGCATCGTCACGGAAATGGTTTGTCAGTTTATCGAACATTTACGAAAAATGTTGTAATAAGTGAGACATTAAACAACTAAATCATAATTCTGTGTCTGTTTTCTCCAGTCACAACTGTGTATGATCAAACATGTTTAAAACACCGTCATAAGTGAACGACTGTTGTTAGTGTAATGAAGTAATAACTCGCCGTGAACCAAGAAATATAACGAAGACCATCGGATGGCGCGTGAGTAACATGAGAGGCCGTCATAATTAAGTCAATACAACGTTACAATAACAGCCGTTACATCGAAAATTCAAGTTTTCTGAACTGTTGCCTTGAATACAGGCTATTTTTTCTCGTTCCTTCGAAACGTCGGGAATAAATAATTCCGCTACACGGCGTACCTACCCAGAATACGGGAATTCTCAATATCAAATGTCGTAAACTCAACTCTTGCCAGAAGCTGCACCCCTCAGGATGACGAAGAAGGTTAAATAATTTTAGATAATGCATATTGTGATTCGTGTCTTGTTTCAAACTTATGTTTAACCCTTATCCTGCTAACGTGGAGAATATGGTGAGCTCCTAACAGTGCCAGGAACTGGCAGATGGGATTTAACTGGGCGTTTAAAGGGTTAAAAGTTCAAAAATCAGGCCACAAAGCGGCCATTCACCGAGATATTAATTAAATTAAGCCTCGAATGCTCTTCTATTCCTTCCATAAATCACTCACAGACGCCCACCGATTCGACGCTCTATAAGACACACTGCTAGGTAGGTGTCGGTTAATAATACTAAGAAGTATTAAAGTCTCTTGTAATGTATATTTGTAGCTTATGAGTAATGCAAGTAATATTCAAGGTGTGGTCAAAAGTTGGTGGCTGTGTGGTAAGCTAAAATGCGGCTGTGCGCCGATGCATGCTGGTTAGTTACTTTGCTGTGGATTTGTGTGGAGACTTTCAACTGTAACAGACTGTTGAAATTTTGTGAAACAGACTTTTTTTTATGCTTGTGTCAAGTGGTTTGTGCCAGGGAAATGGCAGGCCTTAAGGAACAGAGATTTCGCATAGACATTTTGAACTTAAGGAAACAGAGTCTCAGACTTATGAGTTAATTAAAAAAAGCACCTTGTGTTGACACCATGAGCAGAACACAACACCCTGAATGGTACTGCTAGTCGCGTTGTACTAGTGGCCGAAATTCGGATGAGGGTTTTAAACGATCAGTTCGCCGAACAAGTAGCACTGAAGAAAACGATGAGAAAGTATCAGGTGATCGAAGAGGACAGAAGGCATACGATTAACTATGTTGGTAACACGCTAGTCCTATCACATGTTACATTTAATCGAAGATTTAAAATTGGGGTGGACTGCTGCAGAATATGTGCCCTTATCTGCTGAAAGTCGACCACAAACAAAACCGACATGTTGTGTGTCAGAATTTGCATGATCAGGCCAAATGAATAGAAGATTCGTATCTAAGGTCCTCGTGTTCCCGAAGATAAAACTACAGTTAAAGAGACGAATATTCGAGGACTTCAAGGAGATTCAAGCTCATCTGCAGGCTGTTCTAGACAGCATTGTGGAATGGAAGTTCGTCAGGTGCTTCCAGGTGTGGGACAGAAGTCACTGTGCCAGATACATAAACTAGGAAGGGGACTACTTTGATGGGAAAGTAAGGCCAAATTTGTCATATATTTAATTATAAGAAGGTGAAGCAATCCCGGTGCAAGCCTGGACAGGCCCTGATGTTTCCAGGAGGTTAAGGTTCCCACATTTCAAGACAATCGGCACATTAAGGCGGTAAGTTTGTCAGCCCTACGCACAGATTTCCATTACCCGCAGGATATATCCCTGGTACTCATTTCTGTTAGAACCTGTTACGACCACAGGACCATAGTGCGGCCGGAACAAGGAGTTGCGGGTGACTCCGGGAACCCGGAGTTACGGGTGATTCAAGGAACCCGGAGTTCCAGGTGATTCCGGAGATCCGGATTTCTGGGAGACTCCGGGAGCCCGGAGTTCCGGGTGACTCCGGGAACCGGTAGTTCCGGGTTATGTCGGGAACACGTTGTTCCGGGTGACTCTGGGACCCCGTAGTTCTGGGTGACTCCGGAAACCCAGAGTTCCACGTGACTCCGGGAACCCGGAATTCCGGTTGACTCCGGGAAACCGGAGTTCCGGGGTTCCAAGAACCCCGAGTTCCGGGTGACTCCAGGAACCCGGAGTTCCAAGGGACTCCGGGAACCCGATGTTCCATGTGGCTCCGGGATTCCGGAATTACGGGTTACTCCGTGAAACCGTAGTTCCGGGTGACTCCGGGAATGAAAAATTCCGTTGACCCCAACGGTAATCGAAATTGTGACCTTCCTGCTTGTAGCGCAGTGCCTCAACCCACTGAATCACCGCGTAGCCTCACGCATGCAATCATACTAAACAGACGCAGGAACGAAGGCGGGTGCCTGCAGATTCACTGCAGGCAATGTGCTCGTGCTCGGTAACATGAATGGGATTATGTGCTCGTTGGCCAATATGCGCCAGTTGGGTGAAACGCTTGGTCGTACACGGAAGTTCGTAACATGGTTGTGCAGTGTCGTGGAGATGTGATTCCACCTTTTGTTCTGATAATTTTGTTTTTGAATCGTAAAACTTGGGGAAAAAAAAATAAAGGCAGGGTACCGGGCAGATAAGCCACAGACTTGGTGTAAAATATTTACAATCATTTTCAGGAGGAAAGAAACCGAGAAACGCTCGAACCAAGCTCTTGACAGCGTCGCCAAGTTTCGGGAGTGGATGGCTGTGGACTGTAAAATCGGGTTTCAACAGCGCAAAGAATTGTTAGTGAGACGAAATCTTCTGTAAATACAAGTACCAGTGTGACATTTCGTTCAGCAAGAAAGCATGCATCATCAGCGCAAGGAACCAGCGACTCCCTTTGATTATCTTTATAAAAATTTGCTGCTTCGCCTTAGTTCCGATATAAATAACTCTCTGAAATTTCGCACGTCGCGTAAGAATTTTTGGTAAAGTGAGAAAAAAACAAGCTGTAGGATTTGAATGCAGCCAAGAATGCATGCTTAGAAAATTGAAAAATATTGGCTTAAAAATACAGGTGGTGTAAAAATCTGAATTTTTTTACCGTTGTGATATTGTAGTCGTTAAGAAGGGGTACCAGCCTAGATGTAATATAGTAAAGGATGAGAAAGTTGACTTGGCTGCAGAATCCCACAGTATTGTGGCTAGGTGGAGGAAATATTTCTCCCAGCTATTCAATGGGCATGGGGTTAAGGATGTTGGGCAGGCAGAAATACACACAGCAGAACCACTAGTACCTGAGCCAAGTGCCTCTGAGGTTGAGTTGGCTATCGACAGGCTAAAAAGTCACAAATCTCCAGGTAGTGATCAAATACCACCAGAACTTATTAAAGCAGGAGGCAGGACAATTTACTTGGAGATTCATAAACTTATTATTTCTATTTGGAAGAAGGA
>Ga0123353_10007871_pt1 | contig 14477 bp, 8 predicted proteins | sample TergutLab28metaG_3_FD_92763 | JGI IMG/M metagenome (GOLD analysis project Ga0123353, IMG submission 92763) | Labiotermes labralis P3 segment gut microbial communities from Petit-Saut dam, French Guiana - Lab288 P3 | ecosystem: Host-associated > Arthropoda: Insects > Digestive system > Gut ... | reverse complement strand
TGGTGCTCAAAACATGTAGAGGCATGAAATAAACTTATTGTAAAACAAAAATTTTGTGCATCAAGTTGGTTAATTACTAAGATAAATATACTGAGATGCACGGTCAGCAAAACATAAAAAAACTGAAGATATCTTTGAGATATTTAAAAATACAATTTCATCTCTGGCAGAAGCAGTGATTTTGCCATTTCTAAGGTACAATTTCAGCAAAGAAATAATGAATGATACCAAAAAAAAAATGCAGAATAAGCAGTCCTTGATAGGCACCCATAATGTGAGAAACACATACACTGCTAAGTTCAGCAGTTTCATATTATGCTACAGAAGTTAGCATGCCATATGCATAAAAACTTAAGTGTGCACAATAAAATTTGTATGAGAGCAAGAAATATTTTTGCAATTTTCAGCTAATATTGTACTTACCAGAGGAGCAGACGGTGTTCAGAACATTCCACCCTACTCTGATTGCAGCAATTCTCGATTATATGAGATCTGGTTTCCATAGCAGTTTTGTTGGGGATTAAGGTCTCCTAGGATGTGATATGTCACTGGGTTAGTGTTTCTGAGATATTTACAGCAGCATAGTGCAGTGACAAGAGCTGAGGTGTGAAAGGTATCAGTCCTTGAAAATGGAGGCACTACATTCCCAGGTAATGTTTAAAATGCCAACCCAGCAGAACAGCATCACATCCAAGAAGACCTGAACCCTTAATTAGGGGACTCAGAAGACAAGAGAAAGTAACATACACAAGTAAATGGAGGAGAATCCATTTTCAGAAGCTAACAGTTACTCGGCTGACAAAGAAGTTACCTCCGTTTGGTATGACTTGAAGGCTGATAACTGTGTTCACAGGAAACTACCAGTAGACTCTGTCTTACACCAGAAGAAACAGGTTCACAGTCTCATACCCAGTTTCTTCAATACCCTGTTTCACACCAGAAGAATCAAGTCCACACTCTCATACCCAGTTTCTTCAATACCCTGTTTCAGACCAGAAGAATCAAGTCCACACTCTCACACCCAGTTTGTTTAAAACTCTTTCACCAGAAGAATCACACCCAGTTCTTTAAAACTTATACCAGAAGAATCAAGTCCATGCTCTCATACCCAGTTTCTTCATTGCCCCCATCTTAGACCAGAAGAATGAAGTTCACACTCTCACACCCAGTTTCTTCAAAACTCTTGTGCCAGAAGAATGAAACCCACACTCTCACACCCATTTTCTTCAGTACCCAGACTTACACCAGAAAAATAAGGGCCACATTCTCACTCTCAGTTTCCTCAGTACTCATTCAATATTAAACTCCCATCTATACCTAGCCTTCCAAGTGGTGCTTCCATTTTGGTTGTCTGAATACAATTCTGTGTACATTTCTCATACTGCCATGTCCCACCCACCTCATTCTTCCTCAAACACTGCAGGAGGATGTAGATAAATCCTGTCACTTTCTCTATCCTGCTGTTACTTCCTCTCTCATAGACCCACCCCAAAATATTCTCTTCAGCACCCTCTTATCAAAGGTCAGAGATCAAGTTTTATCTAGCATATTTCCATTAAACTTCAGTCTCCTATGACGCTCTTAGGACTTCACATTTAGTATATTCAACTTTGCCTATCATGTTCCATTGCTGACTTCACTCTAATTATGTCACATTATGTCAAAAACCAGTGAATTTAGAATACATCAACACAATTTAATAAGCAACGAGTACAAGTACCATGCATATAACTATACATAATACTTTAGCTGTGTACTTAAATATCAGGCTGGTTCCCAAAACAATGCCAATTCTGCACCAAAAAAATAAAAAATAATTGCTTTTGTAAATTTTCTGCAGTGTCTTCAGTAACTACATTTTCCAGATCAGACAGAAATATTCCCAGGTATTTGCTGTGCAGACAGAAAAATAGTGAAATATTTTTTAAATATGGAAAAATGGGAAAGTACTTTGTAAAGGGTACACTACATGTACCAAATCAGTCTAAAAGAACTACTTCAGCTATTATATGCAAAATTTTATTCTGATATTACAAAACATATTAATAGTCACTGTACGAATTTCTCTTTACCTTCTGTCCACCCTTCCTCCCGTATATCTCTTATCATCAGTAGTTTCACTATATCACAGTTGGCAGTACTTAAAGACTCTTGTAATTTGTGGAAATATTTCAGTCTGTCTCAATAAAAGGATAAGTTATTTCTGAAGCTGTGTGGTAAATATGCTTGTGGCACTTAACAGTAACAACATGTAATGGTGGATAAATTCACCTGTCACACCAGAAAGGTTACAAACCACTTCCAATTATGTGTCACACGCTTCATAACATATAATTTAGTATTAAACCTTTGGAGACGTGTGACGCACATGCTGCACCGTACAGTGTGATGCCCATAGTACCTAGTGGCACAGCATATTAATCAGCCAATTCTGGCCATTCTTGTACAGTCCTCTTGAGTTCCTTTTCTGCCCCCATTATCCTTCGCAATTATGGTTTTGACCAACAGAGTGGGAAGGATGTTGTTTATTCAAAATGTCTCCTTCTCACCCTCCTGTTCATCTGTTCTACCCTAAATATGATTTAGCAATGCTTCTATGGTGTAATCTGTCAGGCGGCCTGCCTGCTTACTCAAGAGATGTGCTTCTTACTGCTTTCAGTGTGGTCCAGTATCAACACAACATGACAGCAGCTTATACATTTCTAAATTCCTTGTCCCTCCCCCACACACAAATTTTCAGTGGCATACCACAATATTCATTGATCAGACCTGATATCTAAAAGAAAAAGAAAAATTTGAGGAAAGCAAAAGTCACGATTTATAGCTAAAGGAGATATTATGGAGGTACTTTTGGAATAGTCCTGGCCCACTCTGGAAAGAATCCTGGGGGAATCAAGTGCAACATGCTGCCCTTAATACCACTAAAACTTCCCAAATCCACCAATGAAACATTATTCACAACACAGCTTATACATCTGTTTCAAACTGGCTAGATTGATAGTATCTTCACAGTGGTGTTTTATCTACAGTGGCACATATGAAAGCAAAGTACTTATATACAGTTAGTTTCAATCATGAAGTACATGCTTGAAGTCACTTGCTTTTTTATTTCATTATTTAATGCTCAAGATGTTTTGGATGTTAATACGTCCATCCTCAGGAGCCTGCGACTTATTTGTTGAGTTATTTCATGGATTGTATTGCTCTGTACGGACAGAGGTTTTTGCATTAGCGTGCTTATTTAGTGGTGAGTGTTTAGTCATGACGTGTGTGGTTGTTTTATAAAACGTGTTTCTGCATATAATGGCTGCTGCGGTGTCTTATGGTTATTGAGTTTTCTTTGTGTGTAGTATGTTTATTGATGATGTTTCCTGAATATGTTCTGATGTCGTGTATATGAGCTTACACATACCTGGTGCGGTGTGTGTTGGTGTTACGTTGTGGTTTGGCTGGGGTGGTGTGCATTAAATAATGAAATAAAATAGCAAGTGACATCAAGTTGGTCTCTCTTTATTCAACTATCAATATGATGCATGGTCCAATAAACAACATGAAGTACATATCAATGTCAGTGCTTTCCTACTGTGGTCTACACACGATCAAACAATCTGCACAACAGAGGCTGCTACAGAACAGGGTATTGAAAGATGGTAAATCAACACACATTAATGACTCTACACACCAGCACAGCAAAGACTCCAGAGGTACCACAATTCTTGGGCAGCATTTTAGCCCCTCATTTTTTTTGTAAAACTACACGAACAATCTTTAGGTTTCTGTGCCTGTGCATTGTGAGCAAATTGTGAAGTGAGAGAAAAAAAAAAACCAACAAGATGCAACAATCAGATGTTTATTATCACCACTGTCTCAACATGTTTCGGGCATCATTATGCCCATCTTCAGGAGGACAAAGACCTGTGTTACTGCATGTAGTGTGCTGTGCTGTAACAAGCAGGGAAAAAGTAGATATTAGCTGTAACATCTTTTTTGTGGGGTAGTGTGTAGAATACCTAGATGGGATACACCCATTTGCACATGACATTCGCATATACACATGAGGTCCCATCTAGGTTTACTACACACTACCCCACAAAAAAGACGTTACAGCTAATATCTACTTTTTCCCCGCTTGCTACAGCGCAGCATGCCACACGCAATAACACAGGTCTTTGTTCTCCTGAAGATGGGCATAATGATGCCTGAAACATGTTGAGACAGTAATGATAATAAACATCTGATTGTTGCATCTTGTTGGTTTTTTCTCTCTCACTACACCAACAATGTTTCATTTCACTAAATACAAATTTTCAGCATTTCTTTCTCCTAAATTTTGAGCTGTCCAAAAATATATGGGACAAAGTGCAGAGAAGTGTGAGTAAAAACTGACCTGAAACTGGAGATTAAAGATGCGATGACAGTGAATGTCACATAGAAAAAATAAGACGCTGCTGTGAGCTATCAGTAATAAGTCATTTTGCTTCAGACTCAAGTTTTATGTTACAGTTGCAACAATTTTACACCTAAAACCAATTCCACAAACCCCCTTATCTTTCTAATTCCACAGCTGATATTTAAAACAAGCAGCACATATGTAACAATATTAATAAGTGTTAGAACTTCCTCTTTCGTCTCATAACATCCGACTCCATATGTCAGACAACCTGTGTGACCAAAATGTTTTCTATCAGAGATGTGTGTTATTTAATGATTATGCAGTTGGTGAAATTACAGGCAGGTCTCGTTTTATATGATTTATTTTTGCACACTTTCGCAATAATGTGTTCTGAATAATTACACCATTTTTCGAATTGACGTACAATTTTTGCTTTAACGTGATTTTGCGTAGACAATACATGATAATTTTCAATTTAACATGATTTGGCATACATGATCTGTGGCCACTCTTGTCTTATGTTGGAGGCTACCAGACAGTGACATCAATGTCATGCCATCAGTCGCATGTATGGATTCATTACAATGGTGATATAATCAAGTGGCTGTTATTGTTCACCCTTCAACAGCAACAGCTTACGTTACTAAAATCAATGAGAATCACCTAGTGCAATCCAAGTGAAAAATCAGTATTGAAGAGAAATTAGACATAACAAGGTGACTTTTAAAAATGTGAACAAATTGTTGACACATGACATAATGTTAGATTGGCTCATAGTGGTGTATGTACAATTTGTGACAATGCTGACAGAATTACAGAAAGTGTTAAGTCAGGAACCAAGTGTTTGTGTAGCAAGACTACCACAGTCCTATCAGAATGAACCGTACCAAAAACTATGGATGTGGGTCCCCTTACATTTTTATTGCATTACACATAAATAAATATATTGTATAGAAATGTATGTATAGTGTATAGAAGTGTATATATACTGTATATACAGTACATATATACTCTACAGGTCTGTATGCCCACTAGTCGCATAGTCATACTGTAGAGGATAAAGCTGTAAATCTCCTAAACCCCAAATATACACCATTTTAAAACGGAACTTTGTGTATGATTTGCACGATTTCAATTTCCACAGCTTTTCAGGAATGTATCCCTGGCATAAAAGGAAACCTGCCTGCATAGAGGGTCAGCTGATGAGTGAACTAATGAATGATGTATGAGTACAATGTGTTGACAATGTTATGACAAGGAAAATGGGAATGTTCAGAGAAAAACCTTGTCCAGTATATTATGTCCACCATAAAACCCATTTGACTTGCCTGGCATCAAACCTGGGTCTTGGTGATGACAGGCCAATGACTAACTGCCTAGGCCACGTCACAATTAAAATAAAAGATTGAGAATTCCTGAATAAGTTAAATACAGATATACGGCAGTAAATGAATTAACCACATCAAACATTAAATATTACCATATAGTCTATTTCAACATATAGGGGCACACTTGGAACTATAAAAATACTTCTTAACATATGACTAACCGGATCTCAAAAAACGTAAGTAACATAACAACATACTACAATATAAAAACACCATACATACTACATAACTCTCACAAAACTATATTACTACAGATCACACCAAAACTAACAGTAAGATATATTCACAATTTCTACAAAGCTGCCAAAAATACATAAATTCCTACAACCCCACCTACAATATCTATGTTGTATTTTACATGTCTCTCGTTTATTTTTATTTCATTTTATTTACATTTTATATTTAATATTGTATTAACTTGAATGTAAATGAGATCTCATCATTTTAAGGTGTAGCTAATTATATATTTAATTCTTTTAAGTCACAGCCTTAAGGTGGCTTAAAGTAAGCCAAAACATGCAGCTATGATCTGTGAAATAGTTTATATAATAAAGTTGTGTTAGGTTAAAATTATACTTCTATAAATCACTGCCTCATAATACTGACCTGAATAACACAGTTTTGTGCCGAAATGGGAGAACTAAAGCAAAAATACAAAAACATAAAACAACAATGACATTGAGAAGACCACTGAAACCACAAAGCCTATGTACAGCACTCTAACAGAAGCGGTTACCTGGTGGTCTCTCCATCACAGTCTGCAACCCGGTGCGTCTCGTTCTTATTGTTTGTTGCTGTGGTGGCTGCTGCTGCTGCTGTGGTTGCTGCTGCTGCTGCTGTTGCTGCATCTTTCGTTGTGCCTCTTGAAATTCCTCAGCACTACCCAGTGCTAGTGTATGTCGCTTTGAGTTTCCACGACAATGCATGTATCTGTCAAAACACAGGTGAACATCAAGATTACTGTCCTTTGGATGTGATGCCATGTAGTCTGGTAGATCAGTATAAACATTTTACAGAACTCTGCTGCCTCATCTATGGCAGAAGAGTGGAAGTTTATACCGGTCTACCACACCACATAGGGGTTGAAGTGTATTTACACCATTAACACAGATCCAGAGATTTCTCTCTTCCTTTCTTTATTTTTTTAAATTCATATCCAGTGTCTACCACAGCTTCCAACAAGACGTGTAGCACAAAATCCCCACAGCTAATGACATGAAAGAGATACACTGCATAGGTGGCAAAATCAGCACCTCCTAGAAGACAGACCTAACTGTCTGCAGTATACATACCATGTAACTTGCAGGGGCCAAGACAGCATAGTCAGTATAGCAATCTGTTATGGGCAGGATGGTCTAGGGTTTCATCCGCAGTAGTCATAAGGGATTTTCTCTCTGCCAAAACCCATCCAGACCGGCCCTGGGGACCACCTAGTCTTCCATCAAAAGGGCTATTCCTGGAGGTAAAGCAGCCGAAGCATAGTGCTGACCACCCTCTAGCACCGAGATAAGGGCAGAGTAGAACTACACCTCTACTACTCCTCTGTGCCTTCATGGTATGTTATAGGGAGAATTTCTACCCTTCCCTTTTAAATACCCTGCCAGAACAGAGAAGAACGCTGGACATACTTTGATTAAAAATGCTGTCAAATGCTAAGATTACACAGTGCTGGTGGTAGATGGAAAAATCAAATCTCCAGATGCACAAAAAAAAAATCTTCCTAGTCACTATTAATTACAGAATCAAACAAGATGCACACCAAACTAGTTACTGAAACACAGGATGGTGAATGACTTAGAAATGAACAGACCCACTCTCTCCACTCAGTAATAGTGGGTACAGGCTTCATGACAGGCACCACTCAGCAATACAAAAAACAACTTTCTACCCAGTTACGCCACAATGATCATCTGACTATAACACATTATTTTCAAATATGTGGGATAAGACCTCTCGATGACCTGAAACAAGCAGGTTTAGGTAGGCACTTAAGATATCAAAAAGCAAATAGCGAACTCAAAATGAAAATCGAGAGAAGAAGAAATGAGTACGAGGAACTTTGTCCATTGAACTGTTTAAAGAGAAATGATAAAAGGGGGAAAAAACATGAAGTTGAATGAATTATGTTTTGAATATCAATTACTTCATATGCCACCCAGATACACTTCTGGATCATAAGATGCAGAGAAATTTTGCATTTCTTCCATGAAAAGTTTGTATCTTTTAAGAATGTGATCTTGTGGGATGTGACACCATGCAGTCTGGTAGATAAGTACTGTTTCAGAGAAACATCCCACCTCCACCTTGCCACATGAATATACGAGAACACTCTTCTCCCTGAAGATGTAGACAGCTTGTATCACAGGGAGTCCCATGACAGATGACAACGATGTTAGTAGTATTTACTACTTCAAGAATCTCAGAAATGTAAACAAAAAAAAAATGCAGGCACATCCTAAACTGTGCCTAACTACTATAGAATTCTATGAACTAGGTAGCACAGTCAGCACAGTGACCACACAATGGGGTCTGATTATGTATGGGAGGTGATGATATTTCTTTTTACCACAGCCTCCTATCCATGGACTACCTAGGGCTCTTCTATGCCTTTCATTTTAGTCTAAATTTAAGAACAATTTAAAAAATAAGATTACTGTGTAACTGCATATGGATCAGGTGGATCCTCTCCTGGAACAGGTCCTGGGTTTTCACTTGGTGGCATATGTGATACTGCTTCAATACCATTCTCTGTGATAACAGCTGGTATTGGCTGGGACCTCTGTGATAAAGTTGGACTGCCAGGCTGGAGCTAGCAAGATAGTGTAAAATATTACTATTATTATTATGTTAACCCAGAGATTCAAAGGTAAATCATACAGCATTTGCACTTCATTCCAAAGCTCTGATACAAAAGGTACAAACTTTGTTACATAAACCACATATACATATTACTGCATTACATTTTATTACAGTAACACACTATGTGTTAGAAAGAAAACAGTTAACAGTTATACATGAGCATTAATTTAAGACACCAAGAAAGAGCACCAAAACAATAATTCCACATATCAAAATTATAGTTTTAATTTTGGCCCTTTCATTTAGAAAATTTTGAAGATAACATACCACTTGTAATTGCTCCTGACTTCCAGGCTGACTCCAGACTCCATCCATCTGCCTTGTGAAGAACATCTGAAGATTAGCTCCACCATCTGAAGCTCGTCTTCCAAAGCCACCGACTGAAATATATAGTTATGTACACATCTGTAGAGAAACTGCATGTCAAGTTACAGAACATTTAAAAAGCATTTGAAGAGAAAACCTTCATTAAAAGTAGAAAAATCAATATGTTCTCATTTTAAACATTTCAATTCGTATGTGGTTCCAAATCACATAAATTACCTGTACACCCTGGTACCACATATCTATGCAATTTCTATTTTTTTGCCTAACAAAATTCAAACTCATAAATGTAACACATGACAAAGTCTTTAGTCAGAAAAGGATCTGAGAAAGTCAGTTACAGACCAACAAAAGGAGGAAAAAGCACACACACACACACACACACACAGCAGTAATAACAGCAAGGTTCAGTAAACTCACTTGCACCCATGACAGGTGGTGGTTTCAATAGATGCTGGTCCTTTACTGAGAAGTTCTGTGGTGGGTGGTGTTGAACAAGTGGCAGATTCAGTGGCAGATTTGTATTTGGCAGGATATCCAATGGTTGACCAACTCCATCCAGTTTTGTGTAGTGGGCTTCCAGGACCTAAATTCAAACAAACTCATACACATCAACTGTGAACATCCACATAAAAATGTAATATCACTGTCCCCTTCAAATTCTTATACTCAAATAAAAATTATATCTGTTTTACTGCACAACTCTGTTTCTGTAATAATCTGAAACAGAAACTGAATTCTGTTACATTCACACAGGATATGAAGAAATGCTGCTACATAATTTAACTTCCCACAGCACAAGAAATTTTTGTCATCGACACTGCTGACTTCTGAAATATGTTATGTAATAAAGCATAGAGATTAATTACACTGCTTTCATGATTGCCCAGCAAATGACCTAAATAAGAAATGTAGTAATTCTACAGACCCTGAAACTGTGGAAGGATATAAGCTAAAATTTCTGACCTCATCAAACTACAATATGCTTTGCTCCTTATGATGGTGGAACAAACAAAGGTTCTTTATAGAAATGGTCTGTCAATCACAGGATAAGATGATTTTTGAAACATGAGAAGTTGAAAATTTAACAGCACTATAAGAAACAAATCAGAATTTACCTGTTCATGGGCCGTATCGCCGGGGCCAACAGTATGTCTTCTGGCCATAAGATATTTGTCACCAATTCCACCACCATTCGACCGTCTCTGCAACTCCTCATTCTCAGACTCCATCGGCATATCCACATCTCCAAACTAAATACAAAATAAGCATTATAAATCATCAAGTGAGAAACTGTCAGTCCTTCTGCAATATAAAAAAGTCCATCATACTTAGTTTTAATGAAGCACTGAAATGTATCTGTTGTCTTGTATTCTGGAGAGATTTCATACAACTGGCAGGTACCTACTCAGAGGTGTCCACTAGCTACAGCTAACCTCAATCACGGGGCAATCTACATTATACCAGAAATCCAGCAAGCCTAAGTGTAACACACCAACATATGAACCCCTTAGAGTGGCTTCAGTTCATTGTACCTGTCAATCATCAGCTGCTTTTTCCCGTAGAAGGCAAAGATGGTTGTTTCAAAATTTTGGGAAAAATTCTGTTTGTATTATCAATACAGATAACCACACAATCAAAAGTAATTTCATTTTAAAGCATTTTATTGTCACCTAACAATTAAACCACATTACATCTTGCCAAACATATTGTGACTCACTTTAACATCATCCTCATACGTCTTGTCTTTTCTTGCAATATATAACTACTGATTACAGTTACTACAAGTATACAGTTGTACCTCCTTCCACGTACAACATCCTTAAAAGAACCAAAGCTGTTTTCACAAACAACCTACTTTTGTTTTTACGCACTCATACACAAGTAATTTCTTTTCCAGTTTCACAATCATGACTACTGTTTATTGTATCACTTTGTTCATACTTAAGTAATCTGCCAAATAAACTGTTCTTCCGTTAAATTTCTTATTTTTTATTACGGTTGAGTGATGCTGGCCAGTTTATTTTGATTAAGACTTTGATCTGATACCTACAGGGTATCCACCGTCATGTTTGTTTGGTCTGAAGGCGTAACATGCCCACACAGTACATTTACGCATTGCATACAATGCTCACTTTATACAGTGATTACTTTCCTATGTAACACTAACCAGGTGGTCTGTATAATAAAGACAGTTTATTTTTAGTGAGGTAAAAACTGCTTTCTAAATTTCCTTAGTTGTCCATCCCATTGCCTATTCACTACACAAGAACTTCATAACCATTAAAAACCTCCTCATATTGCCAATACAAAATGAATCATCTTTTCAATTGGTATATAAAAAAAAATGCCTTTCCATCAGTGGCAGTCATACTGTGCTTCACAGAACTTATTTTGCAACAGTATGGGTGTTAAAGTGCTATAATTGTAGCATAGCTTGGTATGGTGCTGTAACTTGCACATTTCTGAAAGTGGATCAGAAGTACCAGGAAGGTTTTGAAATGTGATACTGGGGAAGAATGGAGATCAGATGGACCAACTGCATGAGAAATGAAGAAGTACTTCATACACTTAAGGAGGAGAGGAATATCCCAGATACAATAAATAGCAGGAAGGCTAACTGGATCGGTCACACCCTGCAAAGTATCTGTCTTCTAAAACATGTAATTGAATGAAAGATAGAAGGAATGTGAAGATGAGGAAGAAGAAGACATACACAGCTACTGGATGACCTTACGGAAAAGACAGGATACCAAAAACATAAAGAAGGAGCACTATATCACACTCTATGCAAAGTCACTTTGGAAGAGGCTATGAACCTGTTGTAAGACAGGTTATGCAATGAATGAATGAATGAATGAATGAATGAATGAATGAATGTGTAAGTGTGGTGTGCATGCAAATTTAAAATTAAAAACTTATTATGAATTATATTTATCAGGTACAACTGTAGGAGTACCTTCTCCAAAAGCTGTGAATCACTGAGAAGGTGTATAACAGGTATTGCTGGCATGGAAACAAGTGGTGAGCCACCTTGTTCATATTCCAAGTCACTTGCTGGGCTGCGATCAACTACACCTGTAGACAAGTACAGTTGGAATTGACTACATTGCCACATTGTAACAGGATATTTCCATGACATGGGGTTCTCATGTCAAGGAACAATAAGATAATTTGCTTGGACGTGATACCACAGAGCCTGGTAGATTGGGTCCACTATTTAGGAGAAATGCTGCCTACATATTCAGAGCAGAAGAATCTCAGAAGACTAGTACTTTCAATGCATATAAACCCCTAACCTATCTGGCTGCAACAAACCAAGAACAAACATTAGGTTAGTTCTGTCAGTTTATTTTCTTCTATCTTCATATATTAATTTACTGTATTTACATATTTCACAATTCAAATACTGCAAAATTGCAGAATATGAGACTTGTACACTCTCCTTATTCTAATGTCTTTGTCTCCATATACTGGTCCGTTTATTTGAGAGTGGAATGGGGTAGTCTGTAACACAAAAGGATCTAAACACCACACATTCAAATTTCTTGAAAATGTTACTTGTATTTAAAGGTCTGTATTTCAAAATGAGTATACACTTTACTGCCTGCAAATGTTAGAGGGCTGAAACATAATCAGTGTTCTTTACTAACAACAGCATTTTAAAGCTTCAATATATAGTAGAACTCCACTTATCCGGATTCATTGGGATGGCAAGCCATCTGGATACACAGAAAATCTGGATAATTGGATTTTTCTCTGAAAATAGGCTACACTGGCAGTTGGAAGTTTGGCTATCACTATTTATGGTATGTACCAGTGTCTAAACCTTTTGACTGCGCCTAATTTGAAGTTCTAGAAGCCATAACACTCTACAGTGCTTGTTCCAATAACCAGTAATTTCAAAGCAAGTTACTTTTGTAGAATTCTTGACAAATTTACCAGAAGGGCCAAGTCGATCCAGATAATCAGTGTCCGGATAAGTGGAGTTCTACTGTATGTGCTAAATGAGAGATGCCTATAACCCCAAACAAAGGGAAACAATCACCTGAAAAGCAGGTAAACAGGAAAGAAAAATAATCCTTAATACAAGCATGCAAAACAATGTACCGGGCTGCAGTGACAATTATTGGCCACAACAGTGCACCCTTTGTGATTACTATACACTAGGAAATGCTTTACCCTATAACAATTGGGATTATTTCCCAAAGTCACATTGATCGGTTTCTGTTTGTACTACAGGCAGTTTTCTTTAAGGTACAAAACTGAGTTTCTATATACTATTCGACACATTTCAACCTTCAAATGGTTAGCTGAAAAAGCTATTCACCTGTTCAATAGAACAGATACACAATACTGTACGCAGAAGCACGTATTCTAGTAATACATTTTTTAAAAAATTATAATAATTATATAAACTAAAAAGTCTACTGCCATTACAAACTATCTTAAGCTGAAGACCTTAAAAACTAGTAACACAATATACCTGTTGTAATGCTAGCTTTGCGCTGTGTAGCTACTAACGGGATGTCACCACTGATTCTCTTAGGGTCTTGGTGTTCAAGTTTATCTACCAGTAAGTGATAAATGGCACTGATGTTCCCAAAACTATTGGAATGTACAGACTGAAACATAAAGAAAAGAAAAAACTTGTTTTTGACATAGCTATTTATATAGCATTAAATATAAATACACAAATAAATAAGTGAACTGCACAATATGGTCAGCTGTTTTATGTGTCGGAAGATCAGAGGCACGACAATGTGGAAAGCACAGTATGGAGATTTTGCAACTATGCTGTTTAGTGGTTTCACTAGTAAAGGCTGAATGAAGTTCTGGTTGAGAAAACTGATCAAGGAAAATACCAACCATTTCATGGCACACCTACAGACTGAGAATTTCACTGTTATGAAAAGGGGCTTTCCCATTACCAACCATTAAAACACATCAGGATACATCAACTCCCACATGTGTTTGAACACACTCCTCCACCTGCTAGACTGTGTACATAAATGCATGAAAAACATACCATACAGAAACTGCATGTACAAACTGCCTTCCTGATGATGAACTCATGAGGTTAGAAACATACAAAAGATATCAAAAATCAAATTAAAGCATTAATTTGGAAAGTGTACATTTAGTTGGTTTATGTTGCATAATGTGGAATCTCAGTTTGATAAACTGTGTAGGTTACGACAAACTACTTTTTCATAAGCATTATGTGCCACAACCAAGACAAATTTCATATTTCAGCATAACTGCTCATATACACGTAAATCATCATTTACAAATATAATGTCAAAAAGGTACAAATATTCCAACTGTGGTATTTATAACCAACCCAACACAGAACAAAGGCACAGAAATTTTCCAACAACATAGGTGCCAGATACGAGGTCTGTTAGAAAAGTATCCGACCTTTGGCCGGGAAAAAGAAACTGGCTTACTTGGAGCGTTGGACACCTAATCACCCTCAAAGTAGTTCCCTTGGGACTCCACACACTTCTCCC
>Ga0123353_10007870_pt1 | contig 14477 bp, 10 predicted proteins | sample TergutLab28metaG_3_FD_92763 | JGI IMG/M metagenome (GOLD analysis project Ga0123353, IMG submission 92763) | Labiotermes labralis P3 segment gut microbial communities from Petit-Saut dam, French Guiana - Lab288 P3 | ecosystem: Host-associated > Arthropoda: Insects > Digestive system > Gut ... | reverse complement strand
GTAAGTCGGGCGACAAGGCGGATACGATATATGAACTCGCGGATTTGGTTTATCACGCGATGGTGCTGATGGCGGAGATGGGGATAACACCGGATGATGTTGTTGGGGAACTAGCCCGCCGCCGCGGGAGTCCTCAACCAGGGGATTGCGGATCGAGTCCGCAATGACGCGCTCCGCCGCGAGAGTCCTCAACCAGGGGATTGCGGATCGAGTCCGCAATGACGCGCTGTGCCGCGAGAGTCCGCCGCAAAAGGAGAATCCCGCATGACGTATGGCTACCAGAACCTTCATACACACACCAACTACTGCGATGGACGCCAGCCCCCTGAAGAGATGATTCAGGCTGCGCTCAGCATAGGGTGCGATTCGATTGGCTTTTCCGATCACTCATATATTCCGTCTGACCCCGGGTTTTCGATGACTCCTGAAACCTCGGCTGAGTACGTTCGCGAGATTAACGCCATGAAAAGCAAGTATGAGGGCACGATAGAGGTTTTCCTCGGCTTGGAGCTTGATTGCTATACCGCAATACCGTATGAAGGTTTTGACTATATCGTCGGCTCGGTGCATTACCTGAAAATCGGGGAGGAGTTCCGCTCGGTTGACTCCAGCGGTGAGAGCCTGCGGTTAATAGTCGACAACCACTTCGGCGGCGATTATAACAGTATGCTTGAAGCATACTTCGAGACTGTAGCGGTCAATACAGGCAGAATGAATACAGATATCGTCGGGCACTTCGACCTGGTGACAAAGTTCAACTTCGACGGAAACTGCTTCGATGAGACACATCCCCGATATATTAGGGCGGCGCTGGACGCGATGGACGAGGTGCTGAAGGATTGCCGGTTGTTTGAAGTCAACACAGCCCCGATGTTCAAGTTCGGGAAACCCGCGCCGTACCCGTCGGCATTTCTGCTAAAGGAACTGCTCAAGCGCGGCGGCGAGGTGCTCCTGTCGAGCGACAGCCATGTGGCGGATTCGTTATGTTATAAGTTCGGCGAAGTAAAAGAGCTTCTGAAGTCGATTGGGTTCAAGTATATAAAACGTCTTACAAAGACCGGATTTATAGATGTGGAGTTATAGGTGGTTGGAGTCCAAATTCGAACAAATAAGTCACAAGTCTCCGTCATCCCGGGCTTGAACCGGGATCCCATGGAGTCAGCGCTATTGAGGGGATTGCGGGGCGAGCGCGCAATGACGATAATTTCTGTTATACAGGGAAGGTGATAGTTATGCCAGACATTTGTGAAATGTACGGAACGATGGTGTTCAGCGACCATGTTATGAAGCAGCGTCTTCCAGCGGACGTTTACGGAACGTTGCAAAAGACTATTCGGGAGGGCAGCCTTCTCGACGCGAAAATCGCCGAAGCGGTCGCCGGGGCTATGAAGGACTGGGCGGTCGAGCGGGGCGCGACGCACTATACGCATTGGTTTCAGCCGATGACAGGCATAACCGCGGAAAAACATGATAGCTTCCTGTCGCCGACCGGAGACGGAAGGGCGATAATGGAGTTTTCCAGCAGCGCGCTCGTTCACGGAGAAACGGACGCGTCCAGCCTGCCCTCAGGAGGGTTGAGGGCTACATTCGAAGCGCGCGGATATACAGCCTGGGATCCCACTTCATATGCGTTCGTCCGCGGAAACACCCTGTACATTCCGACCGCATTTTGCTCGTACGGCGGCGAAGCGCTTGACGAGAAGACGCCGCTGCTTCGCTCGATGCAGGCGATAAGCAAGCAGGCGCTCAGAATCCTCGATTTGTTCGGAAACAACGACGTTACTACGGTGAAGCCGATGGCGGGCGCCGAGCAGGAGTACTTCCTCATTGACAAGGCAATGTACGAGAAGCGAAAAGACCTGCTCTACACAGGGCGGACGCTCTTCGGGGCAAAATCGCCGAAGGGACAGGAGCTTGACGACCAGTACTACGGCGCTATCAAACCGCGCGTTTCCGCATATATGAAAGCGCTCGACGAGGAACTGTGGAAACTTGGCGTCCCGGCAAAGACTGAGCATAACGAATCCGCCCCCGCGCAGCACGAGCTTGCGGCGGTTTACTCGACCACAAATATAGCGACTGACCACAACCAGCTAATAATGGAGATCATGCAGAGCATAGCAAAAGATCACGGGATGATCTGCACCCTGCACGAGAAGCCGTTCGAAGGTATTAACGGAAGCGGCAAACACAACAACTGGTCGCTTGCGACAGGGACAGGGGTCAACCTGCTCGACCCGGGAGCCACTCCGCATGAAAACGCCCAGTTTCTGCTGTTCCTCGTGGCCGTCATAAAAGCTGTTGACGACTATCAGGACCTGCTCAGGATTTCTGCGGCAAGCGCGGGCAACGACTGCCGTCTGGGCGGTAATGAAGCTCCGCCAGCGATTATATCCGTTTATCTGGGAGACGAGTTATACTCGATCCTTGAAGCGATCGAAAGCGAACAAAGCTACGACGCCGGAGATAAGGAAGCGATGATGAAGGTAGGGGTAACCGTCCTGCCGAATTTTCCGAAGGATACGACCGACCGTAACAGGACTTCCCCCTTCGCGTTTACCGGAAACAAATTCGAGTTTCGCATGGTCGGTTCCAATATGTCCATTGCAAAAGCGAACATCACGATTAACACGGCTGTCGCAGAATCGCTGAGCCTGTTTGCCGACGAACTCGAAGAAGCGCGGGATTTTAACGCCGCGCTGAACTCGCTGATAAGAAGGACTATCAAGAAGCATAAGCGGATACTGTTTAACGGCAACAGCTACGACGACGACTGGGTCAACGAAGCTGAAGGGCGGGGACTACTCAACTTGAAAACTACACCCGACGCTCTGCCGTATATGCTGCATGAAAAAAACGTCGCCCTGTACGAGCGGCATAAAGTCTTCTCGCGTACCGAACTCCTCTCGCGTTATGGTATAAGCCTTGAGAACTACAGTAAGCTTTGCAACATCGAAGCGGTGACGATGTATAAACTGATAAAAAAGAACATCATCTACGTCGCGACCGCATATGCCGGGGAGCTGAGCGAAGCGGCGAGGGCAAAGAAAGCGTTTCTGCCGGAGGCGGATTGCTCATACGAGCGCGACACAGTCCTGCGCCTGTCGGATATCTCCGCGGAGCTGCACAAGAAGGTAACAGAACTCTACGAAGGGCTCTGCCGGGCGGAGGAAACTCAGGATCCGCTCGAAAAAGCGAGCTTTTTCAAGGATTCGGTACTGCCGAAGATGGCGGAACTGCGTGAACTGGCGGACGAACTGGAACTGCTCGTGTCCCGCCGTCACTGGCCCTTCCCGACCTACGGCGACCTGTTGTTCAGCGTCAGATAACACCACCGCGGCGCGAAAATGATCGAACCGGCGGGGCGCACAGTGTGCGCCCGCTGTATGTATTAGAAAGTGAGACAAAATGGGACCCGGGAAGGAAAAAGGATTCGATCGGAATTATTGGGCGCTGACGCTTGAAGGCGCCGCGTTTGTGGGCGGTATGCCCATGTTGTCCGCAAGCGGCGTCGTTGCGTTGTTCATAGATACCATGACGGGATCAAAGGCTCTGGTTGGGCTTGCCGTCACGATACAAGCGCTGTCCCTTCTTCTCGGCCAGTTGCTTTGCGCGCCTTACGTCGGCTCTATACGGAATATTCCGGGATTCATGTTTAAGTTCATGCTTCTGCGCGCCCTTCCAATTCTGATGGGGGCGACTCTGTTTCTCGGCGCGGACGGCCTGGTCGCGGCTAGCATTTTTCTGCTTCTTTACGGGGCGTTCTGGTTGTCTGACGGAGTGGTGACAATGCCGTGGGGGGAGTTATCCGCGCGAGCGATAAAACCTGAGTTGCGCGGGCATATGATGGGCATGCAAATAACTTTGGGCGGATTAGCCTCGTTGCTTACGGGTCTTCTGCTAACCTGGCTGCTGTCTACGCCAAGGCTGACGGAACAGCATCGTTTCGGGACGATATTCATTATTGCATCGACGATCCTTCTCATCTCCCTTTTCTTTATACGATTGGTCAAGGATCCCAGTCCCGTCGCCGTTCCCGCAAAACTGGACATTCGGCGGTATTACTCGAAAATACCGGCGATAATAAAAGCGAGCAAGCCGCTTCAGTACGCCTTGCTCGCGCGAATGCCCGGTTATATCGGGTTTTCAGCAATTACATTCATAGTTGTGTTCGGAAAAGATTCGCTGGGTTTGTCTGAAACTCAGATCTCCTGGCTGGTCTATGCTCAAATAGTCGGCAGCTGTCTGGGAGGCTTCCTGTTGGGAGAAGTAAGCCGGAGGTTTGGCAACAAGACGGTGATTCTGGTATCAAACATGGGCGTCGTTGTTACTTTGAGCATGGCGATTATGCTGGTATATAATCCTGCTCTCGGTTATGCCTGGCTGATATTTGCGTGCGCTCTGGCGAGTTTGTTGTACTCGAACTGGCTAGGGTACTTCAACTACTTTCTTGACATTGCGCCCCGGGAAGACCGCCCCGCGTTTCAGCTCTCCGGCAGCTCGATCGGTATCCCGTTCAGTTTTGCGGGCTATGGACTCGGCGCGATAATCGACAAATGGGGATTTGTCCCTGCATTTATAGTGGGAGGAATAGCCGCGGTTTTCGCTGTCCTGCTGAGCACTCGCTTGCTATCAAGAAAGCAAATAAAGAATCTCGATCTGGCTTTGTAATTGTATTGTTACTAATTCTCCTCGAGCCATCGAAGCGCAGAGTTAGCGTAAATCGCCGCGCCTGCCGGCAAAACGCTTTCGTTGAAGGCAGCTTTCGGATGGTGCATTGGATATGAGTAACCCTCTTTGGCAGACCCTGCTGACAGAGCGACCAGAATGCTTGGTACTCTTTTTGCAATAAAGGCAAAATCTTCTGACCCCATCCCCAGTACTGCCTTTCCCCCTCTGTCCAGCACGACACCCTCGTCAAACAGACCCTGTGTATACTTTAGTATCTGCTTGTTCAGCGCCTTGTTGTTGTCCAGCGTGGGGCAGCCCCTGAAGAAGGTGACGTCGACGTCGCCCCTGAATGTCAGCGCGACGCCCTTCGCGATCTCGGCGATACGCGTCTTGGCGAATGCCCTCAATTTCTCGCTGAAAGTGCGGAGCGTGCCTATCATATATGCTGTATCAGGGATAATGTTGCCGGAAGTGCCGCCGGACATTTGACCTATAGTAAGCGACATCGACTTTGTGGGGCCGACTTCCCTTGAGTTAAGAGTTTGAAGCGCCAGAAAAATGTGGCTCAGGATATTCAGCGGGTCGACGCCTTCGTCGGTCATGGCGCCATGGCACCCTTTGCCCTTCACCGTGATTTCGAACCAGTCGGAAGACGCCAGCGGAGAGGTAGAAAAAAGGACTGCCCCGGACGGAAAATCAGATCCTGACATCACATGGATCATCAATGCGGCGTCGACCGCGGGGTTATCCATGACGCCCGCGTCCATCATCGAAAGCGCGCCCTCCATAGTCTCTTCTCCGGGTTGGAACATCAGTTTGACTTTTCCGCAGATATCATCCTCACGATCCTTGAGTATTTTTGCAGCGCCCAGAAGCATGGCTGCATGGAAGTCATGGCCGCAGGCGTGCATATTATGCGTTTTTGACTTAAAATCCAAATCGCTTTCCTCGATGATAGGCAGAGCGTCCATATCGGCTCTCAGCAGAAACGTTTTCCCCTCTTTTTTCCCTCCGGCAATCGCAGTCACACCGTTGCTGCCGCAATCCGAAGGCTCATACCCCATTTCCAATAGGCACTTCTTTACATAGGCTGAACCCACAGGCATATCCAGGCTAACCTCCGCGTTCTCATGAAAAAAGCGGCGGTACCCGGTCAGTTTGTCGTGCAGCGCTTGCGCTTCGCTGAATATTGACATTAGACAACCCCCAAAAAACAGATTTTGCATACAGAAATAAAGCATCTGACACTATTGGTTTTTTATCATTATTTCATTGCTTTGTCAAGGTCGGCTATTTGCGTGAACCTATAAATACCAACGCCTTTAAGTTGACAATACAATGTTTTCGTAATATACTGCTTGCACAAACGACACGCAGAAAATCTATAGTTTGCGCCTCAAAACTTCGAACGACAAACCGCGATAACCCAAGTCACTTGATAGCTGTCAGGGAAAAAACAGAAGAATGAATGGAGGAAGAATTAAGTGCCGAAAAACAAGTGGAATGTTGATAGCGAATACATAGTTGCGATTCGCAGGGAACTGCATATGTATCCGGAACTGAACTATGAAAACCCTCTGACGTTAGGGATCATCCGGCGCGAACTGGACAAGCTGGAACTGCCGTATACGGAAAATTTCGGGCGCGGTGGAGTTGTAGCAACGCTCAATGAGGGGAAAGGCGCCTACACTATCGGAATTCGTGCTGATATGGACGCCATTCCGATGCAGGAGGTAAATGATATTCCGTATAAATCAACGATCGACGGGAATATGCACGCTTGCGGTCATGATATCCATACTGCCATACTACTGGGCACGGCGAAAGCCCTGTCCGAAATGAAAGACGAGATCGCCTGCTGTGTCAAGTTTATTTTCCAGACTGCCGAAGAAGGACCGGACACAGGAGCGCGCTACATGGTTGCGGACGGTGTAATGGACGATATAGACGTCATAGTGGCGCAGCACGTTGATAACAGCATTGAGATAGGTCAGGTCGGACTGACTGCAGGCCCGGCATTGGCGCTGTGCCATCCGTTTAAAATTATTCTGGAAGGCGAAGCGACTCACATAACTACACCGCAAAAAGGTAAGGACGCCCTGGCTATGGCGGTACGGGTACATCAGGCAATTACGACAATGGTAGCAACGGAAGTAGATCCGTTCGAGCCGTTCATATGCGGGATTGGAACCTGTAAATCGGGGACGAGTTTTGGAAGCGTTAGCGGATATACGGAGATGGATGGAGTTATAACAACTTATGACATGGATCTTGACGCTTTTCTCACAAAAAGGGTCGAAACGATCGTCAAGAACGTTGCAGAGGAAGTTGGCGGAACCGGCCGTCTCGAACACGAGATCACCTGCCTGGTAACTAAGAACGACCCTGATCTGTGCGAACGCGTGACTTCATCTGCAGAAAAAGTCCTTGGCGCGGGAAACTGTCTGACACTGAAGCAGATATTAGGCTGCGAAGACTTCAGTTTCTTCCAGTCAAAAAAGCCGGGCGTATTGTTTTGGCTTGGAAGCGGAAATAAAGCCAAGGGATTTACGAGCTATCTGCATAACAACGATTTTATGCCTGACGAAGACAGCTTTGAGCTTGGCAGCAGTATTTTTGTTCAATTCGTTCAGGACAACATGAACTCAAGCGGTGAACGGCAATGAAAGAGAACGCATACATAGTAGGCATCGACGTAGGGACGACCGGCACGAAAACTGTAGTTTACGATCTTGACAGCAATGTAGTGTCAAAGGCTTACCGCGAGTACTCAACGATCAACATCAAACCGGGCTGGGTCGAGCAGGATGCAGAGATGCTTGTCACCGCGACATTTGAGGCCTGTAAAGAGGCTTTGTCCAGAGTTGACGCCAGCCGCGTTGTGTCGATGGGGTTGTCCACCCAACGCGCTTGCGCTACATTTGTGGATCGTGACGGGCGCGCGATGAAGTTTTTCTCCTGGCAGGACTGCAGAGCTGAGCAGGAACTTGAAGAAATCAGGAAAGTTATCTCGAACGATGACTTTTATAAGCTGTCCGGAGTGCCTTTGAACGCGGCTTGGATTCTGCCGAAAATAATGTGGGTAAAGAACAATGAGCCGGACATTTATGAGAAGACGGTGCGCGTCGTGCAGTTGCACGACCTGATCCAAAAGCGATTAGGCGCTGAAGATTACTACTCGTCTGCCTCAGAGTTGGGATTTTATTGCGTATGGAATACTGACGAGTTCCGATGGGAAGATCAACTTATAGAAAAGGTCGGGTTGGATAAGCGTTTGCTTGCATGCGCAGCGGAGTGCGGTACAGAGATAGGCCGCGTAACTGCGTGGGCTTCGGAGCAGACTGGGCTGCCGGTGGGGTTGCCGCTGACAGTAAGCGTGGGCGACGAAAACTGCGCTTGTATTGGCGCGGGTGTAGTCAGCCCAGGCCAGCTTTCGGTAGACATGGGTACAGGAGGCATGCTGCTCGGATTTCTGGATAAACCCTATCGCGACCCAAACCAGGCGTTCATGATCGTCAACCACGCAATGAGGGGTTGCTATGAGCTTGAAGGCTGGCAAAAGGGCGCGGCGGGTATATTCCGCTGGTACAGGGATGAAATCGCGACCCATGAGGTTGAGCTGGCGAAAGCCAGGGGTGTTGATCCATATATTCTCCTTGATGAGTTGATGGAAACCGCTCCAGTTGGCTCGCGAGGCCTCGTTGTGCTCCCGTATTTTGCGACTGCCGGTACGCCGCGATGGAATGACAACGCGCGCGGCACGATATTCGGCTTGTCCTATGCTCACGACCGGGCTTGTTTGACGCGTGCATTCGTTGAGGGTATCACATATGAAATCAAGGATATGATCGCGAGCCTGAAGAAATCAGGCCTGCCCGCCACCGATGCATGCATAATCGGAGGTCCTACCAAGTGTGAGTTGTGGAACCAAATCCAGGCCGATGTATACAACATACCTGTATATACGACGGAAATCTCGGACGCTTCCGTTATCGGAGCCGCGATCATCGGGGCGGCGGGTCAAGGCGTTTATAAGGACATTAATGAAGCCGTAAGCTGCCTCGTTAAAGCGAAAAAGACCTATGAGCCAATCCCTGAAAACGCGAAGCTGTACGAAGAGCTTTACGACGTATATACCCGCGTTTACGAAGGGCTTGATGGAAGCGGCGCGTTCGAGAGCCTGGCAAACATACAGAAGCGGCTGTAAAGTGCAAACAAGAAAAGAAGGGGAGCAGCAACCAAGCCGCTTCCCTTCAGGCTTATTGAGAGTATCTCTTATCTCTTTACTCTGATGCTGCTTAGGCTGCTGATGCCGACCGCGGCAATTATTACGAGTCCTTTTGAGACGATCTGCCAATATGCGTTTACTTGCAATAGGTTAAGACCATTTTGGATCATCATCAGGATAAACACGCCCAAAAAGGTCCCCCAAATATTCCCGACGCCGCCGCTTACTGAGACGCCGCCCAACACTGAGGAAGCTATGGCGTCCATTTGCATGTTGGCGCCGCCTGTCGGACCGCCGGACGCCACGCGGCCCGTCAGTACGATAGCGGCAATACCGGCGAAAATACCGCTGACTACATATGAGTTAATGCTGTACAACCGCACGGAAATGCCGGAAAGCCTGACCGCCTCCGCGTTTCCCCCCATGCCGTACATTATTCGGCCATATGCCGTGCGTTTCATCGAGTATGAGATGATCAGATAGATTGCGACCACCAGAATCAAGGAGTATGGAATTATGCCAAACAACGTGCCGTTACCAAGCGTTACGAGCGGATTCTCCCTGGGTATAATGACGTTGTACCCTGAAGTAAACAAAAGCGCTACCCCGCTGTAGGAAATCATGGTCGCCAGTGTTCCGATCATTGCGGGAATCTTCAGAAAGTTAATGACCAATCCGTTAAAAAGTCCTAACGCAGCGCTTATAAGCAGGATAAGCGGAACAGAAAAATACAGCGGCCACTCATAGTTCTTGATTGTTATCGCCAGAAAGGTAGAACATATGCTGACAATTGAACCGACAGAAAGGTCAAGACCGCCGGATATCAGAACAATAGTCATTCCCGCCGCCAGTATGAACTGAATGCTTGCCTGACGCAAAACGTTAGTCAGATTTGTCATTGTCAGAAATGTACTCGTAACGACAGATAGTATCAGGAAAATCACAAAAGCCGCAAATAGCGCGCCAAAAAAAGCATTGTTCTCCTGGATCGCCCTCTTCACCCGCATACTGATAGCCTCCTTCTTTCAGATCATGTACTGCTGTGCCTTCCGGTTGCATAGTGCATGATCTCATCAATAGTAATGTCTTTGTTTATTAGCTCTGTAACGATGTGCCCCTCGTGCATAACAAGGACCCGGTCGCTCACTTTCAGGACTTCTTCCAGTTCGGAGGACACGAAAATTACACATTTTCCTTCATTTGCCAGTTGTTCGGCAAGGTTATAGATATCATCTTTCGCCCCAATGTCAATACCTCGCGTGGGTTCATCCATCAGGATTATGTCACTGTTGGCGATAAGCCATTTTCCCACGACGACTTTTTGCTGATTTCCGCCGGATAGATTTGAGGTCAGAGAGTTGATAGAGGAACATACAAGCTTCAGCTCATCTGCTTTTTTCCCTAAATCCTGGTTGACTTTCTTTTTATTCAGAACAACCCTGCGAGTGTACTTTCGCAGCGATGCAAACAGCATGTTGTCCTTAATCGGCATCAGGAGTACAAGCCCCTCGCTTTTCCGGTCTTCTGAAATATAGGCGATCCTGTTCTGGACGGCTTTTCTGGGATGCCTGGGGCGAAAAGGCTTTCCATAGACTTCCATGTTGCCTGACCAACTGGTGTAGATGCCAAAGATACAACGGAACAGCTCCGTTCGCCCGGAACCTATTAGCCCCGCAATGCCGAGGATCTCTCCGTGCCTTCCTTCAAAACTGACGTCGTTCAGTTTGTTTTCATAACAAAGGCCGGTGACGGAAATGGCAACGCTTGTTTCCCGATCGGCGTTTGATTTCTTTATCCGGTCGACATTCACATCACGGTTAATCATGCGTACTACGATATCATCCTTCGTCAGCGACGAGGAGTTTTCCAGCGTGTCGATAAGCCTCGAATCACGAAGCACTGTGATACGATCTGATATCTCAAGAACCTCGTCGAGCCTGTGAGAAATAAAAACTATGGTTATTCCGCGCTCCTTGAGGCTTCGAACAGTAGAAAACAGAACCTTCGTTTCCTCCATGGTAAGGCTCGCGGTTGGTTCATCCATGATGAGGATCCTTGCATCCTGGGAGAGCGCTTTGGATATCTCAACTATTTGCTGCTGCGCCACAGAAAGGGTCTCAACCAACGCCGTCATTGATATATCCTGGCTTAACTTTCCGATGTACTCGTTTGCTATCTCGCTCATTGCCTTCCAGTCTATCAGCCTTAGACCCTTTGTTCGGGGAAATCTTCCGAAGCATACGTTCTCCGCGACGGACAGCTTCGGAAACAACCGAAGCTCCTGGTGGATCATTACGATACCTTTTGCAAAAGCGTCGCTTGGGCTGGAAAAGTACACCGTTTCGCCGGCTACTTCCATTTTACCGCTTGTAGGCTGGTGTATGCCGGCAATGATGTTCATCAGTGTAGATTTACCCGAACCATTCGGGCCGACAAGTGAATGTATCTCTCCGGTGCGCAACTCGAAATCAACATTGGTGAGAGCTTGAGTACCCGGAAACTTCTTGTTTATGCCGGTGACCTTCAAAATGGTGCTGTCCATTAGCGTTCTTCCATCCTCCGTATATTGCGGCACGCCGTAGGTAATGCTTACGGCGTGCCTTGATTGACACGAAATAGGGATTCCGCAGCCTTAGTACTTTAGTCTTAGGAACCGACGTCCGACCGAATCAAAGAGTAGTCCATACCCTTATAATTCTTCGCATTCTCATATGTGACCAGCGTAAGGGGGGCCCAGATCGCTTTCGGAATATTGGCGTTTGGATTATCCCTGAGTTGTATAAACGCCTCGGCGACAAGAACGCCCATTTCATATGGAGTCTGACCTGCGGTTGCAATCTTTGCCACACCGTTTGCAATGACTTCCACTTCCTCAGGAGCGCCATCGACGCCGCCGAACCAAACATCGGTGCGGTTCATATTCAGCGCAACGGTCTCCGCGACGATTCCCGTATAAGCACAGTATCCGAGAATCGCTTTGATCTCCGGGTCGCCTTGCAGGATGTTTTCTTTCGTTGCAGCATTTCCGGCAGTCGTATGCTCTGAAACCATCACATAAGTCGCAAGTTCGACGTTCGGGTTCTTTGCCAGTATGTTATTGTAACCTTGCATTCTTTCTATTACACAGGTTACCTGCGGTCCGTCGATAATTGCGATTTTTCCCTCGTTGCCGATTTGACCGAAAATAAACTCCGCAATCATCTCGCCCGCCGCTATGTTATTGGACATTGCACAGGTCACATACTCGATGTTCGGCGCAATTGGCTGGGAGTCGGTGCAGAAAACAGGGACTCCCGCATCATTCAGGAGCGCGATAGATGCAGCGCTGCCTTCGGCGTCCGCCGGGCAGTTGAAAAACATCGCGTCGATCCCCTGGCTTAAAAAGTCTTCCACTAACTGCATCTCGGTCGCTACGCTGAACCTGGATGTACCGCGCAGGAAGGAGTAACCTAATGGCTCAAGGATATTCATGATTCCGGATTCGCTGAGATTGTAGAAACCCGTTTGGTCGCTTGTGATGATACCGACGCGCATATGTTTCTCAGATCCTGCGTCCTTAGAAGAATCGCCTGAACCGCCCTGAGAACCGCAACCGGTTGCCAAGCTTGAGATGAGAACCAATGCCAGGACTATTAGTAGTACCCTTTTCATTTTTGCTTTCTCCCCAATTCTAATAGTTTTTATTGAATCATAGCGTTAAAAACGCCTTAACTCACAAGTCCTGCAACGAAGAGATGCCATCGAATACCCCGAATGAAGACATAGCTTCGTAAGCCTTGCAATACAAAGCAAAAAGTGCATCATAACGCTCGGCGTTTTCGGGTATTGGCTCCACGCGATCCCTTATCTGCACCATGGCGTCGGACGCAGCAAGAAAATCCGGATACATCCCCGCCCCTACGGCTGCTGACATAGCCGCGCCAAGAAGCGCCGAATCAGTTACTATCAGCCGTTCAACCGGCATGTTATAGACGTCCGCTTGAATCTGTGTCCAGACGGAGGACTTTGCTGCGCCGGAGGTGGCGCGAATGCATTGGGCAAGCATCCCCATATCCTGAAAGCTGCATAAGATATCCTTGTTCTCCATTGCTATACCTTCCATGAAGGCGCGAGCAATACAAGCCCTATCATGAAGCAAGGAAAGCCCTATAAGAGTGCCGCGGGCATTCGGGTTCAGTCTGGGCGTACCGGCAGCCGCAAAGTAGGGTAAAAGAAGTAATCCTCTTGCTCCCGGAGGCACGCTCTCTGCCATAGCGCTTAAAAGCTCGTATGGGTCCTCGCCTCTGCTTGTTGCCTGCTCCTTTTCCAGCGCGGCGATCTCATCGCGAAACCAACGGAAAGAGCTCGCCGCCGCGTTTGTAAGCCCTTCGATTTGCCAACCGGGCGAAACGACGCTGTTTGTTACGAAACAACTCCCGGCCGGGTCGTAGACAGGAGTAGAAGAAAAGGCTTTAAGGCCTCCGCCCGTACCGATAATGGAGGATATTTGACCCTCTCTGAGGATGCCTGTTCCCGCGCAAGCTGAGTTGTCATCACCCACCCCGGTGATAAGCGGAGTGCCCGGCAAGAGACCGATTCTCCCGGCGGCTTTCTCAGAAAGCATTCCGGCGGCGACGCCGGAGAGCGTGGGAGCGGGAAGCATGCGGCGGTCTATATTGAAAAGATCAAGATAATCCTCGTTCCACTTTCTTTTGAAGGTGTCCCAAAAGCCAAAAAAAGCGCAACTGGTCTCATCGGTTATATAATCGTCCGCGCCAAACTCACGGAAGATATAATCGTGGAGTTGAAGAACGCGCGACGTCTTTGAAAATTGCTCAGGTTCATTCTTGCGAAACCACAGCCATTTAGGCAATATCCAGGTTTCGCAAGGCGGGGTGCCCGTAACACGATAGTATTCCGCTTCGTCAACGGTCTGTTTTATGATTCTGACTTCATCGGTCGCGCGATTGTCCTGCCAGGAAAGCATAACGATCGGAACGTCATGTTCATCAATAAAAATCGCACAGGAACGTTGGGTGGAAAAGCTTAATGCAGCAACTTCCGAAGGGGATACGTTGCTTTGTCTTACAGCTTCGCCAAGCGTATTAAAGGCTGCATCAAGGAGCATCACAGGGTCCTGTTCGACCCAGTTCACGCGTGGATATGTACAGAAAACCTCTTGATACCCGCTTCCCAACGGAGAACCGCAGGCGTCAAAGAGCATCGCCTTTACGCCTGACGTCCCAATATCTACCGCTGCCAGTATTTCAGCCACATTGTTTACCTCCAGTAGTGTAACAATTCTAGCAGAATCTGACATTTATGTCAATAAAAATGCATCTTTAATCAGCCTGGAAACACTGGAAAATTCAGCATTTTTGCACATTTTCAGCAAAATAACTGTATGATAATCATCAGGCGCCTGCAGTTGCACACTATTGCCCAAACTGTATTGCCAGTATAGGCGTTCTGTGATAGACTTAAAGCCGATTTTACTGCGTGGGGTTGGAGTGATTAAGCAGGGTGTAACGGGTCTGGAGAGGTGCGGAAATGAATCTAATCATTAGTCTGTTAGTGCATATTTCACTGCTGCTGTGCG
>Ga0123353_10007869_pt1 | contig 14477 bp, 12 predicted proteins | sample TergutLab28metaG_3_FD_92763 | JGI IMG/M metagenome (GOLD analysis project Ga0123353, IMG submission 92763) | Labiotermes labralis P3 segment gut microbial communities from Petit-Saut dam, French Guiana - Lab288 P3 | ecosystem: Host-associated > Arthropoda: Insects > Digestive system > Gut ... | reverse complement strand
ATTAGCCTAAGTGTGTGGAAATGACACACAGAAACATGACGAAATGTGCTGTGATTTGAAATCCAGTTAACTGATTCTGTTTTTCATTGCTGATACACTGTGAGGGTGAGCATCAGTGGCAGCTTGTGGGATTTTCTTGTGCTAGGCACTGGGGCTAGGATTATTATATAATTAATCATAAGGGTTTAATTTAAACTTCCATGCTATTTATTTTTAAGCTGTGATGAAATGCCACAAATTTTTAAAGTTTCTGTAACTTTTTTTTTAAGTACACTTACACACCGTCAGTGACAGTATGTCTATTTAACAGCAGTCCAGCGAGGGGTTTAACGATTCTTGCATACATTTACAGTTTGCAACATTTAGAAGAACATATATTAAACAAAAATAAAATAAGGGATGCTGTATCATCCAGATAAACCTCTGATTCAGAACATAATGAACATTACTGCATAATTACAGGGTGGCCCCCATTGAGGCCAAATAACAACATACCAAAAAAAATTTTAACTTTCACGCAGAAGTACTAGAAGTTGATTTTAACTTTTAACTACGCAGCTCTAAACCCATCTTTTTATTACTTTATGTGGAACCATTTCTACTCTTAAAAACTGTAATGAATTTGGCATATTTTATTCTACAGAAAGTTTAGAGATGAGATCTCATCTGTGTGTACAGTGATTTAATGTCATTTGCATAATAACTCTTATTTGGTATTTTAATCTTGTTTGATGATGGCTTTTTGTGCTTAAGCTGAACTGTGTCACATTAAAGTTATATAAAATTTTAACATGAAGTTGAGTTGTGTTTTGACAATTTTCACCCCTTACTTTGTGTATCTTCATCACAACAGGGTGACTCTCCAAAAGATTTGTACTTTCATTATCAGCAAGAAGAGATTTTGGTGATATCAGAAACCATAAGACTGTGGAAAAAGGGTACTGGATATTCTGTTCGCTTCATTTTCCCTGCTTCTTATCTTCAAAACATTCTTTCCCTTGATAAATATATAGAATGGTATGCTTGAGGTTTATTCATATCAGTATTTGATTTTTTATCTGGCTGTAACAGAATTGGAGTGTGTTGACAAATATAGTTAATCTCTGCGGTATGAGATTTTGTGAAACCTAGGGCTACCATATGTCCTGTTTCCCTTGTAGATGTCCATGTTTTTGACCCAACATTTCTGCCTGGGAGGGATTTTTAAATTGAAAGAAATGTTTCAATTTTTTACTATCTGTTATTTCTTAATGCTCTTATGTATTTAATGGTATTAGAGGTGCAAAAAATCTGGCCTTAAGAAATACTTAATTATGTTATGTTACCATTGGCCGAGTGAGAGAGTGAAAACATACAAATTCAGCAGTTGACCTTTGGAATGTCTCAGAAAACTTTGGTGAGGAAGTTCTGAGTAGCTTGAACTCTGTGAAGACCAAGCTTAAAGGATGTCTCGATGTCTCACTCAGAATTTCATAACCATGAAATTTAAGGAACTGCCAGCACAGAACATGGAGAGGGACTACATCTATTTAATAAAATTTTGACTATTAATATATCCCCTTTTCAATCTTCTTTGTTTGGGATATATCCTCTTTTTTATGGTAAGTGGCTGGAACATGTCCTGTTTTCTTGTGATGGATGTGTGGTAACCCTAATCAAAACTCATTCATCAGTTTTTTGAGTTGTTTCATAGATGCATGTATAGATGTTTTAATGGGTGCTCTAGAGGGATGCAAAAATGAACACAGGGTTTGAAATTGCACACTCACATACCAGTGTGACTAAAGTTGCTGTGAAGATCACTGTTAATTCTGACATTACATTACAGATAAAAATCAGTGACATTGAGGATAATTTTTTTAATATTTATAAAGTGAAAATTAACAATTCAGGGTAGACAGAAGATGCAGGTAATTGTGTGTTTCTTATGTTTGTCACTGATATTTGGTTCCTGCAACTGTTATGTTTTGTTTTACAGCAACCACAAAGCAAGGACCTTCACAGTTTGAAGGAATTGGTAACTCTGTGGAAGTACTGGAGTTGGATCATGATGTGGAGGCAGCATGCCTGTTTGTGCGAGAGACAGCGAGAGAGGTTGGCTTCAAGCTCCCACCAGAGGAGATAATACCTGGCATACTTTTCTGTGCTGCTGAAAGAGTCCTTTTAGAGGTACAAGATCTGTCAGATATTTAGTTAGAAATTAGGTGTATATTTTGTGGGTTTGGCAGTAATTTTAGTTCTTTGAGTATTCTGTTCTTGTCCAGTCTTCGATTATTCTTGCAAATCCTAATTTACACATCTAAATATGTTAGCAAAGAGGCTTTATGTCTGCCTTGTATTTTGGAGGACCTGTCACAAATCTCAGCTAGACCAAGATTTTACATGGGTTTGTTGCTTCCTGCAAATGCTCAAGGGCTGTGATCTCTTCCACTTTAATGATTTCAGTTTGTTTTCTATGATTATCCCCTCATCTGACTGGATACCAAATCACTTCTTCAGCTGCTGCAAAGTGTGATCTCTCACTTTGAGGAAAGAAGAATGTAGATTCAATTCTGCTTGCATATGACACTGTGTCTACAGTAATTGACATATCAGACAAGGTTGTTGTCATGTCTCTGTCTTCATAGACTGTGCACCTCAATAAGTTCTTAGCTGGCCTGCATTAACCCTGAAGATAGAGGTAACAAGCTTCTCTGAAATGTCAATAAGTGTTTACCAGTTGACACAGTGTCGTATCTTCAGAAAATAGAATCTTCATCATTACCACTGTGAGAACCTCAAATCTGACAAGAACGTAACTTACAAGTGTCTGAAAATGAAGTGCTGAGGAAAATATGTAGATGTAAGGAGTATTAAGGAGGTGAGGAATTGAGGATCTTATATAATGAGGGAGTTCATGCACTGTGCATATCACTGAGTGCTGTTAGAATAGTGAAATGTATCAGGCTACAATAATATAGGCATGTGACTATTATAGGAATGACAATGACTGCTATCAGAATTATGCTGGTGGATGCCTGTTGGATAATTTCTGCTTTAAAACATGAGAACTTCATTCTAACTTTGGTGTATTAGCATCAAATGGATTTTACGATGAACACATCAGACCTCTCTACATATGTCACTGACTTTTAAATGCCAAGGCTTATATCCTGGCATAGAACATCAGTTTCAAGTGTCTAGCAAGGGGGTGACAGTTTGCTTCCCATCAGTGCATGTCATATTTCCTGCTAGTCACGTACTTCTTAAGAAGGGGTGCAAATGAAGAGATGGAAATCACTGGTCATGTGGACTGTAGGAAAGGTGGTGCAAATTTTTCCAGCCGTAGTCACAAGACTGGTTGTCAGTTGGTAGTTTTCATCTCTTTTGACCTCTTAAGAAGCGTGGCTGGTAAGCAGTTTGCAACAAACACTGACTTTGAAAATGTCACCCCCTGCCTACAGACACCAGCCACTGATTTTTTTTATACTGGGATACAAACCTTGGTGCAATGGAGGCACAGGTGATTGATTGTCAGTGGTGACTGCATGGTGGTTTCGTGTATACCATCTGCTGTCCATGTGCCATGTGTACTTGGAAGTGAGAATAAAGTCCTTGGCATAAGATTGTTTATTACCCTATTTCTGTAGACTTCCTTATAATTTGATAGAAGCAACTACAGAGCTGAATAAGTTGTTAGTGCATAGAATGATAATAGTAATGAAAATTCTACACTTAAAAATTCAGAAATATTCTGATGATGTTACTTACTCTGTGGATACGTGAGCTTCGATTTCCGTCTATTGTTGCAGAGTTCTCTGCCCCATAAGTTACTGAACTGTGTTTTCTTTGCACCTTTTTTTTACATATACGAATGCCAGATCCCTTCCCAAAAATAGAAGTAAAAGTAAGTGCTTTTTCATTTTGGGCCTAACAATATGCTTTACAGCAACTTGGTCACTTTTATAATGTATTTGCATTGCAGTGGATTCTTGATGAATTAGAACATCACAAGGATAAGTTATGTGATGCACCCTGAAAAGTAGACTGTGATTAATGGTGGAGCAGTTTATCACTTAGGAACAGTTTTATTTTACCACAGTTTTAACAAATCAAAATTCTACTCAGGAAGAAATTAAGAGCAGATTGAATTCAGAGAATGCTTGTTATCATTCAGTGCAGATTCATTTGTCTTCCAGTTTTCTATCCATAAAACTTAAAGATTAAAATATACAGAACTATAATTTTGCCTGTTGTTTTGTATAGGTGGGAAACTTTGTGGCTCACATTGAGAGAGGATTGTAGGCTGGGGGTGTTTGAGAACAGGGTGCTGAGGGGAATATTTGGGCCTGAAAGGGATGAGGTAGCAGGGGAGTGGAGATAACTAGTGATCTGTACTCCTCACCAAATATTATTGGGGTGATCAAATCAAGAAGAATGGCATGGACAGGGCATGTAGCTTGTACAGGGGAGAAGAGAGGTGTGTGCAGGGTTTTGGTGGGGAAACCTGAGAGAAAGAGACTGCTTGGAAGACCCAGGCATAGATAGGAGGATAATATTAAGATAGATCTTCAAGAAGTGGGATGGGGGAATGGACTGGATTGATCTGGCTCAGGATAGGGACAGGTGGTTGCACTTGTAAGTGCGATAATGAACTTTAGGTTTCTGTAATATGCGGGGAATTTCGTGACTAGCTGAGAACCAGTTAGCTTCTCAAGAAGGACTCTGCTGCATGGAGTCATTAAGTAATATTTTAAAGCTTTCTTATTGTGGTTTTTCAGGCATTGCGGTCGCTAGCAGATGACCTGTTGCGGCAGGCATTGTGCAGGGCATGGAAGAGAAACTCAAACAGGTTTGTAAACTGGTATTATAATCAGTCCTTCAGGTCAATGGACTGCAGACTTCTTGAGCCACCTGTATCCAGTTCTCATCTTCTAACCTACAGTATGTTAGTTCTTCCACCAAGGATCTGGTCTTTGATGTGGCCTTGTATCTGGTAGGAAACACTTCCAGCTTAGGTGTAGGTGTCTGATATGACCTTCCATGCTTATCCTGCAGAAGTCCCAGTCATTGCCTAATTCTTCTTGCCTTCAATACAGTATATGTCATTCCACCTTGTTTATGTTCTGTGTGATGCTGGTCTAATGGCACCAGCTGCAAGATCATGACAGTGGTATCTTTTCCAATAACATGGGTGCACTGCCATATTTTCATACAGAAGTATGTGCGTATCTTGGTGCAGCATTTTGTGACAAGTGGATTGGATGTGTGTTATCTGTTCCATGTCCCCTGCATTCCCCAGATGTGATGCATTTTAGATTTTAGTCATTGGTAGTGCGTAAAGGGTATGGTGTATGTGCGTGTGCTGCCTGCAGCTGTCCTGGAGCTGCAGCATTGTATCAAGATTTGGTAAATAATGTGGGTTGGGATATGCTGTAACAAAATGAGAAGTTTTAAACTATCCATGGGATATTTACAGGATAATGAGGGGACCACGTATTTAACGCCTCTAGATGAACTTCATGTGCTTTCTCACGTTGGGTATTTGGTTTCATGTAATTGCAGCTTTTTATGTTTTCACAGTACTGTATTTCATCAAAGATGACAAGTAGGTTTTGGTGTACTGTGTTTAATATGAAGAGGGCCAGGATAGTTCAGTCAGTATTGTGGCTTGCTACAGGCTGGATGGTCCAGGGATCGAATCCTGGTAGGGGCAAGATTTTCTGCACCCATTCAGACCAGCTGTGGTGCCCACCCAGCCTCCTGTATGATGGATACTAGGCTATTCTAGGGGATAAAGCAGGTGGGGTGTGGCATTAACCACCCAACCCCATCAAGCATCAAGGTTAAAGAAAGTGCAGATCTGTACCTTTGCTCCCCCTCTGTGTCTTTATGGCTGGTTATAGAATGAGCTGTACTTTTACTTTAAGTCTGTCTATGTGTTATATGAAGTGTGGGAGAGAAATGGAAGCTTGGTTTGATAGTGTCTGTTTTACTTATTTACTTACTTACTTACTTACTTACTCACTCACTCCATGGAGCAGATTCCTTCTTGAAAAGCAAACCAGTTCTCAGTTACTCAAGAATTTCCCCGCATTTGATGGTACCCGAAGGTTCATTACTGCATTCACACGCACCTGCCACCTGCCCCTGTTCTGAGCCACATCATCCAGTCCATGCACCCCCCTCCCCCCACCCCAATCCCACTTCCTGAAGGTTCATCTTAATATTATCCTCCCATCTATGCAGTGTCTATATTACAACATATAGATTTATAAGACTTCAGTAAAATCTTACACACTGAATCACTTCCTGAACATTAAGTGGCATTGTTTGATGGTTACACAAATGGTCAAGAGATTCCATGTTTTTGTTGAATGAAAAGTTTCTTGTTTAGGTCACCATTGTCCACTATCTGAGTCTGTCATTAATCGGTTGAATCGTGTGGCTGAAGTTAAAGAAGCTATCCATGTTTAGGCTCTTCATGTGATCTATAACATGCTAGTATTGTATATTCTTGCCAATTTCCCATGATATGTACTCAGTATACTCATAGTTACCTGAGGAATGTGTCATGCTGTTATTGCAGGTGACACAGTTAAACATATAAGTTGTAAACAGTTTCCATGGGTAATTTATAATCCGCCCAATGGTAATTTGATTTAAACTGTAAAGGAAAGACTTTATCATTTACAGTTTTTGTTTGATGTGCCCAAGTTGCTCTTTCTTATCACATTCATATATCACACTGATGGTTTCAGAAAGTTTTTTCTTGGGCAGAAATGTCACACTGCGGTGTAAGTCTGATGAGTTTTCTTCCAAGTTTGGATTCGTTAAGATTTGAATGAATGAAATGTGTTATATCTGACAAGTACAGATGTGCTGCACAGTTGAAAGTTTGATTTTGTTCATCATCCTAGTTTTTATATAAAAAGAGAAAAACCTTGAGACATTAACACCAGTGTTAAAGAACTTTAAACTTTGCTTTACAGTACTTTACAGTACTTTACTGGTACAGCCAATGGTTTTTACACACCTTATGCCATTTACTGCCAGACACATGTGATTTGGCATTTAATGTTGTGTGATCTTCATTGCCTGTGTATGCTAATGTAACTTACTTGTTTCGCAAAATGATAATATAACTGTCAAAGTATTCTTTAGATGTTGTTATTTGTCATTATTATTAGGACCTTATTAGAGTAATTAAAATTTAGTCCTACTGTTAGATTAAAATTGCCACTGACAGTTAACATTTTCTAAAAAGTAGCATACCATCCTCTTCAGCTGTTGTCATTAACAGTGTATGTGCACAACCTGCACCTTTTATTTACAGTACGTACCTTTAATTGTCCTACTTGTAAACCTGTTTTTTCTGAGTCACTGTTGCACTGATTGTATTCACTGTACTGCCTGGAATCTTTACTGCTGTTGCACTACATAATGTTGGTTCTCATTGTGCTGTCTCATCCTCTTTTCCTTGTTATGCCATTGACATCAGTAATATCACTTTTTTTCTTTCCATTATACAGTTCCTGTTGTGTTGTATTGTCTTATGACACTTCGTGTCACAGCAAATTGTTCCTGGTTGTTACCAGTTTCATAATTACTATTTGTTATTTGGACAGTGATTCTCCACTATACCCACTCCAGTGGAAGCAGGTTACAGTAGAAGGGGTGGAGGAATTTTTTAAATCAGTATATTGGCATAATATATACATTGTTTCAATACAAAAATACCAAACACAAGTAATGCCATTCACTTACATACTCACAAAACCTGCAACATGTCAGCCAGTCTATTTTTGGCTTCTGTCATCTCCAGTTAGCAATACTGACTCATACATAAGCCTTAACAGTTACAAGACAATTTTAAATGGACCAGAGAGACCAAAATAAATTACTAGATTCATTTCCATACTCTGCTTTCCCCATCTCTTCAACTCATCTCTGTCTGAGACAGTTCAGGAATGTGGCACAATAACCAAGACTGAATACAGTAACACAAACACCAAACTAAAGAGAGCAACATCAAACATTATTCATACCATACTCCGACCTACCAGGGTGAGTTAGGTCACCTAGGAGCATAAGGTAAAGTAATTCCATTATGGGCCTGGACTGGCCCAGAGGGTTCCTGGTGGTTGAGACTCCCAGATTTCAAGACAATCAGCACATGAAGATAGTAAGGTTGTCAGCCCTATGCACTGGCTGCCTTTACCCCCCAGGAAATATTCCTGGTATTCCTGGTACTCATTTCTGTTAGAGGCTGAGTCAGTCCTAGGGCCATAGTGTGGCCAGAAGGATCATGTCAATGAAAAATTCCAATAAGACCATCAGGAATCGAACCCATGACCTTATGACTTTTAGCGCAGTGCCTTAACCAACTGCACCACTGTGTACCCTCCCCACCCACCTAGGATCATACAGCTTCTTTTTCGAACACCGGCAGATACAAGGGTGATACCTTACAGGTTAAACAAAGTTGCTGGGAATTATCAATCCACCACCTTCCTCTTTCATCCCCAATGACATCACACCACACATGCCTACTTGGAAAGACGGGGGTGAAAAAATATTAATTTGTCAGTTGGACTCCCTGCATTTCAAGAACTGATTCGAGTCCGAGTCAGGTCAAGAGTGTCTCAGAAAATGCAGGTTTACAAGTAGATGGACAACCAAGGGTATGTACTGAGTAAGTCAAATATACACGTTTTGCACATGTACTGTAACTAGTAAAGGCTGAAAAGGGAGGAAACAGTTAAGCTATCATTTTATAAAATTTTTAGTTTTGTTGTTTAGCTGTGAAATAATAATATTAATTATAATGATAGGGCAGATTTTAACCTAAATGAATGCTTAAATTTTAGTCACTGTAAAAAAGGTCCTGCTAATGTCAAACAGCAGCAGTTGCAGAAGAGTCTGACAATAATATTAACACTTTGCTAAGCACATGTAAGGTAGGCTACCATAGAATGGCACTGAGGACAACATAACACTGATTGTCAACATGCATGTGTCTGGCATTGAATGTCACAATGTGTGTAAAGGCTGTTGAATGTCCTAATGAAGTCATTTTGATTAAAGTCACACCACATACAAAGCATGATCTCCTTCAAAGTGTTGCAAGAAATTTTCCTTGTTAACAGGCCTCCTGGATGCATCAAAATAGATGATGTCCGGACAGCAATACTCACTCGCCAAGAATTTGACCTGTTCTCAAACACAGGGCTGGGTGTTCAGGTGGCAGATACAGGTTGACAGAAGGTGTCATTAGTTGAAACGAATTGAAGGTATGGGTGAGAATGTTGGCATTGTATGGGAGTTAGAAAAACAGCAGACTTCAGAATGGTGGCAAGCGTTTGTATTCAGTAAGCAGATTTACATGTTCACAAACATGGAACTCATCCTAGTCCCATCCTACTGGTATGTTATGTTCCTGGACCTGGTCTTGCAGCCAGCGGTATATCGGCTGATAATATTGCAGTAGTGGGGTGACATCGTAGTCTCTACTTCCTGTGAGCATCTGGAGTGCTTTGCCCCAAGGTTGGCTGCTGCCAAGGCTCATCATTGCTCTGCGTGAACATGTGCACACCATTTCACAATCATCACATGCATGCTGATTTGTAGGCTTGTTCGCAATACTGCAAAATGTAACTATTAGCTTCGTCATGTCCATCCATCTGTCTGTCCACCCATTTGTTCACATGATCAACTTGGCTGTTACTGGATGGAATTTTATGACATTTGATATTTGGGTATTTTTTAATAATCTGTAGAGAAAATTCAACTTTCCATAAAATCTGACAAGAATAGTGGGTACTATACATGAAGACCGATGTACTTTTATGTCTCACCGAATTCTTCTTACAGTGAGAAATGTTTCAGACAAAATTTGTAGGGAGAAACACAACACATGTTTTATGTTCAATATCTTTTTTTCAGAAAATCAGAACATTTAGGTGATCATGTGGAAAAATATTGAAGAACCAGACAGGCAACATATGACAGTATAATGGGGCTCATATGCTTTGCATCCTGGATAACTGAGGCAAGAATACAGACACACACACTCATAATATTTAATACTCATTGCTTTTACAAGGCAACAGTCTTTATGCATACGCTCCTCAATGTTGCTTTATAAGTACATTGCCTGTCTGCGTGTTTGTTGGGTTGTGGTCAGTATATATTTAAAATTTGTGCAGAGGTAAGGCAGTAGTTAGATTCTCTTGTTTGTAACCCTGTACGTGTGATGTGTGTGTGTGTGTGTGTTCATTCCCTGATTTAGTATTTCTAATCAGTACTGCTGACTCTTACTGTAAACTCAAAGTCCTGATTTTATGTTGTAAGTTGTTTTGTAATTTGTTTGGTTAATTAGGCAGTTTGTAGCTGGTATGTATTTTTTAAATCTCATTACATAATTTGATTCACTTTACATCGAAACAAAGAACAGCAAACTGGGAATGATGTGTGTCAAACTTTTGATATTAGTTCATTGCTTTTTTTTTTACAGTGGGACTCAGCTAACTTTTTTTTTTCAAGGATGCCTGGTGTTAAAAAAAGATAAATGTTTGTATGAATTGTCCATAAAATAGTACAGTACAGTAGACTTTCAGTAGTCTGGTTGGTCAGAACCATCTTTTAAACCTTTAATTTCTTTACCACTGTCAGTGTTATATGCTTTCTTTCACACCTGTACTACCACTAGCACCTTCAGTTGCCTTTTATGCCATTATTCGTGTGGGTGTAAGTACTGAAATACAAGTCAAGAACAGTACAGAAATTATATGCAATTTGAGTCATAACAACAACAAATGGCAGACTGAGAGCATGTGGAATGGTAATGACTTGACTGGGTTCTGGTTGATATCATTCAGTTCTGATTCATGGTTAGGCTGATGCCACAACGCTTCTTTCTTTCTTTCTTTCTTTCTTTTTTTTTTGGGGGGGGGGTTGGGTGTGGGTGGGGTGCCAAAGCTGACTCACTATCACTTACCAGGTTTTACATTGGACTGTCAGGCTTGCTAGACCATAGGATATCAGACTATTGGAATGCTACTTTGTTATGAATTATTCAATTTTTAGTAATCCTAGGGTTGTAATGTAGCTCTGAATCATAAATTGTGTTTTGAATTAAGCTTATTTAAATGTCTGCAGAATTCCATGTTTAATGCCAGGGAATGGCACATGCTTTGAATTATGTGGTATTTTTTAATTAACAGAGTTTTACTCTATGAACTTATTACTGCCACAGCAGATACCGATGTCTCCCACACACCCTTTCCCTCACCATATTGGGTGACATTGTTTGATGCTTTGATATTTTTTGTACCCATTACATATGTTCACTGGTTGCATGCAGTATTGTAGGTAAGGCCCCTGCAGACGCTGCAGTGCAAACATACTGAATACTATAATTTGCTGTGGGTTCTTTCAAATTGAATTGCATTCTTCTGACAGAAGGCAGTATTCTGGGTCCCTGTTGTGAGATCTGGGTATGACTTCACTAATAATTATAGGGGTCCCAATTATCAAGTTGTGATGGGTCCATAATTATCAGCTTGTCTACTCTGATGGTTGCATGAAAGCTTTAAGGCAGTGTCTCTGCTGTATTCTGTAGAAACCACAACACTCACAGCCATCTTGATGTATTCTGAACTGTGAAAAATGACATGTCTCAAATGTCTCAACGTGATGGCCTAAGACAAATAATATATAATATCATGATGGCAGTCAGTGTGTTAATTACCCAATTTTTGTACAAGGTTGTATATAAATATCCTTCCATTTGCAGGCTACCATGTGTTTTCTCTTTTCAACTTTTTGCTACCATTTATTTAATGTGGCAGCCATATACTTGTACAAAGTGATAGGAACTTTGGTGTTATTCACTGTACAGTTTTTAAAGTTTTCTGCAGTGACTGATCTTAAAAAAATGTACATGTTTGACTAGGATGATATTTAAGGTTTGCAAAGACCTGCTTTGGCACATGTGAATGCGTGTAGGAAAATGCACCTAGAAATTAATTTCATATATTTAGACAAGAAGGAAATTTACTGCATTTTTAAGACATGGTGCATAATCTGCATTTTATGTTCCACAAAATGCCTTTTATTTCATAATTTTATCTTTCTCTTCAAATAAGATATATATATATATATATTTTAATAAACCCGATAGGATAAAGGTTAAGGCGGAAGTCCCAAATGTGTAACAGGAGTACTACTTATTCAGCAACAACTTTGGAGTAAACTGTGAAGAGATGGTAGGATACGTTGCTGCTGTTATTATCCCACAAGAAAGCCTGTCACCTGGCATGCTTTTAGTTACTAAGAAATCTGTTGTGTTTGTGGCATGTAGAGTTAAGTGATTGTTATCCCTAAGCATATGGCCTTCTAAATGCCAGTTTTCTGCTGTGACTGGAACACTGTTCAATTCAAATGACCTCATTAGGACAGTGTATTCCCGTTGAGATGAAAAGGATGTGCTTGTAATCGGATGACATTGGCCTCTTTGTCTGTTAAAGGTTAAATGAATCAAGTAGTGGGATAATAATTTGTTATCTTTAAAACTGACGTGTGATGCACCATCATTTGGTGGGTACAGACTAACATTTTGGAGGGATGTAACATGTCTGTGTACAGGGTGGAAGTTTCTGAAGATGGATGGGCCCCATCCCTCCACATGTTGGTACCTTTCTACTAAACTATGTGAGGTCACATCATAGAATCAAGGAGTCTTAATGAGTTCTCCTCTTGGGAAACCCATATGTCACTTTGTCACCTTATAACCTTGTTTTCAGGTATTGTGGTATGAGATCACTGGTCAAACCTCCATCTCAGTTCTGGATGTTTACAACAGAGATGAAGATGCCGATGACTTTGATTTATTTCCGTTTGCAACAATGAACCATCCTTCTGCTGCAGACTGAACATGCATAAGGTTATGTGGCCACACAGTAAGTTAAGTTATGTTGGTACCAATTTTGTCACATGTTTGTGTATGGGTTGAGATGGAAGAGAATTCTGTTATGTCATATAACATGTGCTCTGTCCAGCCAGATTTCTTTGTCTTGTTTTTTAATATTTATTGGGTTCACAATTCAGGGCATTATAACAACAGTTAATGACACTCAACCCCATGTAACCTCATTGGTGAGGTATGGTGTAGGGTGCAAAGTCTGAATTTTAGCACTAAATTTAAACATGTTAAGTACATGAAAGGATAATAGATCTGCCACCTCAAAAATGAGAGAAGATCTTGAGGATTTCAGTCTTCTGGGACAAGATGCAAAGAGGATCTTATGGAAAGTATTGCCAGAAGAACTGATGTTAATTTAATGTTGTCCCAAGCACAAACTTCATAATTTTCAACAGGCTGTTATTGAATGTTTTTCTCAGTCTGAGAATTCTCTAGGAGTAAAATGAACTCAGTGTATATCAAAGAGTACTTCAGTAAACAGAACTTATATTTTATTATAAAAATAACATCTGGTTTTGCATTGTGCAAAATGTTTCAGCATAAGAGGTCATATTTAGGCAAAAATTATGCAGTATATACAAAGAAGGTAAGTGGAGATTTATTTCATGAAAGTGATATTTCCCTTACAAAAGTCTGTGTTATTACAATTGGTAATACTGTATACAAATTTCACTTAACACAGCTTGAATTATACACATCGTAAACGTCTTCTACGCATGTTGCTGTGTTATTATAACCATTTCTCACTTAAAGAATATCTAGTCCTGTGTAATTTAAAATAGTAAATAATAAAATAATTTTATACCAACTTTATTGTGTTAATTTCAGATCAGCCTTCTATATTTGTATAGCTTTCCTTCAAGTTTGTTTCCCTGACATAACATTTTTATTCTACTATTGGCATTGTAATGACATTAGGACAAAGTTTTTGTAGTATAACTGGATTAAGTGCAGTTTCTGGTATGAGTTATCTTTATGTCTTATTTTGACATGATAAGGATTTGTTTTATTTCTTATTTATTTCCTGAAGAGAAGTCAGATATTTCTCCTGCAGAACCTTTTGTGCATATTGCATGTAGGTCAACTTAACCCTTATCCTGCTAACGTGGAGAATATGGTGAGCTCCTAATAATGCCAGCAAATGGCAGATGGGATTTAACTCGGCATTTAAAGGGTTAATAGTGTGTAATTGTTTGCCTGATAGGGACCTCCTAAGTTAAACATGTAGCGAATTTCAAAAACAGATATTGTTTTTATAATAAAAGATAGTTGTGTTTACTGCATAATTTTTTGGTATTAAAACATTTTATTATCCAACAGATGCACAAATATATAATTAATGGATACAATTAGAATTATTATAAAATATTTAAAATATTTAAAATTGCTCTAACATGTTTTGGATCAAGGGATCCATCATCAGGGAGCTTTATACAGTGCTTGGCTAAAATTACAGTAACGGTTCTATCGTGTCCGTTGATATGGACGTAGTCTGTGTTATGGCAGCATATTT
>Ga0123353_10007868_pt1 | contig 14477 bp, 6 predicted proteins | sample TergutLab28metaG_3_FD_92763 | JGI IMG/M metagenome (GOLD analysis project Ga0123353, IMG submission 92763) | Labiotermes labralis P3 segment gut microbial communities from Petit-Saut dam, French Guiana - Lab288 P3 | ecosystem: Host-associated > Arthropoda: Insects > Digestive system > Gut ... | reverse complement strand
TCTCCTATTCCACTGTGAGAAGACAAGCACACAGCGAGAGGTCCTAAAACACCAAATTAATCAAGAACGAAACTGGATGGAAATTAAACAAGAACTTATATCCAAACATAAGAAAGTGTTTTGCGAATTTATAGAATCAATCGATTTCGAACTTTTATTATAGAACGAACAATAGAGAGATCAAAGCAAGCATAGCATTACACAATGTAATGGAGCATGATTAAAACTACATTTAAAAAACCCAAGCGCGGGTACGTTAAGTTCTTTCATTCTTTCTATCACCATTCTCTCTACGAAGGTATTTTATTGGTCACGTATCCCCTGAAGGAGTCCCCACGGTGTGGCTAGGAGCAATTGGCAGAAGCCGTAACATGTCCTTCCGTCCGTTGATTTGAACGTTTGTAGCTACGGTAGGATGTGAGAAGACTTCAGTCGCAGTGTAGGTCGAAGGACACGTCTGAGTTGGTGGCGAACTTATCGCGTGTAGCACAGAACTGTGCTGGCGTGTCCTACACGTGCGTAGAAGTCTGGCTATCGCAGAACTGTGAGTGAAGTCACAGCAGGTAGGTTTACAGCTCGCCCCGCCGTGCGGAACTTCGCAATGCTGAAGGAAGTGGATTCATTTGCGTGTCTGAGGTAGCTGATGCGATTCACCGCAACTTGAAGTGAGCATGGCACCTGCTTCTAGATGCATCTCACACTCTTCTTGACTTGTCCCTGTGCATGCCACCGTGGCATGTGGAGGAGTGGAGGTGTAGCTGCTCTCGTCCTTACCCTTGGACACCCCGACCGCTTGCTACCAGTGGGAAGGGCACCCGGTACCATTGAACAGGTGCAAGATGAAGGGGAGTGGAGCACGTTTGTGTCATTTTAAATTCTGCCCCTCGTGTTAATCTCATGTATCGTTTGCTTGCTAAATTAATGGTGCACCCCACCAGATGGCGGGTGTTGTACTGCTGAGTTCCCGTGCCACCTGGTTTCAAACGAATACACATTCTGTCTGCTGTCTTAACCCATTTAAAGTACAGTGGTAACTATGTTTACCGCTGTGTGTTAAACCCGCACCGTGTATATATGGTTTTCGTATGATATCATAGCAAACAGTGATTATTTCCATCAACAACAACAACAACAACAACCTGGTTCGTACTGTTTTGTTTACCAGGTAAAAGCGTAGCTGTCGTCTGTCTATATTTGGATATTGCAGACTTCCTGGGATTGAGATGCCAATTCACATTTCACTTTTAGTTACGTATGAATACTCCCATTTATTTTGTGTTAAAGTGCATGAAGACGTTTAACTACAGTTACGTTACGTACGCTCCAACAGTTACCACAAGCCCTTCATTCGCAGGACCATTCCTGCAGTCCACGTTCCAAATCGCATGTCAGATTTTCATTCTCAAGAGTCGGTCTGAAGTTCGAGGCGTGTGACATGCTGTGCCGTACTAGTGCTGTCAGCTGGAAGACCACCGCCTTTTGGCTGTCCGGGACTGCTTATTCAGTATGTTTTTAGTTACACTCCATGTGTGATGGCCATGGTCTGAGGTTCGTGGCGCTGAGTGCGTGACTTTGCTGCACTCTGACGGTGCAGTTCTGCGAAATGTTGAATGTATTGTGTCTTACTTTGGTGAGGCTCAGACTGTCGCGATGAAATGCTGTCTGCGTAGCAAATAAGGCTCACCTTGTTGTCATATTTTGGTGAGGCTCAGACTGTAACGTTTAAATGCTGTCTGCATAGCAAATAAGACTTACCTTGCTGCCATATTTTGATGAGGCTCAGACTATCAAGTTGAAATGCTGTCTGCATAGCAAATAAGGCTCACCTTGCTGCCATATTTTGGTGAGGCTCAGACTGTCACGTTTAAATGCTGTCTGCATAGCAAATGAGACTCACCTTGCTGCCATATTTTGGTGAGGCTCAGACTGTCACGTTGAAGTGCTGTCTGCATAGCAAATGAGATTCACCTTGCTGCCAAATTGCGAATAATTTCGGCTCAGTGATGTGCACAGTGTGTTTTAATTTCGTTCAGTTGGCAGTACCACCCCTGTGTTCACGTACCCCGCGGTGCTGTTTATTTCCCTTCGGCCTGGGGGGTGGGGTGGGGTGGCGGTTGTTTTGCTGCAGTAGCACGCGCAACTAAACAGCTCCATTGAGCTGCCACCTGTATGCATCATTACATTTATCGTTCGCAGTTGAAATGCGGGTGTGATATTGCTTGAAATTGCCAACCTGTGATTGGATTCTTTGTTCGTGCTCATAATGTAACGTTACAGAAGTTGCCTACGGTTTACGGGAAGGAGGGGGGGGGCTTAGTTTTGGCACCTGCATAACAAATAGTGCCTGTTACTGTCTGCACTCGACACATGAACGGATTTTCGTGAAATTTGGTACAAGAGAGCTTCACCGATACTGTCGACAGCAGTAACTAGCCCCTCACACGACGGCCTCCTTGTGTTTCTGTTAGTATGTTGGTAACTGGCTGAATGTTTATCTGAGCTACAAGTGTTGCGGATACAAATTAAACGGCTATTTTGCGTCAAATGGTATTTCTTGTGTGTCTCTTACGGTTAGCAACACAGTTACAGCCCGGCGGCGCGTGTCGTTGTGCAGCGGCCGTCACTGCTCGCCAGTTGTAAATACAGTTAGGTTAGGGTAGGCTAGGTTTGTCACTTTTCCAATCTTACATTTAAGGAAGCAGACAGCAAGACCTGGGGAGGATTATCTTCGACCTTTTTTGGTAAAATATTCAAAATTTGTTAAACTTTCTGTGTTTTTTTTTGTCTGTCACAATATGGACAAATTATTTCAAACGTAAAATATCAGAAACGAGCATTGAGGTCTTCAGGAAATGGCGCCGTGCAGATTGGTAAATAGTTGCTGAGGTTTCGGGGGAACTGCTGCTTGTTAGAAGAGCCTAAGAAACCCGCATTTGGATTGCTTAGACCTTGAAGACATATGATACACCGAAACGTCCGTGACTACCAGTCGACACGGCGTCGTTTCCCAGAAGACATGATTCGTAGGTCAGTCTCGCTTCATACAGTAGTGTGTCAGAGTGAGGTGCCAACTGAACTGAACGGAGTGTGAACGGTGTAACAGTAAGGGGCTGGTGCAGAAATGAATTGAATGTGTGTGTGTGTGTGTGTGAACTAGCTTAGCAGAATTACAGATAGACTGCCAAGTCAGAACCAACCTGTGGGTCTGATCCACGACCAGCAGATGATAAAGGCCAAGATGCCCATGGCAGCTGAAGGGCTGTGGGTCCCTGATGAAACAAACGACGACACAGTTAATTATTTATGTACTCCTTTATAGACTACAGTTAACCTGATTTATATATGAAGACCCAGTCCGTACCGCGCAGTAAACACACTCCGTCTCGGTTACAAAAACCAACCATTTAATGTTACATAGGGAAATAATCGCTGTTTGTTCTGAGATTAAACATGAATTATAAACATTATGTAGTACCGCGCAGTAAACACTCTCCGTCTCGGTTACAAAAACCAACCAGTTGATGCTGTATAGGGAAATAATCGCTGCTTGTTCTCAGATCCACACAAAACACACAAAAACAGTGTGTGGGCAGAACGTAGAGTTGTTGAATGTTAAACTGGCGGTACGTACAGTAACCACTGAGCTTTGAAGGCCAAAGTAGACGCAGTTCAGACTGTGTAGCGTGAAATGATAGGATGCAGAGTGAGCGACGAATTGGAAAGAATGAGGAAGGAAGCGGTCGATGCCAAATTTGATTCGCTGTTGCGGCACTTGTCAGGATGTACTGGAAAAAATAACGAAAAGCCGTTTTATGTGACCCGGTCCTCTTGCCGGGTGTTGAACGCGGCACGTCTCGAGTTACGAAGCAGAATACGTTTGGTACTGCTGATACTACTACTACTACTACTACTACTACTACTACTACTGCCACCACCACCACCACCACCACCAGGTTAAAGTACAGTTGTCCCTCTCCACGCCTTGAAGGCATGCAGGTAGAGTGTAGGTACAGCTCCACCCATTCTTTACCTTAGCACTAGATTAAATCGCCCAGTTTCACCCCCAGCGGGTTTATCCCCAGGAAAAGCACCCCCGGCGACATTGGATACGAGACGAGGTGGACGTTCTAGAGAAAACTAAAAACGCTGCCAAGAATTGAACCCCGGTTTTTCCGCCCAATGCCCAGTCGCTGTCCCGACTAGGCTTTTCCCCGCCGAAGCACGAACTGTATACCAACTGCTCGCACAGTGGTGCTGTTTGTATTCCACCTTGTGTTGCAACATACAGTGTGGGGGGAGGGGCAGCGGTAAATTGTCTTCATCTTCACTGTCACTGGTGTGTCTTCATAGTGCTACAGAGTCAGCAGTAATTAGATGCCGTGTTGCATGTGTGTGTGTGTGGTGTGTGTGTTTGTGGGGCCACACACGGAATTCTGAACGTTTTGGGTTATTATTGTTATTATGATTATGATTATTATTATTATTAGTAGTAGTAGTAGTAGTAGCAGCGGCAGTAGTAGTACTTACAGGCCCTCTATTTCTTTTTAAGGCCTACCAACCGATTAACACCGGCTTGCCACAGTTATAGCCCGGCCTATTCTAACCTTTAGCAGACAATAGCAAAACATATTTTTGAACTTCGCAATGCAAATAAATTATGATGTGAGCACAACAGAACATTATAATGTGCCTAGTGTGATCGAATGACTGAGTGAGCGAGTCACACCGCTGACAAATTGTTATCGATAATAATCGACGTATTACTGTCGATTAGAATCGGTTGGTGTCGAATACTGTCGCTAAGTACAGTGTGGCAGCCTGTGATATGGCAGACACATAGTTAGTATATTGGTACGTGAACAAAGGAACGAGAAACGCATTGGATAAATTAACAGCAGGTTATGTGGAATCCTGCGACACAGGCTGGTGGGAATTAACGTGAGCGCGTAATTGTGGGCATGGTGAGATACACAGGCATGCAGCCGACTGCTATCGAGTGGGTTGGTTTGGTTTGGATTGGTTTCAGAAGAACCGTGCGACACAACTGTCAGCGTGTCTTTGGCACGTTGTGATTTTCTGGAATGGGATACCGTGCGGTTTGGTAGATGTATACCGACGTTCTTGCAAAAACTTGCTGTCTCCAACCGCACAGTAGACAGCATTTAAAACACATTAATCGCTTTTACAGATTGTACAATTGCATAACTTATTTATTCGCGCTGAATCTGACTACGGTGTTAACATTTTGACGCCTAATGTCAACTATAGTGGTCGTACCGCACCGCTAACCTCTAAAGTTGTATTTTATATATTTATTCAACAAATATAGGTACTGAATATTTTAAGCATGGTATATACTCTCCATTTTTTCTCTTCAAAGTGCAGTTTGTTTCATAATTCTAACGTATTTGGTTCCTGTATTATTCACATTTTATATACAGGGTGTGCTAAAATTAAAAAAAATAATTCCGGCGCCAAAAGGTTAATAGTGCCTACGGTTTTTGTTGTTTCGTGTGAAGACGATTTAGAATAATGGATTGGAGACGCACTGTCCAATAATTTGAGGTACTATCTGGAAATCCGCATGGCGATGTGGGAAGACGGCGAAAAACGACAGAATAGCCATTTATATGGCCGAGATCTGAACCCTGGACCTTGCTAATGCGGATCAGGTGTGGTGCCCGGATGTCCTCGCTCGTGACCAACCTTTTGTACGTCTTGTGACATTAATCCCGACTGTACTCATTTTCCGGCGGTGGTCGTCCGAGTCAATTCCACGACAGTGGGACAGGTGTTTCTCCAAGTGCTTCGGCTTCGCCCTGTCAGTATCATTCCACCAAGGCTCCATATTCGTTCTTGCATCCTTCACCAACGCTACATAATCTTAGCAACTGAGAGCGTCGCTAAATAAAGCACTTTACAATATCTGTGGTCTTTCTGAAGTATTTCTCTTTTTATTTATGCACTTTTGCCAATATACGGTATTGCATTCTGAATGCCTATTGTCACCAGAAGGGAGTGTCCTGATGGCCTGAAATTAATGTCGAATTTAGTGGTGGCAAATCCAATTTCATGCTGTAATGAAGTTAACGAAAAACGATTTCAAAGGGTCCGTTCTAAATTGTGTTACAGGGGCACATGCATCAGACCGAAACCTGCAGTAATAGAATATTTGGCTGATCACGTTTGTACCTCAGACAGAAACGTGAAGTGATTTGTGCGTGGTCGGGTTCAGGTATTGTGTTTTGTTGTTTTGTGTTTTGCGAGGCTCATTTATGCATGTCATGAAGCGAAGTGCTTGCTGTGTGGGATGGCAGATACCTGCACGAAGCTTTGCCGTCCAAGAGATGCTAATGGCTCTGCACCTCTTCAAGGAATTACCCGCATTTTGAGGAACCTCTAAGTTCGTTAACGTGTTCATAGTTGCCTGCAACTGATAGGCTGCATATTCTGAACAGCCAGATGAATCCAGTGCACCCAGCAGCCTTCCTTGTTTCTTTACGCTCCATTTTAATATTATCTTCTGACGTTTGTGTCAAACATTGAGCTGCGAACAATAGGTGTGGGATCAGTCAATAACACAACAATATCTAAAAAAGATGTTTAATAAAGGATGAAGTAAACTACGTGTTTCGGCCTAATGTGGCCGTCATCAGGTTTTCATCCGAAAGTATGGTGGTAGTGCTTAGTGCTTTGTGCTATTGTTTATATACACACAACGGGGATGGCTCATTTTAGAAGGATTGAGCTGCAATACTGCCATATTTCGCGGTTATCATAACTTAGCCCTTCAGTTTGTATTTATTCGACGTCTGTGAGGATGCACTGTTGGCTGCACGGTGTGATACGGGGTCACTGTCTGCATGAAAGGGGGCGTCAAGAACACGCATACTCACGTGTCAGTGGCTCTCGGGGAACATCTCATTCGTTATTTAAGACCATTCTCCTCATGCAAGTGTTGAGAAAGGAAGAAAACCCGATATATGCAAATTGAGTTGAAAGCCTTCCTTTAGTACTTTCAAATCGTGCGATGTTTGTTGTCACGACTTTAATCAGCGGACCGCAGAGCAGACTGTGGGCGGTGCTGTACAGCAGCAGTTGTGTGGACGACGTGAGGTGTATCAAAGTTCCTTTACGGCAGTTCTTCTTGATTAAGCATTGTGTAAGTCACGTCGCTTCCTCTGAGAAGACAGACGCAGGGTGTGAGTCTGTGGAACGGTTTGTTTAAGTTGTTAGAGTTGTAGAGTGGTCTGCGCACCCACTAGAGTCGGTCCTGTGGATTTAGAAATTGTCACCAGTAATGTAAGCCATAGAAACGTCTTTAATCTGACTGGCGACTCAGAAAATTTGCTCGGAATTTTTAAATCCCCCTATTCTTCGTTCGTTAAGGAGCAGAAGACAGGCTGGCGCAGAAGTAGTGCTACAGTTTTGAATAAGTTGCGAGTTTCCTTTGCGAGGGTGGGAGGTGGGGGGGGGGTGGTTTCTGGGTTCGCGAGATCGATAGGGCGTGATTCAGCTGTTAGACAGATCGTGCCCACAAACTGCCCCACAATATGTACACATCTGTTGAACGACTGTGGCAGACTAAGCCCATGGAACAGACTCCTTGTTCCGAAGCTGATATTTTCTCACCTAGTCAAAAAATTTCCACACATTTTATGGAACCCGGGGTTTCCTTACTGTGTCCACGATAGCTCGCCACATGTCCCTACCCTAAGCCGGTTTAATCCATTCCACTGCCCGTCATCCTGTTCAAGAGCCGTGTTAGTACTATCCTGCCTACGTCTAGGTCTTCCAAGTGTTCTGTTCCTTCAGTTTTGCCCACCAAAACCTGTAAGCGTTTCTGCTGTCCCCCTTACGTGCCACATGCCCCGCCCATCTCATTATTCTTGATTTCATAGCCCAAATAATGTTTGATGAGCAGTACAAACGGTAATGCTGTTTGGCAAGTAATGTTCTCAAGTCTCCTGTAACGTTGTCCCTCTAACTTCCTCAGTGTGTTCTTCCTCTAAAGACACACCGAGTTGCACAGCCATACAAAACCACAGGCACATAATAGCCATGTATGTTTTAATTTAACAACCTTGCCTGTCGTACATTTTGTTAGCAGTGTGGAGTAAATATAATAGTGTAGGCGTTCTTTATTGATGTATTTGGCTGTGGACTCCATTAGCAAACTGGCTGTATAGTCAGGCCTGTAGCCTGTGTCCGAACTGAAGGCCAAATGGTTCGTATGCCGTAATATGCGAAGCCAGAAACGCTGCACATTGCGCGCGCTAGTTGATGCTGGTTAATAAATTCTCGTGGATTGGAAGAAACATTCGCTGTGGAGCAGCTTTCGCTTTTGTGTTAAAGTTATTTATGAAGCGGATCGTACACTCGTGTAGCCTTCGTACGAAAAATAGGCCAATATGTTTTTCTGACGTCACACGATCTGAGGAGCAAGATTAACCATCGCCAACTGTAAGTATAGGGTGTATCTTTTATCGGCACGGCAGCTGTATGGCTTAGACGCCGTGCTGAAGGACAGGATAAAAGGAACTGCCGTATAAGCGGCTAAAATCAAATTGTTAGTTGTGTTTAAAACGTTCTGGAATTCGAATTTGACGTTCAGGTGACCGTGCAGCGTGATAAATTCGTGTAACAAAACCAAGTAGATGCACTAATTTCTCAAATTTATTTTTGGAATAAAATTCTACATGTTTCGGGCAGTTCCTCTGTCCATCAGGAATTTTTTCACTGTACACACAGCAGTGGTATATGTCATGCAGCTTTCGAGCAGGATCAGGACATTCCGTCCTGATCCTGCTCGCAAGCTGTCAGTAAACCTGTATGACATATACCATTGCTGTGTGTACAGTGAAAAAATTCCTGATGATGGACAGAGGAACTGCCCGAAACATGTAGAGTTCTATTCCAAAAATAAATTTGAGAAATTAGTGCATCTACTTGGTTTTGTTACAAGTACTTGAATTCGTCGCCCTGCATTTTAAACAAATGTAAATCAAGTGTAAACACCAGTTCATGGCACTGCAATATATATTTGGTACTGTGGATATGTGCTTGGCCTGAAGGCAGCTGTTATAGCCGATACATGTTGCTGTTCATTACATATACACAGAGTTGTGTTCAGTTTTAATTTGTTGCATCTGCTAGTATATTTAAACAAAACAGAGATGCCCTGCCTAAAAACTCTGCATTTTGGCCAAGCGGTGTATTGCTCTTATGTACCGTTCCAACAGTGAACGCTGTTAGCCGATTGGTCTTACGAAGAGAGACGTAGCGCCTTCTATGAGGTACGAACTGAATTTTTTACGTGTTTGATGCATTTCAGTGTGCTGTTCGCGGCGGATAAAATAACGCTGGGGCAGGTTTTTCTCGTGTTACTTCATTATTCCCCTGTCAGTATCATTCCACCAATGATACGTGCACATTTTCATCTCAAAACTTCTCTTTGTAGAAGGACAAGCGGGCGAAGTGTGGGTATCTCCGAACAGAGCAGTGGAGTTGCGGAGTGACCGGCACTAGGCATATTAGTGGAACTGTGGATGGAAAGTTCTTGTGGACTATTCGTTCTTCCCTTTACAAGTATTGGTTGCTGCTAATGACCATGTGTAGGGGCGACTGCCGATCAAGCTCCATAGTTTTTGTAATTACATTATTCCAGGAACTTTTTGATCCCACCATGTATAATCTCAGTGTTCTGTTGACTAGTAACGTAACATTACCTTTCGCTGTCGGCGAATCATTAGGCTGCTAAATACAGCGCACACATATTAATTATTGCCATTATTGATGCTTTGTGCTTCGAGTTTTGACTTCCAATGCGAACATTCATATGTTTGAAACTTGATATGACTTAATGATGGTGAAAACTGTTCTCTGGTCCAGGTGTTCGACAGTAGACGTGTTAAATAACACACAGTTAAACTGCCATACGTTAGCACCTTGAAAGGTACTGGCTACTGTATGTATCGCCAGGTGTTACAGTCAACAACTCCACGTTCTGCCCACACAGTGTGTTTTGTGTGGATCTGAGAACAAGCAGCGATTATTTCACTATACAGCATTAAATGACTGGTTTTTATAACAGACGGAGTGTGTCTTTGCGCGGTACGAGCTGAATCTGTAACTGTAATTCAGGTTAATTCTATGTACTTCCTGTAACACCAGGATTAACATTCAACAATTCCACGTTCTGCCCACACAGCTGTATTTATGTGTTTTGTGTGGATCTCAGAACAAACAGCGATTATTTCCCTATACAACATTAACTGGCTGGTTTTTGTAAAGGAGACGGAGTGTGTTTACTGCGCGGTACGGGTTGAATGTTGAAATGTAATATAGATTGATTGTAGTCTTGAAGTAATGCCGAGCAGGCGCTGACAAAAGACGCTGCGCCGGTTGCTTGACATGGAACCCCCCCAAGTGTCATCACAATGCAACACCCGAACAGAGAATTCAGCGCTAATGTTAGTCTTCTTTACCTTATTCCATTCTCTCAATACTCCACTTCCCCTCACCGTTCCTCCTTCAACTCACAGCACTCTGCCTTACCTCTATCCTACCTTTGCCAGGTCGAGCAGCACAGAGCAATAAATTTTCCCCTTCCGCCATCTAATTACAGCTGTAGTGCCTGCCTGCCTGCCTTCCGCTATACCCGATGCTTATTATTATTCTCCTTATTAAAGTCTTCAAGGGTCAAAAGGTGAAATGCACAGGGATTAATCATTATATGCGACAGAAATGTTGGTAGACCTGATGTGAAATGTTGCACAGCGAAGAGGCTTGGTGTGAACAAACTGAGTATCAGGACGATATTACGTGTCCTGTGGCCGCGTTACGAGAGGAGCATTGGATGGGATTAGTGCGAGGGTCCATCGCGGGTTTGTATAGAGTTGGCTTTTAGGCTGCGACGTTAGGAGTTGCAATCCAATCCTTGCTTTCAGCTTTTGTGCCAGTTGAATAGCGTGGCGGCCAGCCAGTCGGAGGCAGACATGCTCTCTTGCTTCAGGAGAACAGGATCGGAAGATGATTATTTGTTGAACACTATAAAGCATGGTGGTTACTAAATGTGCCGCCAGTTTAACATTCACAAATTCCACGTTCTGCCCACACAATGTATTTATGTGTTTTGTGTGGATCTGAGAACAAACAGCGATTATTTCCCCATACAGCATTAACTGGTTGATTTTTATAACCAAGACGGAGTGTGTTTACTGCGCGGTACGAGGCGGATCATGTTAGGCCTTTGTAATGTAGATTAAGTCACTGAAAGATGGAATTAGTTAGTGCTTCAGACTGAGTATCGTAAGTGTTGTGGCTAGAAGCTGCTGCGGCCTATTTTAAATGCTATCGTGGCATTTGCTAGGAGGAGTGGGAAGAAACCATGGAAGACCTTGGTCTGGATGGAGACTTGAACCCTGTACCGCTCAGATACGAAGCGGGAATATCTTGACATTCTGTTTCAGCGTGATGATTTGTTTCGTGATGTGTGAAAGGGATGAGAGGCAGTTGTGTGTTGGATTGACTGCATATATCACTGACTGCTGGCACCTGCCAATAAGTAATGTCGCTTGCAACATCTCTCTCTCTCTCTCTCTAACCCCGCAGTGACTCTTTGCGTGCAAGAAATGTTGTATGTCATGATGTGCACAAAAATGTTCTAGTTACTGCAGTAGCTGTCGGTGGCTCAGTGGCCTCTTTTAACAACTAGTCACTTTATGAACCGCCTGATGTAACATTACACAGACGTGACTCTGCGCACGCGGTGTATTCGCTTGTTTATTGTGATTATTCGCACAATAACAACGTTCTTCGCTTTGAAAATTAACCGGGAAGCCACTGTAATTGAGAGGCACAGTGTTTCCTTTGCGGTACGAAGTGAAGCTGTACGTAGTGTGAAGGTACAGCAGTCCCTGTAACAGGCCTGGACAGGCCCCGAGGGTTCCTGGACGTTGAGGCTCCCCGATTTCAAGACAATCGGCACGTGAAGATTGTAACGTTGTCAGCCCTACGCACTGACCACCTTTACCTCCAGGAAGTATTCCTGGTACTCATTTCTGTTAGAGACTGAGTTGACCCCAGGGCCATAGTGGCAACATCGGGAATCGAACCCGCAACATTCAGACCTGTATCGCAGTGCCCCAACCAACTGCGCTACGGCGTACCCCCTTTGTATACTGTACGGATGGATTATCGCCGGCTGTCACCGCGGGGACCCGGGCTCGATCCCAGGTTAGTCCACCTGAGACTTTTGATGGACAAAGTGGCACTGGGACAGATTTGTTTCCCAGTACTTCTGTTTCCCCTGTCAGTATCTCCAGACTCATCTTCGTCTTAACAATACTCTTATCGGAAGGACAAGCGGACGAAGCCTGCGAACCGTCACACAAAGCAGTGCCGTTCCTTGGGTCGGGGTTACTGGAATACAGGAACAAAAGTTTCTACCGCTTTGTGGCTAATATCGAGAGTAAATGTTGAAGTAATGTGAGTTAAAGACACGAGCTGCGGTAATTATGCGTGAATTGTGACTAAATAACGCCACACATTTCTTTCAGCGTCGTTATGTGACGCAGGACTTAATTAATTATTACGGGTTGCTGAATCTTCATGAGAGGAACTGCCGCTGCCACGCTACAGCGCTGTGTGTCGCTTGCGGATATCCGGCGTACTGCGGTTGTGTCGTGTGTGTGTGAGTGTTTGGAGTGTGTGTGTGTGGAGTGTGGGTGTGTGTGTGTCGTGACATACCGCCAGGGTTTTGTACGCCTGTCGTCGGTTTCGTGAACACTGTGGCGTGTATATAAGCGAACAGCTGAACAGATTTTTACGAAATTTGGTATCGAGGGAGTTTATTTCAATCCGTCGATGCTGTTCCGTTTTGATTTAAATCACACCACAGCGACTGACACTTCAGCATGCAGACCGACGTGAGTTCGCGTTCGCATGTCAGCGTCCGTGGATGTGTGTGTGTGTGTGTCGGAGCGAGCGACAGGATTTGTATAGTGAGGTGACACACTTTTCCTTTTCTTGGGGGGGGGGGTTACAGTTTTGATATAGTTCTGTGCCTTGCCGTAACTTTAGACCAGATTGACTGAACTGCGTGCATCAACACTGTAGAACCGTAAACCGAGTCGTGAAGAGAAATACACGGCGCTTTGGTGGGGAACCGGACGGCAAGAGACAACTCAGAAGACCAAGGCGAAGATGGGAGGATGATATTACATTGTTTCTTGAGCAGGATGTGAAGACATTGATTGGATTCATCTGGCTGAGGATTGGGACAAGTTAGGGCTGTTATTTACACGGTTATGAAACTTTGTGATCCATAAATACGGTGAATTCTTATTGTTATTATTACGAGTATTATCATTACTGTACTATTTGTAGTAGCAGCAGTAGTTCAGTTGGATGTACAAGGTGCTGAGCCTGCTGATACCAGCGTCGTGCAGTACACGGCAGCTCAGCTCTGTATGATTAATTAAGAATATCCATTACCCATAACTGTTTACTCTAATTACAGCCCATCACAGTGTTCAGAACGGTAGGCCTACTGCTAGTTCTGTGCTGCTTAGCTCGACTGCTAGACCCACTTCTCAACGTGTGACTGATGTACTTATTATGCCAGTAACCGCGCACGCGCAATGCTCAGTGCCTCACTTTTGAATTTATTTCCGCTGTAATCCAATTTTTGCTGCGTGCAGCAGTCTGGAATACTTGCGTTTATTGAGGCGGATTGCTGACACGTGACAACGCGGGAATCCCTGGATGCCTGCGTCTTGAAAACATCCAGTTATGAAGGGAGATTGATTTTCCGGCGCGCTTTGTCGGTGTAAGAGGGGTCGGGCTGGCACCTGCGAGATACCAAGTCACCTTCCTTAACTTGCGAGATTAAAGCGGCCCTCACAATGGCACCGGATATCGCCAGTGACATCTGCCTGCTGTAAGAATCGTTTCCCGCCAAAGCTATGTATGCTGTGGCGTTCTGATGGTTTTCTACAAATGTCACTTGATCCTGCCAGTTGTACGGTTGTCGTGGCGCTGTGATCGGGACGACGCCGCATTGTGGCTCCTTGCCGACGACGTTTTGAATGAGCGTATTGCCTGCATGAACACCATAGACCTTGCACCGGCAACTTACTCGTCGATAATAACCCAGCCACACGGCGTCACAACCTACAAGTCCTGGAATTCTATTAATTTGAAACTGTGATTATTGTTTTCCGGTATACGACGCCTTTTAGTTTGGTAAATAGGTACCGACGTTTCGGGCCTGTTGCTGCCGTCTGGAGTGTAGGTAGGTCCATACAGTATGTCTGTCCGCCTGTTTCTCTGTACTGTAGTGAAGCCCTGAGTCATACTTACTTACTCCGTGGTGCAGAGTCCTTCTTGAGAAGCTAACTGGTTTGCAGCTAGTCAAGAAATTCCCCGCATTTCACGGAACCCGAAGGTTCATTACCGCACTCACAAGCGTCCGC
>Ga0123353_10007867_pt1 | contig 14478 bp, 10 predicted proteins | sample TergutLab28metaG_3_FD_92763 | JGI IMG/M metagenome (GOLD analysis project Ga0123353, IMG submission 92763) | Labiotermes labralis P3 segment gut microbial communities from Petit-Saut dam, French Guiana - Lab288 P3 | ecosystem: Host-associated > Arthropoda: Insects > Digestive system > Gut ... | reverse complement strand
GTCATGGTCGACAACAACATCATGTGGGACGTCCAAGGCCGCTACGCCGCGGGCACCTCGCAGCCGCCAGTCCGACGTGAGGAATGGCACAGCGACGTCGATCACGAACTGGTCAACGGCTACGGCATCTACATGGAAGGCTGCGACGAGACCCGCATCGTGCACAATTTAATCGGCCGCTGCGCCGGCACGGGCGTCTATGCCAAAACGGTGCCCTACCGAATCTGCGTCGCCGGCCGGGGCGGCACCAGCCGCGACAACAAGATCGAAAACAACATATTCTACGACTGCACCGAAGCCGCCATCAAACTCCCCACCCACCACAACCAGGTAGAGGGAAACACCTACACAAAAATGCCCCCCGAAGGCGGCTACCTCCGAATCAACTACCCCCCGCCGCCCATGTGCCTGGACCTGCCCGCCTGGCGACGCTTCTTCAACTTCGACCTGCACGGCTCCGTCGACACGATGGAAATCACCGTCGACGCCAACGCCCTGACCATGACCATCGACCTGCCCGAAGCATCCGAACCGCCTGCGCCACCAACCTCGCGCGACACCACCGACCCAATCGCCAGCGACGCCAACAACAAAGTCGCCACCGGCAATGCTGCTGCCACCAACGCCGCCACCAGCACCGATTTCCACGGCAACCCCGTCCCGGACACCCGTCCACCAGGTCCATTCGCCAGCCTGCAAAAAGGCAAAACAACTTTCCCCATCGACCCGCGGCGGGGACTTCAACGATGACTCAAGCCATTCGTCGCCGCCGCAACATCGCCAGACCGCCCAACGCCAGCAGGGTCATCGTCGCCGGTTCGGGGACAGGGGTTTCGAAGAACATCACTTCGCGAAGGGCGGCTGTCTGCCCCGGTGCGAGATCGAAGGACAGGGTGAACTCTTTCGCGTAGAGGGGCACGTCCAGTTGGACGGGCAGCACACAGCCCAGGCCGTCCCCTTTGGGCATGGAGATGTCCGCCACCTCGACCTGTTGGCTGCTCTCGAGGTCCGTGTACTGTAGCGTGAAGTACGCGTCGTGATTTTCGTAACTCCAGAAGACAATCGCGTCGATCCGCTGCGGCTGATCGAACGTGAAGGTGGCGGTGACGTTGCCGGTGACGCCGTCCACGCTCCACCAGCCGTCGAGGTTATAATTACCCATGCTCACCAGTTTGGCAGGGTCGGCGTTGAGTCCGGTGGAACTGGCTGAGACCGTGGGCACGACGCGATGGAGCACGTCGGGCAGAATGACGACCTCGTTGATGTCGAAGTAACCGGTGTTGTTGTAATTGGCCGCCGTGGCGTCGATGCGGAAGGAATCGCAGGTGCCGCTGAAGTGGGCGATCTCAAACGTTTTCCAGTCGGGCGTGCCCGCCGCCGTGAAACTGTCGGAGGTGGGCACGGCGGCGATGTTGTCCCAGTCCGCACCGGCCCCGCCGTTGCCGAACTTGAGCGTGTACGGCATCGCACTGGCGAAGTCGTACCAGACACGCTGGGACACAATGATCGTGCCGACCGTGAACGGCTGGGCCGCCTGGAACGTAATCCACGTGCTCTCCCCGCCGCCGTTGGCTTTTTGCACTCGCCCGGAACCCTTGGATTCGTCGCGTCCGTCCATGCGGTTGACGATCGCCGCCAGGGATCGTCCGACGTCCCAGCCTGGGGCGCGGGTAATGGTGGCCGAGTCCGCGTTGCGGTCGAAATTCGGGTCAAACGGATTGGCGTACTCATGGACCTTGCCAGCCCAAATTCCAAGCCCTGTCACAGACGCCCCGGTGCCATACGCCGACACCGAAACGCAGGCCGTCAACAACAGTGTCAACACGATTTTCTTCATGACGCTTCCTTCAACGGTGAACAGCCATAACAACACAATCCGTCATCACAACCTCTCATCACGGCCGGGTCGCTCTCTACCGCCAAGCCCGTCGCCGCAACATCGCCAGGCCGCCCAGGGCCAGCAGGCTCATCGTCGCCGGTTCGGGGATCTGCGTGGCGAACAGTTCGAATTCGCACATCGCGCCATTACCGCCGTCGGTCCGGTGCGGCGCTTCGACCTTCACGTAGCGGGCCTGGATCGGCTTGTCGAACGCGATGATGGGCGATCCGCCCAGCGTTCCCTTGTGCTGGTAGGCCAGTTTCCACTCGGTGTCTTCGTCAATCGTTTCGTCGTCGGTGTACCAGACGAAAAGGTCGGTCCAGCGTTGGTCGGGATACATGCAGGCGGCAAACCCGGCCAGGGTGTACAGATCGTTCAGCGGCAGGACGAAATAATTGAGGTTGTCGACCGCCGGGCCTGTCAGCGACTCGGTTTCCTGGACGAGGTAGCTCATGACGTCATAGGGGTCGAGCACCGCGTTGGGATTGTAGGCGGTCCAAGATCGCCAGCCGCTGACGTAGAGCGGGTCGCGGGTGCTGTTGGGTTCATAGGAGGGAACGGGGCCTGGTCCGCCATCCGCAGGCCGATAGGACATCAGATTGTATCCGCTGAACAGCCCGATTTGCGCGTTCGCCATCGGGCGGGCGACGACTTCGTGTACGCGAATGTACCAGTTCTGCATGCCGACGTAGTCAATCTGAACGTACTGAAACTCGCCGTTGACGTTCGTGTTAATCGTGGACGTGCCGGCCTGCCAGCCGCCGGGGTTCTCCGTGCTGCCCGTCAAAAGGGTCCAGGTCTCCGGCGCGCCGGGGTCGTTGAAGGCCCACACGCGATACGACGTCGGCGTGTCCATCATCACCTGCGTAAGTGTGCTGATGTCCTGCTGTCCCGCCAGCGCCAGCCGTAACGAGACCGCGTTGGTCGCGTAATCCGAACTTGTCGAAAAGTCGTATTGTGCGTGGATCGCTCCGCCGTCGATGGCGCTCGTCGCCGCCCCCAGCGTCACCCATGCGCCGTCGCGGTAGGTGACCCACTGCGCCGTCGAGTCCAACGCCAGAACACCCGTCTTCGCGTAAGCGTTCATGTCCATGTGCCGGAACAGATTGACCGCCGATGGCGTCAACAGCGCCTGGGCCGGCACCGACCCCGCCCACAGAACCGCTCCCGCCGCAATCAGCCACGTGACTGCTCGTCTTGCGTTCATGATCTGCTCCTTTTCTCCTGAACGTACCGCCACACGCCTCGCCGCGCACCGCATACGTCAAAGGCCTGATGAGATGACAACACAACGCACCAACACCGAGCGACTATATCGTACCACGATCTCCGTTCGTGTCCAGAATGGAATTCCTTCGTAAACACACGGAGGCATGTGTTTGCCACAGAATTCCATTCTGGACACGAACGGAGATCGTGGTACTCTATTGTTTTCACGGCGACCATGCTACAGTCTCGACATGGAGAGAGGTGCTGTCATGCGGCCTTGGGCTATTACGGTGGTGATGATGGTCGTGACGGTGTTCGCCTGCGTGTTGGCGCAGGCGGGCGACGAGCCTTCGGCTGTGCCGACAACCGTTTCAGCAACCACAACCACCACCGCACCGACAACCACCGCCTCTGCACCGGCGGGGTTTGTGGTGTCGCCGGGCGTGGTGCGAGCAGGGAAGGACCTGCCGTGGTCCGCCACCCAGCCGACGCAGGTGGTGCCGCGGGGACTGGGGGTGAACATTCACTTTCACGATCCCAAACCCGGCGAGTTGGAGATGATGGCGGCGGCGGGTGTTTCCATCGTGCGGATGGACGTCACGTGGCGATGGACCGAGAAGGTCAAGGGGCAGTACGATTTCTCCGCCCACGAACGGCTGCTCGACGCGTTGGAAAAACACAACATCCGCTGGATGGCGATTCTCTGCTACGGCAACCCGCTCTACGACAACTGGAACGGCCCGCGCGATGAGGCGACACGAACGGCGTTTGTCGAATGGGCCAAGGCGTTCGTGCTGCACTTCAAAGGCCGCGGCGTGCTGTGGGAGATGTGGAACGAGCCCAACATCGTCGAATTCTGGAAGCCCACGCCCAACGTGGACGACTACATCCAACTCGCCCTGGCCGTCGGCAAAATGATGCGCGAGGTCGCCCCAAACGAAGCCTACATCGGCCCCGCCACCAGCCGGATTGACCTACCGTTTATCGAGTCGTGCTTCAAAGCGGGCCTGCTGGAATATTGGGACGCCGTGACGGTTCACCCCTACCGCCGCAACGAACCCGAATCCGTCGTCGAGGAGTACATCCAACTCGGCGCCCTGATCGCCCGCCACAAGCCCGAGAGCAAATACGTGCCCATCATCTCCGGCGAATGGGGCTACTCCACCGGCTGGGAGGGCATTTCGCGGGAGGTGCAGGCGAAGTACCTCGCCCGCCAATGGTTGACGAACCTCGCCTGCGACATACCAATCTCGATTTGGTACGAATGGCGCGACGAGGGCGTCGATCCGAAGGACCACCAGCACAACTATGGCATGGTACGGCACGAGCATCGCGCGGACCAATCGCCCGTCTTCGAACCTCACCCCGCGTACACGGCGATGAAAACGCTCACGGAGCAGTTGGACGGCTACACGTTCGACAAACAGCTCGGGGGCGGCTACGGAAACGACTGGGTGTTATTCTTCCGCGGCGGCGAGAAGGGCGAGAAGATCAAAATTGTCGCCTGGACGACCACGCCGGGCGGCGAGCGGATCGAGAACGCGGCGGGGCATTCGAGATTTCATGCATGGAAGCTGTCGGAGTTGTACACGTACATGGGCGAACCGGTGGCGTCAGGGCACTTGCGACTCACGAATGAGCCGCAATACATCACGCCGGAGATGACCGACGAGAGCAATGCCGACATCCGGTTCTTCGCCGCCTGGCCACGACTGCCGTGGGTGATGTACACGAAAGGTTTGGGACGCTATGAGGTGCCGAAGTTTCCCCAGGCCGTGAACTGGGCGATCAGGGATTTGAGCGGCGGCGGGAGCCATTGGCCGGCGAGTTCCGGTCAACAGCCGTTCTTTCGGTTCACGAGGAGGCCCCAGAATCAATGGATTTCGGCGACCGATGGCACCAGCCGCCTGTGGGGGAGTCAGTGGGTACGGCAGATTCCGGTGGACCCGATCACGGGCATGGCGCTGCCGGTTGTGGATGACCGCAAGGTCAAACTGCTGCTGCAAAATCCGTCGGGCATGCCGTTCGCCGGGCAGGTGGAACTTGCCCAAGGCTCTGGCCCCGGTTACGACGATCTACAGCCGGTGGAGTTCGCCGACGGTCAGACGCAGGCGACGGTGGTTTTCACGTTGTCCAAGGCCCTCGCGAACGACTACCGCCTTCGATTTCGTCTGATGGATGTAGAGGAAAACGATGCGGGGTTTTCGATGATGCAATCCTACGCTCGAATTCGCACCAGCCACGACACTACCGACGCATTGTCGGCCGCGTGGCAGACGCACACCGAGGGCGACGCAGCGGTAAAGCGGACGTTTGCGATCGCGCCCGCCGACGCGCCCGAGGGACTCGGCGAGGACGTGCGGACGATCAAGATTACATATGACTACACCGCCGGCTGGACGTTCGGCAAAGTGATGCCGCGTACCGACGAACTGAAAAAACTGTCCGCCAACCCAGCCGACCCGGCCAAACTCCCCGAGCGGCTGGAGATGTGGGTCCACGGCGACGGCAGCGGCAACCGCGTGCGCGTGCGGATCAAGGACAGCCAGGGCCAAACGTTCCAGTCGGAACTGGGCATGCTGGACTTCACCGGCTGGCGATTCCTCTCCGCCCGCCTGGACAAACCCGACGCCGGCCACTGGGGCGGCCCCAACGACGGCATCCTCCGCGGGCCCCTCGAACTGGACACCCTGATCCTCATCTGCAAACCCGACAACGCAAAAACCACCAAAGGCGAAATCCACATCGCCCTGCCCCAAGTGGTGTCATCACAGTAACTCGACTACATCTTGTACTGGGTCTGATCGCTATCGTGCGCCATTGTCACGCAGCCACTTTTTTGTTTTCTCATCTTTCGCCACAGATAAGGGCGAAGTGGTATACGCTGTCTCCCACGGGCCGCCCCCAATACTCCTGCGAAACTCTAGAGGATCGACGCTTGCTTTTTGATTCTTCAACCATTTCATGGTTTCGAGATGGCCGTTACGGGCGGCCGCCGACATGGGGGTTTCAGTACCATGCATCGTATTGACACTCACGCCTTGCCCCTTCAGCCATTGCACTATCAACGTGTAGCCTCCCCCGGCTGCCATAACCATGTAGCGACTGCCATTGGGGTCGATACTCATGCCTTGCGATCTCAACCACTTCATGGCGTCGAGTTTCCCTTTCGAAACCGCCACAAACATCGGCGTCTCGCCAGACGCATCCCGTGCATTGATGTCTGCGTTTTGCGCCTTCAGCCATTCCATAACCTTGGTTTTGCCCTCTGAAGCCGCAGTGAACATCGGCGAGAGCGGCAAACACCATCCTTGACATTGATGTCCATGCCACATTCCTTCAACCACTCCAACACGTCAACGCGGCCCGGCCAATGTTGTCCCGAGCATTGATGTCTACGCCTTCCTCCTTCAACCATTCCATCACATTTACATGACCGCCTGCGGCTGCGTAAAACATTAGCGTCCCGCCATTGTGATCTTTGGCGTTGACGTCCACGCCTTGTGTTTGCATCCATTTCATGGCATCGAGTTGGCCTTCATTGGCCGCACTGGACATGGGGGTACGGCCATGATCGTCCTTGATGTTCACGTCTGCGCCTTGCATCTTCAGCCATTCCAAGACGTCAACCCGGCCTTCCCAAGCGGCATAGAATACCGCTTGATTTCTGCCGTCCGATTCATTGATCCACAATCCTTTCGTTTTTTGCCCACTCCTCAAATACTTGCGTGTTATCTGGCACATCCATCTTCGGTAACACGACAGCGACGACCGATGTCGTGTCCGTGAAAACCGACGCCGCGCCGACGAAAACCACCGAGAAAAACGCACCAGAACATTCACCGAAAACCGCGACGGAAAACACCTTGAAAAACTCACCGCCAACCTCACCGTCACCATGTCGAGTGTTCGTAAACAATTTGGGCGAACCGGCACATTCTGGGATTCTTGAGGACAACTCAAAAACCGATGAAAATCTTATGAAAACCGACGTGTTTTGCGGTAAAATCGACCCACCGACCGCAGGCATCACGCCGCGGTTTACGGAATCGCGAAGACCGAGCGGGATTACACGGATTAACGGATTAACGGATTGGTGTTCCAGTACACCAATCCGTTAATCCGTTAATCCGTGTAATCCCGCTCGGTCTTTGCGAAGTCGGACAAACATTCATTGGGCGGCAGGATCATCCTACAGCGCAAAAAGGCGAGCTAGATCGTCATCCAAGCGTCTTCACGCACGTTTGCAATTCCCGCATTTGTCGTTTGGCGGCGTCGAGTTCTTCCGGTGGCGGAGTGTAGCCGCCCCAGCGGACGCGTTGATACAGCGTCAGCAGCGGAAGCAGTTTGTCCTCGGGCCATCCGGCGGCGACGGCGGCGGCGGCCTGGTCGCGGAGCGTCTGGTGTTTCGCTCGCGGAGGCCCGTGTCGGCGGAACAGCCGCTCCAGCAGAGCGAACGTCTTCAGCGACATCGCCGCCGCCTGGCCTGACTCCTGGCGGCCCCGACGGATCGCCCGCCGGATCAGCACGCCCTCCAGCACCACGCTCACTGCCAGCAGGCCCAGCAAAAACTGAACCACCGCCCGATCCGCCTCACGCGTCATCCAGAAGTGCCACAGCCCGCTGCCCACCCCGCGAAGCCAATCCCGCGACGCATCCCACGCCGCCAAAAACCCCGACCGCAACCCCCTGGCCAACGCCTCCTGCTGCGACTGGTCATATCCGACCACCCGGTCCTCCCAAAACGCCCGCGCCTCACGCGACAGCCACGAAAACCACCCCGTCACCGCCGCCGAAGGTTCGTACAGGCGGCTGGTCGTCGCGTCGATCACCCGCCACCCGCCCGGTTCGGCGTACACCTCGGTCCACGCGTGCGCGTCCAGACCCCGCGCGGCGTAACGCCCGTCCTCGATCCGGTTGGACTCGTCGACGCGGAACCCCGTCACCAGCCGGGCGCGGACGTCGAGACTTTGGCACATCACCGTCATCGCGCTGGCGAAATACTCGCAATGCCCCCGCCGGAGATGGAACAAAAAATCCTCCACACCGTCGCGCGCGGGGTTGGCGTCGCGAAGGTCCAGCGTGTACGAATAATCGCTCCGAAGCCGCCCGGCGATCCGCTCGGCGATGGGCAGGTCGAACGACTCGAACGGCAACTCGCCGCGCGACCGCTGGTCGAGCAGGTCGCGGCACCAGTCGGCGGCCAGTTCCTTCACGCGCTGCGGAACGTCGATGGTCTCGCCCTTGGGTCTGGAGGCCGCGGGCTCGCGAAGCCGCGGCGCCCGGCCCCCACGATGCGTCCTGGTCACCCAGGACTCCGCGTCCTCCAGGGTCGGCGCCGGCGTATAGCCGCGGTACGTCAGCCACTCCGGTGCCGTCGCCGCCTGCGTCGGCGGAGCGACCAGCATCCAGCACAATTGCCCGTCCACCAGGAGCGTCGGGCGGCGGGGAGCGGGCAGGCGGTCTCGCAGCGGCGTGGCGGCGGGCGACGTGTCGGGAGGTTCGTCCGTGGTGATCATCTCGATGAAGACCGTCGGGTATACGCCAAACAATTGCGACCCCAGCGACGCCTTGGCCTGAATGGCGACCGAAGGGACGTCGTCCAGACCCATGAAGGTCGCCGGGCGGTAGCCGGTGGGACTGTCCGGTAACGGCCAGCGGTAAAGCGAAGAGTCGGCGGAGCGGCTCCACCCGCTGGAACGGCCGTCGCGAAAACGGCGGTAGTGCGCCATCACCTGCCCGCGAAGGTAGCCCTTGTCCGGAACCTTCGACCAGTCGCCCTCGTACGACGCCAGCAGCAGCACGTCCTGGGTGAGGTACACCTGCCTCGGCTGGCCCAGGCGGAGCGACGAGGAAAACCCCGACCCGTCTCCGCGCGAACCCGGCCCGGCGCCGACACGGCCGCCGCCCAGCGGCCAGCGGGGAAGGAACAGGAAACTCAGCAGCGTGATCCAGCCGACCACCAGCAGCGTCAGCAGCAGTTTGCGGCGCAGCGCCGCCCCCGGCCAGGCGCGCATCACGTTCCAGGCCACCTGGTCCACCGACGGCGGCGCCGTCTCGCTGCCCAGAACGGCCGACGCGGCCTTGTCCAACCCCCGCTTGAGCGTGAACACCATGCCCGCGTAACAAATCAACGCCAGAAACCCCACCAACGACACCCCGAACCAGAACGAGTCGGTGTTCAGCGAGGCCGCCACCATCAGCAGCAGGCTCAGGAAGAACATCTGCATGTAGTCGCGGTTGTTTTTCCGCTCGAACAGCTTGCAGATCAGGATCAGCGACAGATAGTGCCCCAGCGCGACCATGTGTTCGACGTCGGTGAAAAACAGCTCGACCACCAGGATCACCGTCGCCAGCAGCACGCCGCCGTTGACCACCGCGCGCCGCACGTACACTTCCTTCGCCCGCATGGTCGCCAGCAGATTCAGGCTGACCGCCAGCGTCCCGGCCAACACGTAAAACGCGTGCCCCACCGACAGCGCGTACGCCGTGATCGCCACCCAGATCAACACCATCAACGGCCGTTCCACGCGCTGCCTCGCCGTGAGAATCCGCTCCGCGGCATCGAAATTCCTAACGGGCATCGGCGGCCTCCCCGGTGAATGGCGCGGCCGGCGTAAAAATTTCCGCCATCGTTTCGCGGTCCACCACGCTGACGTGCCGGCACAGGCCTCGCAGGCGGGACAGGGCGTCGGCGGACTGGGCGGGCGCGGGCGTGACGACGACCACCTGCGCGTTTTGCATCGCGCCGCGCGGAACGGCCGCCAGCACGTCGGTCAGTCGGCGGGCGGGGTTGTCGGCCGCCTCGGCCAGGGCATCGAGCAGGCTGGTGCGTTTGGCCAACGCTCCGCCGGGCGGCAGAACCACGCACCGCTCACCGCCCAACGCCAGCCCCACCTGATACCCGCGCACAAACGCGTGATCGATCAGCGTGGCGGCGAAACTCAACTGCGTCTCGATGTACGCCTGCATCGTGGCGCGGGCGTCCCGCCCGCGTTCGACGGGCCGTAACGGAGCGTCTTCCGTCTCGGCTGGCGTTTGCGCGGGCGAGACGCCCGCGCCATAGTACGTGTCGAGGACGACCCACAGCGTCTCGGGCTGCGGGCGGGCCATCTCGCGGACGACCGGCGCGGTCCGCGACGCGCTTTTCCGCCAGTGAATCCACCGCGGATTGTCCTCGCCGCGATACTCCCGCAGGCCGAAAAACTCGTCCTGACCGCCGCTGACCACGCTGGCGACCGCGCGCGACGTCTCCACCGCCCCGCGATGAAGCAACTGCCGCCGCAACGTCCCCCGGGCCGGCCAAACGATCACCGTCGCCGACTGCCGGAACGTCCGCCATGCCGTCACGAATCCGAACGGAAAACTCGACCGCACGCGGCACCGCCCCAACGCGATTCGACCGCGACGATGGCACACAAACCGCCCCCCCGCCCGAAACGCCCGGCCCGCCGGCAGCACCACGCAATACCCCGCCGCGCTCTGAATCCCCTCCGATGCACCCAAATCCACCGACACAGCGGATTGGCTTGCCTCTTTGCGCTGTCGGACATCAAAAACCTCGTCGATGGTCAGCCCCAACGCCGACTGTCCGGGCTTGGGATTTCGCAAAAAATACCCCACGTGCACCGTCTGCCCCTGCCAGACGCGGTCGGCAACGTCCCGCCGAACCCGAAGCCTCGCCACCATCGACCGCGCCATCCGCCAGTTCACCAGCAACGCCCCGAGCATTCCGCCGAACAGCACAAACAACATCGCCGCCTGCGCCCGAACCGCCGCCAGGGCCGTCGCAATCGAAATCACCACAAACGCCCACCCCACCCACGACAACCGCCGCCGAATTTTGTCTCGCTTGACCATGGAAAACTCGGACTTCCCTGTTAACATCACGTCATTTTCCCGCGACCTTTCGCAAAGGGACCGTTTTCAGACTGTAGGCTGTAGGCTGTAGGCGCAGGCTGATGGAGGATTAGGCCAAATGTTTCATCAGCCTGCGCCTACAGTCTACAGCCTACAGTCTTCCGCGCATCACACCGGCACGGCCACCGTTTCCAGGATGCGGGCGAAAATCGCTTCGCCCGCCGACGACGAACCCTCGTGCGTCAAGGCCTTGGTGATTAGTCGGTGGGCGCACACGCCCACGGCCAGGGTTTTCACGTCGTCGGGGATCACGAACTCCCTGCCGTCCAGCAGGGCCGACGCTTTCGCCGCCTGCGTCAGCGCCAGCGTGCCGCGCGGCGACAGGCCAATCACCAGGTCCTCGTGCCGCCGCGTCGCCTCCGCGATGGCCAAAATGTAATCGAGAATCTCGTCGGCGACGCGGACCTCCTGCACGCGGGCCTGGAGCGACACGATCTCGTCGATGCCGATGACGGGTGAAAGTTTCGACAGCGCCGTCCGCCCCGGCTGATGGCGGAGAATCTCCCGCTCCACCGCCCGATCCGGGTACCCCATGCGGACACGGAGCATGAACCGATCCAACTGGTTCTCCGGCAGAAAATACGTGCCCTCGAACTCGTACGGGTTCTGCGTGGCGATCACCATGAACGGCGGCCCGAGGTCGTACGTATGGCCGTCGGTGGAAACCTGGGCTTCGTTCATCGCCTCCAGCAACGCCGACTGCGTTCGCGGCGTGGTGCGGTTGATCTCGTCCACGAGCACCAGGTGGGCGAAGATGGGCCCGCGGCGGAAATGGAATTCGCCCGTGCGATTGTCGTACACGCTCACGCCGAGAATGTCGCTGGGCAACAGGTCGGGCGTGAGCTGGATGCGGTTGAACGTTCCGTCGATGCTGCGGGCCAGCGCCCGGCTGAGCACGGTTTTGCCCACGCCCGGCACGTCTTCGAGCAGCACATGCCCCTTGGCCAGCAGCGCGATGATCACGCGGCGGATGGCGTCATCCTTGCCCAGCACCACCGACGCGATATTCCGATGCAACTCCCGCAATTTGGCGACTACATCCATCATGCAATACACTCCCGATGGCCGTCATTATACCATGAGTTTTTCGAACCGTTCAATCGCCTGCAACGCTTCGTCCTGCGTTTTGAATGCGGGCAAGCAGAAAAACAGACCGTCGGGACCGATCTGCTTCGTGATTTCAATCGCGTCGTCGACAGTGGCGCCGATCATAATACAAAAATCGCGGCGGCGCATCTCGCGGAAGGCGTGCAGCCATTTGAGCGGCTCCAGGGCCGTCGTTTCGGGGTTCCACTGGATGCCGTTCAGCCGCGGGCAGGCGCGGAGTTGGTCGAGGAACCGCAGTTGGCAGGTGCCGTCGAGGTGGTACAGGCTGCGATCCAAGTACTCGGTGGTGCGGCGGAGGTCCGGCAGCGTGAACTCCTCGAACATGGCCGGCGAAAAATGCACGGCGAAATCGCACTGCACGCCCTCGCAGCGGCCTGGCGTGGTCGGGCCGCCGAAACACTGGCTTCGGCCGTACCCCAGCAGTCGGTAGTAGTGCTCGTAGATGGCGATGTACATGTCCGTCAGCCGGGCCGACCAGGTTTTGACCCACTCGGGGCGGTCGATGAGGTCGGTGCAGAGGTTTTCGAACCCGCGAAACATGCCCAGCGTGGACAGGCCGTCGAGCATGAGCGGCGGGGTGATAAACTGGTCCTTCGGACAGCCGTCGCGCGCGGCGAGGTAGGCCCGTTCGAGCATTTTGGCCGCCGGCGAGTTGGGGTCGAAGTTCGGCAGCGCCCGGGTGAGGATATCGTCGATCTCCTTGATCCAGGCCGAGTCGTGGTACTCGTACTCCCCGCCGGCCAATACGGGCAGCGTGGTCAGCAGCGAACCCCACCAGAGATGGTGTCCCGGCATCGCCTCGGCCAGGCAGTGCGTCCGTCGGGCGGCCTGTTGGGTCCGGTGGCGGTGATAGTCCGGACAAAGATCGCGTTGGAGCAGATCGTCCGGCCACGGACCCGTGTAGGGCTGCTCCGCCTCGTCCTCCGCCGGCGCGACCACCACCCGCAACGCCGGCCTGCCGAGACTCGACCGATTCCAAAACGCTTCCAGACGTTCCAATGTTTCCGAGTTGCTCATGCCGTATAGAGTAACGATGTGGGCGGGGAAATCAACCGCATCAGCGACAAGTGACAAGAGCAGGAAAGTTTTGTCTTGTAAAACCATCGCTTCCAGCGAGAGCGACAAATACGACAAACGTTTCCTTCTCTTGTCACTTGTCGCTTGTCACTTGTCGCGGCTTCTATGTCTTCATTCCCAGCAGTTTCGCGATGACGGGCGGGGCGTTTTGGATGTTGAGCTTTGCCCAGCTTGGCAGTTCGTCGGCCGGTTGCGGCGGCGGGAGGAGGGACTGCATTTCCTGGAACACTTCGGCGAAGGTGACTTCCTGCGCCAACACGGGTTCCTCGGGCGCGGCCTTGGCGGGCATGGCCGGCGGAACGGCGGGTCGTTGCGTCGCGGCGTGGTTTACGACGCGTTCCCGCGCGGCGTCCTTCGCGGCGAACTGCCGGGCCAGACCCGTCAACGCGTCGATCTCCTGCCTCGCCAACTGGGCCAGCAGCGAATCGTCCTGATGAGAAATCCGGTTAATCCTGTAATCCTTTTCCCTGTGTCCCTGTGCCTTGTGGCAGAAATAAAGGCGCCCTCTAGTCCATCTCCACGACGACGCGGAACCCGATGTAGCTGGCGCGGAAACTGGGCGCGTTCTTGTCGCGGGCGGCCGAGCGGCAGTTGACCGGGCCATCGTTCCAGCTTCCGCCTCGCACGACGCGGAACTTGCCCGCCGCCGGACCGGCAGGGTCCTTCGCGGAGGACTTTCCGTAGTCTCCGTCGTCGGGATACCAGTCGGCGCACCACTCCTGCACGTTTCCGTGCATGTCGTACAGGCCGAAATCGTTGGGGAAAAACCCCGTCACCGGCGTGGTCATTTTGCGGCTTTCGCCCCGTTCGCCGCTGCCGTACACGTACCGTCCGTCGTAATTGGCCAGGCCCGTGCTGATCGTCTCGCCGGTGCTGAACGGCGTGGTCGTTCCGGCGCGGCAGGCGTACTCCCACTGGGCCTCGGTCGGAAGATGAACGTTTTTCTTCGTCTTTTCCGACAGGACGCGGCAGAATTCGACGGCCTCCTCCCACGAAACGTTTTCCACGGGATTCTGCGGGTTTCGAGTGAATTCGCTGGGGTTTTTCTTCATGAGGTACGCGTACTGTTCCTGCGTCACCTCGCACACGCCGATGAGGAACGGCTTGCTGAGGGTCACTTCGTGCTGCGTTTCGTCGTCGCCGCGGTCGGCTTCGGAGGTCGGGCTGCCCATCATGAACGTGCCAGGCCGGACGGGGACCAGCCTCATGAGGAGGTTGTCGCCCAGGTCGAGGGTCACTTCCTTCGAATGCGGCGAGGTCGCGATTCCGTCGCCAGCCGCCACGGC
>Ga0123353_10007866_pt1 | contig 14482 bp, 8 predicted proteins | sample TergutLab28metaG_3_FD_92763 | JGI IMG/M metagenome (GOLD analysis project Ga0123353, IMG submission 92763) | Labiotermes labralis P3 segment gut microbial communities from Petit-Saut dam, French Guiana - Lab288 P3 | ecosystem: Host-associated > Arthropoda: Insects > Digestive system > Gut ... | reverse complement strand
TTCATGGATTACCGCAACCGCAACGGATTTGATGACCATGTGACAATTCTGTTCGGTCATAGAATGAGGGACGGCACGATGTTTTCGGCGTTGCTGAATTACCAAAACCGCTCATTTATGCAGAAGAACCCGATAATAACGATAACAACAAGAGCTGGTGAGGAACTGATCTACAGGATATTTTCCACAAGACAAACAGACGCGTGGGACACGGCATACAGCATAGGATTTACAAACAGCGCGGGAGCAGCCGCAACATTCCCTAATGTACCCGCAGGTGCAAGCCGCTTTTTGCTTTTGTCAACCTGTACCCCAAACAGCGATGACGACGAACGCTTTATCGTTTTCGCGGCATTGGAGGAGTAGTTGAGATTCGGTATATAAAAAAATGTAGAAAAACTGCCACTTTCAGGCAGTTTTTCTACAATCAAATGTGTGTGTATGGACAGCTATCTTTATTCGTGTTATGATTTTTTAAGTATTCAAGAATCGAAGGAAATACAAACGAGTGATAAAGAAAAAGGAGCTACGAGGTTTATATGGACATTAATGATTTAGAAAATGATGATTTAGAAGTACACGAAGCGGTTAGAAAATACGATGAGAATAAACGGTACACTTATGCCGATTATGTGAGCTGGGATGATGATAACAGGTACGAGTTGATTGATGGTGTAGTCTATTTGATGTCTGCTCCGACATTTGAGCATCAGGGTATATCAGGTGAGTTATATAGGCAGCTTGCTAACTTTTTAAAAGGAAAAGCATGCAAGGTTTTTATTGCTCCTTGTGATGTTTGCCTCACAGGTTTAGGCGATGAGGATGATACCGTTGTCCAACCTGATATTCTGGTGGTTTGCGATGAATCCAAGCTCGATGGAAAGAGATGTAACGGTGCACCTGATATGGTCATAGAAGTTTTATCTCCGTCAACATCAAGACGTGATTTGTTTTTGAAGCTTAAGAAATACCAAACAGCCGGTGTGCGTGAATATTGGATTGTTTCTCCTGATGCAAAAGCTGTAAACGTACATATACTTAAAAACGGGCAATATGTTATAAACTCATACGGTAGCACTGACACAGTACCTGTTTTTGTGCTTGATGGTTGCAATATTGAGTTGGCTGAGGTTTTTGGCGTATAGAAAAGAAGATATGCGAAAATAAACAGTTGACAAAATGCTTAAATATTGTTTTAATCGTTTAACAGGGAAAATGCGGAATGTAGCCGCTTGAATAAATTTAGCAAAAGAGGAAAAGTATAATGAAATCTGTATCTTCAAATGTAGAACTCAGAAAAGCCTTAGCCATAGCGCTTGTCATAGCACTTGTTCTCGGCACCGGTTTTATGAGCATGATCGATGAACCGGTTGGCGAGCCTTTGGATGAGAATCAAGGGATGTCATACACAGCAGACATCGGCGGCACTACGGGTGCTCTTGATTCCATCAGTGGAGGCGACGTCTCTTCTGCAGAAGAAACCCCGGCTGATAACTCTGCGGACAATGAGGATGCATTGGAGACTCTTAATCATGTTATCGGTGACCCGTGCGAGTGCGACGAAGCTGATTGTGAAGACTGTTATCCCTTGCTGTGCGAGGCTTGCGACGATGATTGTGAGATTTGTGCTTCCGGATTAAATGATTCCGAAGGCCGCGTAAATGAAGATGCAGGTGATGGAGACGTTATTAACCCTCTTTCCACAGATGAAACTGTATTAATAAATGCCGCAAATGTCTTCGATGTCGCCGACAGTGCCCAGTTTTCCAGTGCACTTATGTTGATTGCTGATGGCGGCGTTATAAATATAACAGATTCGTTTACTTATACAAGTCCGATTTTTTTTGAAAGCATATCTGTTGAACTGAATCTGGGTGCTAACACATTAACTATTGAGTTAGATCAACATTTTGGAGGCGCATTAGGTTCGACTATATCTCTTAGAGACGGTGCAACTCTCAATGTGACCGGACCGGGCAAACTTGATATTATAAGAGATTCCGGAAGAGCTTTTCAAGTACTTGACAGCAGCGTAATGATTGGTGGCGGAGTCATCGTAGAGACTACCTTTAACTGGGCTACTTCTTTTGGTACAATTTTATTTGTTGATAATGGCACTGCCACACTCACAGGTCAGAATAAAATTGAGGGGCGTATACAAGCAATTAACGGAGCTAATGTGACTTTTGGCGGTAACATCACCGGTTGGATAATGGCGGAAGGCGAAGGAACTGTTGTTAGCATTACCGGTAATGTCTCAAGTTATTCACAAGTTATTGATGGGGCTGCCTTGATTGTTAATGGTACCGTCAGCGGTAGTATATGGGGAGGTGGCGAAGGAACTGTTGTTACAATAAACGGTGGTGCAAGCAGTTGGGTTCAGAGTACAGATGGTGCAACCGTGACTGTTAACGGTAATATTACTGACGGCACAGTCTCTGCTTGGGGAGCAACAATAACAGTCAACGGCAATATCACAGGCAATGCGACCTACGGTGTTCATGCCGGCGGTAACAGTACAGTGACAATAAACGGGAATATATCGCTTGACAAACCGGGAAGTATAGGAGTTGGTTTTGGCGGAGTTGAAGGAAATAGCACCGTTATTGTAAATGGAACCATTTCAGCAGTAACATTTATTCAAATAATTACCTATGAAGATAATGGAGACTATTCTGTTCCAAGGATAACCACAATAACCGCCGATCAATATGATACCGTTGTAGTAAGAGGCGGGCAAAGTTATCGACAGTATATTACCGATGTGGGCAGTTTACTTGTCAGAACAGGGGCGATTGTCACTCCCGCGCTTACTGAGTCTTCTGTAACTGCAGCTATATCAACAAATGAGCCTCTTGTATTAACAGGGACAGATACTACAATAAGCGCGGAAGTCCTTCAAGCAATCAAAGACAGTGAAGGAACGTTGAATATCATTCTTCCGAACGGTGTGCATATCAGCATAAGCGCAGCCGGTATCGGTCCGAACGCACAGCCGATTAACCTCAACATCGAACTGACGCCCACAAACGTTGCAGTCGGACAAGTACCCGCAAACTCACTTATTATAGCTCCGGATACGCACGGAGAGTTCGGATTTACGATTAACATACACATTCCCCATGCACAATTAGTGGCTGCAGGAATCGGCAGCGGCAATCTTAATCTATACTATATCAGTGCAGGCGGAACAGTGACCAATTTAGGTGCAGTCCAAAGACAAAGCGACGGCTCGGTAATAATCTCCATAAGCAGTGCCTCGCAGTACTATCTATGGTCACCACCTTCAGTACTTCCGGGAAGATCACCGCAAACAGGCGACGAAATCAGCCTTGCGATATCGATAATAATGCTTTCACTGGGAACCCTCGGTATCATTGGATGGACTGTGTATTTTGTGAAATTAAAGAGAGCAGCGAAGCAGCAGTAATAAAGACTAACCAAAAAACTATTTTGTACACGCTCGTAATCATTGCGATTATCACTCTTTGTCTGAAGATATTCAGAGATAGAGATAGATAAACCGAGACGCCTTAGCAATTAAGGCGTCTCTTTCAAAAATTTAGAGTAGAATTAGAGAGAATAAATGGGTAAGTCGAAGAAAAAAAAGCCGGAACAAGTGAATAAGCGTTTAAAATATGCCGAATATGCAGCCTTTGCATGTATAATTGGTTTTACCCTGTGGCAAGGGTCATATTTCCCGATTCAATTTCTGCTTATGCTCGCACTTTTATTGCTTGCATTTGCACTGTTCGGCAAATCACTTTTAATACCGATAGAAGCGGTCTTTTTGTTCTGTATACCGGTGTTATATGCAATAAGCTTACCGATACTGACTGCGAACCACTATAACGGAATGATGGAGCTGCTCCGTATCCTTATTTTACCCATGACATTGATACTTTTCCGCAATACCAACTCCGACAAAACGGAGCGAGCGGTATTTGTATCTCTTATGGGTATTGCGATTCTCGGTTTGCTTGCGTTTTTTAGAGTTATATATATCCCCGGCGCTGTAATTGAAACCACCAACCGCCTTCAGTCGGTGATACAATATGCTAATACAACCGCATTGCTGATGCTTATTGGCATCCTGCACTCGGTTCATAGTTACATTTCACAAAAAAAAGTCGGGAAGCTTATTTGCGGTGCGATATTTGCCGTCACACTTTTGTTGACAGGCTCCCGCACATCGCTTATGGTAGCACTCGCGATATGCGCTTTATATGCGTTTATAATGGCAGGGCGGCGCGGGAAATTAATCGTTGCAGGCTCTGTTGTGCTTGCGGTTTTTGCGGTTGTCGGGCTTAATATATTCACCAATATTCGGATTTTTCAAATATCTGTTTTTGAAGCAACTCTGGTAGAGCGATATATTACCTATCAAGACGCAGTATCTATGATGCACGGAAACTGGCTGCTTGGCATCGGGACGGGAAACTGGCAGGAGTGGCAGTTTTTGTACCAGAGCGCACCGTACAATGTCAGGTTTATCCATAACTATTACCTTCAGCTTCTGCTGGATGGGGGTATACTTGCGCCGCTGCTGTTTTTATCAGCGACTTTGCCCGCGATAATAAAGGGGATATCCTCAAAGAATCTTCATGCCTTTATACTCATAGCGGTTATGATACAGGCATTATTGGATTTTGACTTGATATTTTCCGCTGTCGCTATGATAGCAATGTATTCACTGTCACAGCTAATAGTTGAGCGAGATGAGCGTCATATCAAGGTATGTTCGGGTATTACTGAAGGTGCGAAGACTAAAACACAGTGCTTAATCAAACGATGTAAACGTCATAACCGAACTGGTCCGACTATGATTGAGGGAACGAAGACTTCACAAGGTTTAGCTCTCAGTAAAACGGTGGTTATCGGAAAACTTCGTTTTGTCGCGCTTGCGCCGATGCTTGTGGTTATGATACTTTGGTGCAGCGAGCTTCTTTCCTTAAACGCGGATACAAACCTCCTGGGGGGAAACAGAGAAGTATCAATGAGCAGGTATAGAACCTCGCTTGTTTTAAACCCTCTGAAAACAGAGCTATACTACCAGATGGCTCAATCGACGTATGATATTGAAACAGCGGAAGAGCTTCTTAGAACAGGGGTTGCAAAAAACCCTCGCGATTTGCAGTCACTATCAGCTCTTGCTATGATCGAGTCACAACGGGGTAACTATGCAGATGCGCTTATACTAAACGAGATGTTGATTGAAAACCGGAGACACTTTGAGGAATATCAATCGTTATATTTGCAAACCGCTGAAATGGCTCTAATCCACGGGGTGATAAGCCAATCACAGTATGAAGAGATACATGAAAGACTCAAGCAGATTACAACGCAGACGAATCCACTATACAGGCGCTTTATCTTAGGATACTATTCACGGGATACTTAGACGACACGATAGTTACATCCCCACTGTTCCGTCTTGTTTTTACAGGCAATACATGATAAAATAAGGCATTATAAATACTGTGTGGGGGTGAATTTATGGATGTAAAAAATAACAACAATACTTCTGCACATGAGCGTGCGCAGTTGCTGCTTGACGCTACTCCTCTTGCTTGCCGGTTGATGAAAAGAGTAAGCGATAATAAATATGAGCCGTTTGAATGTAATGAGGAGGCTGTCAGGCTCTTTAAGTTTAAGAGTAAGCAGGAATTTTTAGAGCGTTATTTTGAAATATTCCCCAAATACCAGTCTGACGGCCGGGTTTCTACGGAAGCAGGCCAGGAGCTCTTTGAAAAAGCGTATGCAGAAGGCAGATGCGTTTCGGAGTTTACGTTCCAAACTTCATACGGAGAGCTTTTGCCTTCGGAGGTCACGCTGGTCCGCCTAGAGTATGAGGATGACTACATTATTGCCGGCTATACGAGGGATTTGCGTGAGCATAACCGTATGATGGAGGTAATCGAGAAGCGCAACAAAATGATCAATACCGGCAATCTGGCTGTCGAGACCCTACTTTCTACTGAAGATGATATAGATATTTCCGATGCATTGCTGGAAAGCCTGAAAATCGTAGGGCTTGCAATTGGCGGAGATAGAGTGAGAATTTGGCGAAATGAATTTATTGACGGAGAGCTATATTTTGTCCACACTTATGAATGGCAAAACGAAGCCGGTAAACAAAAAGAATCTGTTCCGATAGGCATTGAATTTCCGTATTCCGCAGTACCGAAGTGGAAAGATCTTTTCTCCTCCGGAAGGTATATAAACGGGTTGCTTCGGGATCTGTCCGAGCAGGAGCAGCAATTCTTAGACGGTTACGGTATAAAGGCTGTATTGGTGATCCCAATGTTTATTAAAAGCGCGTTTTGGGGATTTTTGAGCATAGAAAACTGCGAAAAAGAGGAAGATTTCGATGAGGATGAGATCGGTATTATAAGCTCAATCAGCAGTATGCTTGCCAGTGCGATAAACCGCAGTATGCAAGCAGTTCAAATACATGAAGCGCATGAGCGTACTCGGCTGCTACTTGATACTTCGCCTATTGTTATCAATCTTTGGGACAAAAATAGCCGTATCTTTGATTGTAATGAAGAATCAGTCCGATTGTTCAACATGAAAGACAAAGAAGATTATGCAAACAGATTCCAAGAGCTCTCTCCTGATTTTCAACCTGACGGGTCACGTTCGTTGGAGGTAGCACCAACGAAGATAAAAAAAGCATTTGAAGAGGGCAAGAATGTGTTTGAGTGGATGCACCAAACCTCTGACGGAATCCAGATACCATCAGAGGTAACGCTTGTACGTGTTGCTTATGATGATGATTTTGCCGTTGCCGGATATATTCGTGATTTACGTGAGCAAAAAGAAATGATGCGTGAAATACAGCAGAAATCCGTGCTGCTCGACAACATGAATACAGCCGCGAACATATTGCTGCAATCGGAAATTGATGAGTTTGAAGACAATCTGCAAATATGCATGGGTATGATGGGAAAAGCGGTAAGAGCCAGCAGATTCCGTATGTGGAAAAACAGTATGATAGACGGGAAACTGCATTTTTCCCTCGAATACGAATGGGTTACAAGTGTTTTCTTGCGCGGTAAAGATGATTTGTTAAAGAATCTTGCATATGAAGATAACCTTCCGGAATTCGAACAACTGTTTAAACGCGGTGAGTGTGTTAACTCAGTTGTGCGGGATTTACCGCCGCTCGAACAAGAACGGCTGAAGGGACACGGAGTAAAATCCGTATTTGCCGCACCTGTATATGTGCAGGATGAGTTTTGGGGTTTTGTGAGCTGCGATAACTGTTATAATGAAAGCGTGTTTTCCGAAGAGGTCGCCGCTTCTCTGCTTTCCGGCTGCCTGCTTATAACCAATGCCATCGTGCGTAATGAAATGACGCTTAATATGAGAAAAGCCGCTACCCGGCTTGAGGCGGCATTAGTTGATACGCAAAGAGCAAATAATGCAAAAAGCGACTTTCTGGCAACTATGAGCCATGAAATGCGTACGCCTCTTAACGCTATCATAGGCCTCACATGGCTTAGTCTTGAAAAAAACAATCTCGACATAGAGACACGCTCAAATCTGGTAAAAGCGCATAATGCGGGAACAACACTTCTGGGTCTTGTTAACAATATTCTGGACATTTCAAAAATCGAGTCAGGCAAACTTGAGCTTGTGCCGGTAGAGTACAATACCGCGAGCCTGATTAACGATACGGTTACGCAAAATCTTCTGAGAATTGGCGAAAAACCGATTAAACTAAAGCTGAACATCAGCGAGAACATTTATGAAATCCTTTATGGTGATGAGCTGCGGCTGAATCAAATCATGAATAATCTTTTGTCAAATGCAATCAAATATACCGACAAAGGTGAGGTGCGTTTCGGGGTAAGCTGTCAAAAAGAAGGCGATGACGTATGGATGACAATCGAAGTCGGTGACACGGGGAAGGGCATTAAGCACAGTGATTTGGTCAGATTATTTGATGATTATGCACAGTTGGACACTAACGCGAACAGGATGATTGAAGGGACAGGCTTGGGGCTACCGATAGCCAAGATGCTTTGCGAAATGATGGACGGCTCCATATCCGTAGAGAGCGAGTATGGAAAGGGCAGTGTATTTACCGCAAGGCTTAAGCAGAAGTTTGTTGATAATGCAGTTATCGGTCCTGATATTGTCAAAAGCCTTAACAACTTCCGTTATTTGGACGGCAGGCGCGCAAAGGAAATGACTCTCAAGCGTGTCAGTCTGCCATATGCACATGTGCTGATTGTTGACGATAATCAAACAAATCTGGATGTCGCCAAGGGGCTTATGAAGCCGTATCAGATGCAAATCGAGTGTGTAGACAGCGGGCAGAAAGCGATAGATGTGATAGATGCAGGGCGTATTAAGTATAATGCGGTTTTCATGGATCAAATGATGCCGGGTATGGACGGGATAGAAGCTACAAAGCGTATACGCGAATTGGGAACTGATTATGCCGTAAATCTCCCGATTATCGCTCTGACAGCAAATGCGGTTGTCGGAAATGAAGAGATGTTTCTCAGCAAGGGTTTTCAGGCATTTTTATCAAAACCTATCGACATTGCCCGGCTTGACGCGGTAATCAGGCAATGGGTCCGTAATCAAGATAAAGAGAAAATTATGGAACTCACTGAAATCCCGAAAGAGCCTCATAGCGTCCCGGAAGAACCTCATAGTACCAATGAGAGGATTATAAGCGGCGCAGAGATTGCCGGTCTGGATTATGATAAGGGTGTGGAAAGGTTTGGCGGTGATGAGGAGGTATACATCGGTGTTTTGAGGTCATATATGACTAATACACGAAATCTCCTTGATTCGGTTGCTAATGTGACAGAAAATAATCTGTACGCTTATGAAATATCAGTCCATAGTATCAAGGGTTCAAGCTACGGGATTTGTGCGGATTCAGCCGGCAGATTAGCCGCGGATTTGGAGAGGGCAGCGAAGTCCTTTGAATTCGGATACATCAAAAAACAGAATGATGCATTCATAAAAGTCATTAAAAAACTCATTAATGATATTGAGAGCCTGCTTAATACCTATGATTCAAAAACAAAAAAGCCAACAAAGGATAAGCCGGATAAAGCTGCTCTTTCCGCTCTTGCTTCTGCATGCAACACTTACGATATGGATGCTGTGGATGCAGCCATGACGGAGATAAGAAGCTATCAATATGAAGCTGATGACGGTCTTGTGCAGTGGCTCTGCGAAAATGTTGAGTCGATGAATTTTGATGAAATCGTTGATAAACTTGACGGGGACGGTAATTTTGTAACCCGGACGTTTTACGGAGAGGAGTTGTCTTAAATGGTTCATAAACGGAAAAAGATAATGCTCGTTGACGATGATAATTCATGCCGCATGCAAGGACGGGCCATTCTCAAAGATTCTTATGAGGTTTACCCTTTGTCTTCCGCATATAAGCTCTTTGAAGTGCTTGAGCTTTTTTTGCCCGACTTGATACTTCTTGATATAAGGATGCCTGTGATTGACGGGTTTCAAGCCTTAAAGCATCTCAAGAGCGACGAACGTTATGCGCGGATTCCGGTCATCTTTCTAACGGCTTCAAACGATAAAGAAAGCGTTATAAAGGGATCAAAACTCGGTGTGGCGGGATTTATTATGAAGCCATTTTCCGGTCCGGATTTGGTTGAACATATCGAAAAGTGCTTAAACCCCGCCGGCATAAAAAATATTGAGGATAATAGTTACGGTGAATCTAGCAGTACAAAGCGTATAGTCCTTGCTGTTGACGATGCTCCGGATATACTCCGAGCAGTTCACTCTATGCTTCATGTTAAGTATAAGGTGTATACGCTGCCAAAGCCGGAAAAGCTGCCAAAGCTTTTGCGGGATGTTACACCTGACTTGTTTTTGATTGATTATAAGATGCCGTCAATAAGTGGATTTGATCTCATTGCCCTCATTCGCGAGTTTCCCGAGCATAAAGAAACGCCTGTCATTTTCATGACAAGCGAAGGTACATTTGACAATATAAGCACAGCGGTCGATTTGGGCGCAGTCGATTTCATCGCAAAGCCATTTGAGATGGACGTGTTACGAGGCAAGATAGAGCGACATATAGAATAGAGGAGACGTGAGTAAATGAAAAAATGGATTATATATCTTGAGAGAGTTGCAAAAGCAATTGAAATGATTATTGCTCTTGTGTTGTTGGTCATTGTTGTTATAAAAATCGTTGAAGTGGCTTTCGATTTGACCGGGTTTCCGATTGGGATTTTGTCAATGGAGTTTGCCGGGATATTATCAGTAACCCTTAACCTCGTTATCGGCGTAGAGTTTACGAAAATGCTGATAAAACATACGCCTGAATCGGTTGTGGATGTATTACTTTTTGCCATTGCACGCCAAATGGTCGTCTATCACGAGAGAACGTTAGACCTATTAATTGGTGTTTTGGCAATAGCAGGTCTTTTCGCAATAAAGAAGGTTTTGCTTGGAGTCAATCTATTGAGTTCCTGGAAGGACATAAAGGATGTAGATTAGTATGGGAGCAGGCAAGGGGGCGGTTCTTCTGCGTCCCATACAAAAATGGCTTAAACTTCCACAAATAATCTATTTAGTATTTTCCAAAGCCCGAGGAATCATACGGTGTCGAATAGTTGTGTTCCTCCACTACGGCGGGAGCACTTTGCTTTGGAATCGTTGCCGATGGCAGACTGTTAAAGCTATTGTTTGATTTCAACTTGAAGCGGGAAATGAGTTGTTGGAGCGTATCCGCTTGTCCGCTCATCTCCTCCGAAGCAGCGGCGCTTTCTTCTGCGGTTGCACTGTTTTGCTGTACGACCTGAGCTACCTGATCGATACTGATATTGATTGCTGCTATTCCCTCTGATTGTACTTCGGAGGCACCGGCTATGTCTGTTATGAGTTGGTTGCTTTCGTTGATGCCGGACACGATTTCCGTGAGACTGGCCGCGGTGTCGTCCGCTATTCGTGCGCCGAGTTCGGCTTTTTCCATTGAGTTTGCAATCAGCCCGCCGGTATCTTTTGCGGCTTCCGCACTTTTTGCGGCGAGGTTGCGAACTTCCTCGGCAACGACAGCAAAGCCTTTGCCGTGCTGACCTGCCCGCGCTGCTTCTACTGCGGCGTTGAGTGCAAGGATGTTCGTCTGGAATGCGATGTCATCAATGACCTTGATGACCTTGCTTATGCTTTGGCTTGCCTGATTGATCTCACGCACGGCTGCTGTCATTTCATCCATTTGGCCGCTGCCTTTTTGTGCGTTCTGCATTATTGTATTGGCAAGAGTAGCGGTTCTGTTTGCCATTTCGGCATTATCCTTTGTTTTTTCCGCTATCTCAACTATGGATTTAGAAAGTGCTTCAACCGTGGCTGCCTGCTGCGTCGAACCTTGTGCAAGGGATTGGGCGCCGTCCGCAATCTGTTTTGAACCGGAGGATACCTGTGCGGAAGAAGCGTTGATTTCGCTGAACATATCGTTCATACTTTCAACCATTGTCCGAAGACCTACGCCTAATGCATCGTCATTTGACAAGCAGTTTACTTCTGTGGTCAGGTCTCCGCCTGCGATTCGTGCCAGCTTCTCGGAAATATCTGTAACATGCTTAACAAAAGTAGCGCAGCTTCCGATGGTCTGCCCGATTTCGTCTTTTGCTTCCGCGAATTTTGCGATGACAGCCACATCTTCCGGACGGAGGGTAAGGTCGCCGACGGTGCCTGCTTTGGTCATAAATGCGGTCAGCGGGAGCAGCGGCTTACTGATCTGGTTTGATATATAGATTGCCAGGAACATACTAATAACTGCTGCTAATACGATAACTCCTATAATGATATATATGAAAATAGATTCAAGGTCCAGTATTTCATGATTTAACTCATCGATAATATCATCGAACCGTACTTCCACATCAGTAAGGAGCGAGATGACTTCTTGCGTTCTTGGAAGTATAGACTCTACAAGAAGGCGTGTTGCCTCTTCCAGATTACCTTCATCAATACTTGCTACTACTAATGCAGCTTCGGTGTGGATAAACCGGTGAGGGTTCTCCGTCTGCCGCAAGAGGTTTAATATCTCAGGATCGGTTATGCTTCTTGCTTCATCGCTTGCAAGCCATCTGCCGAGGGCGCATCCGTTAGGATCGAGCGATCCGGTGAAATCGCCTCCGGTTAGCACCGCTTCAGTGAGATTATGACGCCAGATGTAGTGCGCGTTGAGCACGCTTGAAGCTCCGCTGCTTACCTCCTGTAGTGAAGAGATATCTTCAGACCGTGTTCGTATCATTGATACTGACACGATGCCTACTATGCCGAGCAATATGCCGAGGATGGTTACGATTATAAAGCCGGTGAACAATTTAGCGCGAATTTTCATATTTTTCATAAGAAGACCTACCTTTCACTTATAAATATCCAATAGAAGAAGTAAACGATTTTTTTGATAAGCTCTTTACTAAGGTACCAACTATAATGTTTAAATAAAATAAGAATACTGCATGTGTCAATAGGAATCATATTGTAAAAAGATGATTAAGATGTTAACAAATGGTGAAATGTTGTAGCGATTATGACTGAAAAACTCATCCGGCAATCACTATAGTCGTGTCGCCCTACTTACGCGAAAAAACCATGCCATACTACTTGACTCCGGCTCACCTGTGTAAAGTAACAGATATCCGTTATTATAAAGAGACAGATATGCAGCACCTATTTACTTTTCACATAATACAGTATACAATAAACCGGAGCAAGGGTGGTGCGGTTTTGAAGGTTTTTTTAGCCGTTTTTATATGCAAGATTTTATACTTTATAGGCAAGCGTGTCGGTAAAGGCAGCAGCTTGCCCGGTAAGGTTGTTCTTAAACTGTTTCCTGATGTGCTTGAGCGGCTCTGTCTGCCGGATACTGTTATTGCTGTAACCGGTTCAAACGGGAAGACTACGACTACCGAGCTTATTGTCCGAGTTTTGGAAGTGAACGGGAAAAGCGTTGGCTGCAACTATGAGGGCTCTAACCAGACCGAAGGTGTTGCGACACTTCTTCTTCGTATTGCATCTTTTACCGGTAAGGTCAAGTGTGATGTGATTGTTATGGAATGCGATGAGCGTTATGCCAAGTGGATTTTTAAAAAAGTGCGCCCGACTGTTTTGCTTGTGACAAATTTATGCCGTGACCAGTTGACCCGCAACGGTCATCCCGAGTTTGTCGAGGATTGCTTGCATGCGGCTATAGATGTGGCGGGTGATAATGTGCAGCTTGTGTTAAATGCGGATGATCCGTATGTTTCTGCGCTTGCAGGAGGCGGGAGAACGCAGGGAGACGGTTCTTCTGCTTTTTGCATCTCGGTCAGTTTCGCCTCGTCGCCGAAATTCCCTCAATACAAAAATCAGAAGAACCGTCTCCCTGCGTTCTTCTTTGGGGTCAGTCCTGAATATATTGCTCAACAGCACATGGGGATGTATGATGATGGTGCTTTTTGTCCTGTCTGTAAGAGACGTATGGTTTATAAGTACCGTATTGCAGGGCACTATGGCAGTTATAGCTGTGCAGCTTGCGGGTTGAAGCGAAATGAACCCGATGTTGAGGTTGCTATACAAGACATTGTGTTGAAGGTCAAGCATCCGAGTATTACAAATGCATACAATTTTTGTGCTGCTGTTGCTGTTGCCGAGGCGGTGGGCGTGAGTGTCTCGGATTCTGTGAAGGCGCTAGATGATTATGAGCTTACCGGTGGTCGTGTTATATCATTGCCTGTTGGTGGCATTGATAGTCTTTTATTATTATCAAAGCATGAAAATTCCTTTGCATATGATTGTTCATTATCGTGGATTATTCAACAGAAGAAGCCTTGTACTGTTATAATCTTAGTCGATGCCATAAGCCGCAAGTATTATACGAGTGAGACATCCTGGCTGTGGGATATTGATTTTGATTTACTGGCAGATGAAAATGTTAAAAGTGTAATACTTGCAGGGCGATATGTAAATGAGCTTGCTGCACGTTTTACTATCTCTGCAGTTGATCAAACAAAGATTTCTTACGTCGCTGACCTGAGCGGTTTACATGAATGCATAAAAGAGAATAGCAATGGAAGTATCTATGCGGTAACGTGTTTTTCTGATAAGGCGAAGCTGCTTAAAGCAATTGAAAATTGAAAGTTGAAAAATGAAAATGATGGATTCGGACTCTAAACAAATAAATATCCTGCACTTGTATCCTGATCTTATGAATCTTTATGGTGATTGGGGTAATGTCGCGGTTTTTGAGCGTGAGCTTGTTTATCGCGGGTGTGAGGTTGTTGTTGATAAAAAGAGTGTCGGTGATGATATTGACTTCAGACTTTATGATTTTATGTACATCGGGAGTGGTACGGAGCGGAGTCAGCTTGCCTGTATGCGGGATTTAATACGGTACAAGGATGTGTTGGTCAAGCGGATAAATGACGGTGTTTCTATGCTTGCAACGGGTAATTCGCATGAGTTGTTCGGGCAGGCTGTGACGGATTCT
>Ga0123353_10007865_pt1 | contig 14482 bp, 4 predicted proteins | sample TergutLab28metaG_3_FD_92763 | JGI IMG/M metagenome (GOLD analysis project Ga0123353, IMG submission 92763) | Labiotermes labralis P3 segment gut microbial communities from Petit-Saut dam, French Guiana - Lab288 P3 | ecosystem: Host-associated > Arthropoda: Insects > Digestive system > Gut ... | reverse complement strand
CGCGCAAAGCATGTTGTATGCGGTTGCCCAATTGTCCGAGTACATTGTTGGGAATATCCGAAGGGCTTTGCGACACAAAATATACGCCAACCCCTTTCGAGCGAATGAGTCGCACAATCTGTTCTATCTTATCGGTCAGCGCCTTTGGCGAATCGTTAAACAACAGATGCGCTTCATCGAAAAAGAAGACCAACTTTGGTTTGGGCAAGTCGCCTACTTCGGGTAATTTTTCGTACAAATCGGATAAAAGCCACAACAGCAGAGTGGAATACAACACGGGCGATTGCATCAGCCTGTCGGCAGCCAGAATATTGATCATCCCTTTCCCTCCTTGCGTCCGCATCAAATCGGAAATATCAAAATCAGGTTCACCAAAGAAAATATTACCTCCCTGGTCTTCGAGCGCCAGCAACCCCCGCTGTATCGCTCCTATACTCATGCTGGAAACAGCACCATAAGAAGTAGTGTATATTTTGGTATTTTGCCCTACATGGTCGAGCATGGCGCGCAAATCTTTCATATCAATGAGCAACATGCCTTTTTCATCGGCGATGCGGAAGACGATATTAAGCGCTCCGCTTTGCGTATCGTTCAAGTTGAGCAAACGTGAGAGAAACAGCGGCCCGATTCCTGATATGGTGGCGCGCAAGGGATGTCCCAGCCGGCCAAATACATCATAAGCACATACGGGATACGACTGGAAATTGAAATCAGCCAGCCCAAACTCTTCCGTTCGCGCGGCAATGATTTTGTTCATCACACCCGGTTTACCAATACCCGACAAATCGCCTTTCACATCGGCCATAAATACAGGGATACCCTCTGAACTAAAAGCCTCAGCCAATACTTGAAGCGAAACTGTTTTTCCTGTTCCCGTAGCCCCTGCAATCAAGCCATGCCGGTTGGCCATCCGGGGATTCAAATACAATGGAGAAGCGCCATGAGCTACATATAACTGAACGTCTGACATAAGATGATTGTTAAATGATTGAAATGATAAAAGTAGTGATTTGTGAAATTTTGTCCGCAATTTGCCCGTTGCGAACTATTATCCATATATTTACCTGAAACTTTCTTTATCACCGAACATTCTGAATTTCACCACATCGGGACAAGGAATAGCTCCTTGCCTGTGTGTTTTGCTGCCTTCATTGAAAGAGATGGAAAGTGTAATTTCGTGCGATCCGCCGGTGGGGGCGCCAAGTTTGGAAACCGTAGCGTCGTAACTGTAGCCAATCGCTAAGTTATTGACAGCCATACCTATCGTAAAAATAATGCAATCGTACGACGGGTATTCCGACGCCGGCAAGCCACGCCATGCTACGCCAAGGAGCAATGGAGCGCGGTACCAGTTGAGGCCAATATCCAATTGCCGGAAATCACGGGCCATCTTGAAAAGATAATTCAATGTAATTACTTCAGGCACTTTGCCTACACTATTGGTCAACGGAAAATTGATTCCTCCGAATTGCGACCACTGCATGTAGGCTTGTGCATCCAGACGGGCAAACGAGGTATTGGGGCGCAACAGATGATCAACGCAAAGCCCCAACCATAACTGACGGTTATAGACCACTACCGACGAACTGGCGTCGATAAAATTGTAGGGGTCATAAGGCGGTTCGATGGTGGTAACATCAATGCCCGATTCGGTTATCTGGTCGGGGAAAATGGCGTTTGCATATTGCAGTGAACGTTGCGTGGCTGAAAATGAAATACCGGGACGGATGCGCCAATCGTCGGTGATATTGAAACGGTACGAATACAATCCCGTTGCACTGGTAGTGCCCAGACGGGCAGAACCGGCCATATCGCGCATCACCACCAGACCCATCCCGCTGTTGATGGAATAAAAGTTATTATCAATCGCCGCAGAATAAGTAACATACGATCCGGGCAATCGCGCCCACTGATCGCGGTAGCTCAAAAAAGCGCGCGAACCTAACGAATTACCTGCAAACGAGGGAGCAATCAGCAACGGGGTTGCATAGTACTGCGAAAATTGCGGATTTTCGGCAATTACTTTTCCTGTACCCATCAACAGGATACTTGTTGCAAAAACTGTGATTTTTCTAAACCCTTTCATATTTTTGATTTTCAATTTTTGATTTTTAATTCTAACTGATGGAAACCTGAAATTTTGAACTTCAAACTCGAAACTATCTAAGAAGTGTTACATTACCCAACCTCAGGAACGATTGACCGGTTTCGAACACGCCCTCAATCCGGTACATATACACTCCCTCAGGACATAATTGTCCCTTGAAATAACCGTTCCATCCCACATTTGTATCGTTGGTTTCAAAGATCAACTGCCCCCAGCGATTGACAATCAGGAAGTGATATTTCTTTACGGGACTTAGCGCCGGCGGGTAGAACAGGTCGTTCTTATAACCATGACCCGGTATCACAGGAGATGGTTCACCCGAAGGCTTTGGTTTAAATACGTTCGGCATAATGACGTCGCCCGATTTTTCGATGTCAATGGCGTTCGACTTGGTGATGCTTGTGACACACACAGGATCTGTATACGTACCTGCTGTAAGCGTGATACTGTAACTACCTGCCTTGTAGTAGATGTGCGACGGATTTGTGGTCGTATCCTTGGGCGAATTGTCTCCCCAATCCCATTCATACCATACCCCGAACGGCACCCCGGCGCTGGTAGTGGTCGGGGTATAATTGTTCGGCCTGATAGGCTGACCCGCCCACACAAAATCCAACGGGATATGGAAACTGGCTTGCGGTACCGGATATACCGTGATAAACCTGGAATAGGTCTGCTGATCGAGGTTGTCGCCCGTCGCGGTAAGCCTCACTTCGTAGGTACCTGCATCCGTATAGGTATGTTTCGGATGCTCCTGGTTGGAGGAATAGTTATCGCCAAAATCCCACCGGTACGCAATGGCGTACTTTGATCCATTAATAAATTGTACCTGATATGGCATACAGTCCGGCGGAACTTCTTCGAAATAAGGAACGACTGCCGGTGGAACGATACTGATCGTTAGTGTCTTGATATCAGAGCACTTCACGGCGCTTGTTATCCTGTCTACATTAACAACACGCTGTGTGATATCGAATTTGCCCCAATCAGCTATCCGGATCGGACTCGGATAGATAGCGGATGAGAAGTTAGTCACATAACCCGAATTTTGTTCTGTCCAACTCCACAGGTAGTTCAGGTGATCCCTGTCGGGGAATGGCATCAGATTGTCAATCATGATAGGCGGCGCAGGGAAAGGAATATCGGCAGGCCACGGACTTCCCGGACGGAAATCGGCAACTGGTGTGCCATATACCGTTACCGCTTTGGTGACTGCATCGGAACATTGACCCGACGAAACACTTAATGTCACGTAATAGGTCGTATCCCTGTACATGCTTGGATTGATGTAGGAATGGGTAGAAAGGATATTTGAACTGCGCGTACCGCTAAGATTAACGCCATCACCAAAAGAATACATGTAGGAGGTATAACCCGACGATCCGTTACGAAACCTGATATTCAGCGGCGCACAACCGATAGAATCTTCCATGTCAAAATGGGCGTTCACATATGGGAAGAGGGTGATGGTAATTGGGGGGGTAGTGAACTTACAACCCCATTCGTTCTCTGCCGTCATGATGGGATATACCAACAGGTTGGTTCCCATCGTATTGATGAAAGCATGCTGCACCGTGTCGGTGGTGGTCATGACACGGGCGTCGCCATCGCGGAAATCGAAGGTATAAGTCATATTCGTGGCTGGGTTGGGATACGCCGTTTCGTTGGATGTATTGGTAAAGGTGACCTTCAGTGGCTGGCATCCCGAAGTCTTATCCGCCACGAAACTGGCCAACGGCTGCGGATTAAGTTGGTAGGTGCGGGTTGCGATATCCTTGCAGCCAAAACTGTTACCGGCAGTGAGTGTTATGGTATAATCTTTCACTTCGTCGTGCGTGATATTATTCACGTATAGGTGCGTAGGACTCGATCCGGTTTCTATCGGCGTATTGTCGCCGAAATCCCATTGATAATAACTCACAGCGCCAAGTGACTGGCTTTGGAATCGCGCCGATGCCGGCGAACAGCCATTATCGTCGCCTGAAAAATCTGCTTTCACCTGAGGATTCACATTGATGTGCAGGGGCAATGACGATAAACATACCAAATCGTCTTTGTCCGGATCCGGAAAGGTGAATGTGTTCATTGCGGTCAAGGTGATCATATAGGGTATGGGCGCCGAAGCGTTATAACTTTCGTAATAATGGGGAACCGGATTCGGATCGAATGGAATGGGGGGAGTCACTTCGCCGTCGGCAAAATTCCATACATACCGCGTATTGGCAGAATTGGTTGAACCGGAAGAGAGATTGGTAAATTCAACCGGCAAGGGTGGGCATATACTGTTACCGGACGACAAATTGTGCTTCAAATCGACATTGGGTACGGGATATACCGTGATTTCACCACTTTTATTGGCGAAACAATAGTCATTATCAACCTGCAACCACACACGATAGGTTATCGGATTTGCAGTAGTGTTTGTAAAGGAATAGAGCGGGTTAGGCGCTATGGTTCCGTAATTCAGATTGTCCGGAGCATTATTGACATTTTCGATAGGTCCGGGGTTTGTCGGATGCCCGGGATACGGCGGTTCATTATCCTGCCGGTTCCAGTACCAGCGGTAACGGTAGGCGTTTGATGATCTGTTCGTGAAGAATACATTCACCGGGCTGCATCCTTCAGAAAAGTCGGGGATAAAGTCAGCCTTCACTCCTGGGGCGACAATGAGCATATAAAGCTCGCTGCTGGTACATAATTCGCCGGTGATAGAATTTTTAAACGGCGATGTGGGAAGACTTTCAGCGCTTAGGCGCGGCCATGCCGACTCGGGTAAGGTGCTGGTCGCGGCGGTTTGATATTGATAACTTGCAATGCCGCCGGACGGAACAGGCCGTGTGACACCCGCCTCCCATGTCCATTCGTAAGTGTAAAATTGGCTGGGCGATTTGATGGCTCCCTCTGCCGTGAATGGGGAACATCCTATTGTGCCCGATAACCAATCAACATCTAAATCAATCGGCGGATATATGGTCAGTGGAACCGTTGTCGGCGCGCTGGTGCATTGATTGGCGGCTGTGGCGATAACAGAATAGATTTCTACCGGGTGGTATGTGGCCGGTATGCCGGGCGACTCAGGCGTATTTAAGCCGCTTTCGGCAGTCGTCCCTAACCGAATCCAAAACGATTGTCCGGGTCCTGCTGCTGTACCGCCTGCCCAACTGCTGTCTTCGTTGTACCAGTTGATCGCTATTGTGTTTTCGCCGGATGTGGAAGCCCTCAACATATACTGCCCCCCGTTTAAAAGATCCTTGCAGGCAAAAATTGGATCGGCGACAGGCGGTTCAGGCGAGATGCGTATAGTCATCTGCCCTATTGAAGGGGTGCTGGCGCAGGTAATATTGTCAGTGTTGGTAAAAACCTGACTGACATGGTATGTAAAGGTTTCATCGTTGACTAACGAGGCGGGCAATCCCGGTAACGCATTGGTATAGGTGAGCGCGCCGCCGGTTAACGAGTTCATCACTACCGTTGTTTGATTCGGAGCGGTATTGTCGATGGGAAGGGTTACGCCTGCGTTTACGTCAATCCGTTCCCATATAATAGTGCTACCCGCCAGAACGGAACTCGCAGTGATATTCATTTCCCATGCAGGCGTATCGGAACAATAATTCTTGTTGTCTATTTGAAGAGACTGTGGCAAGGAGTGTACATTAAGAACCGTTGTTTTAAAATCACTAACGCAACCTTCCACTTCTGCCTGAAGTCTGATGGGAAAAGGAATCGGATCTATACTGTTATTACTGCGCGAATACCAGGGATTCAAACTGGTTTCATGTCCGGCGGAACTTGGATACCATGAAAAACTAATGGTTTTTAGACTGGGATCATTGGGATCGGGAGGAAAATCCTCCTCATCTGTATAGATAACGCCACCTGTTTCAATTGTAGCATGTAGTTGAACGGATTCGCCGCTACAGGCATCATATCTTTCCGGAGTGAGCGTTATTGTGGGCGCGGGGACAGTTTTCACATATAAGTGGGCACGCGATCCGGAACATTCCCAAACGTTTTTTTCCCGGACAGTGATCCATCCTGCCCATATCCCTACCGGCGTTGGATATTCGTATACCTCGTAATATCTGCCGGTAAAAGGAAGCCCCTTGTTGGGAATAGTTGGTGCAAACGAAGCATAATTAAGATCGGACGGGTCGGTTATGAAATCCCATTCATAAGTTGAACCTATAGCGCCGTCAATCGTGCTGTATAGGGATGGAACCCCGCTAACCACACATTTATCAAAGTTTTTGTTAAACTTGGTGATTGGTAGCGGTTTGATATAAATGTACACATCCTTGGGGATACCCGGACAGCCTGCATGGGTGGGAGTAACCGTCATTTTCATGTTGGTGCGCGTTTCGCCCCACAACGGATGGGCAACCCCCGTCGTTCGTAATGTATCCGGCGTGAATGTCGGGTAAGTATCTGTTATATTGCCTGTTTGTAGCCCGTCCGGTAAGCCAGATTCTAATATCCAATCGAATATCTCCCATTCGTAATCGGTTACGCTGGGATAAGTAAGATTTTCCGGTTTCAGGCTGAATGGTTCTAGCGGAAAAGTTTCGTCGGCGCAAATTTCAATATCATCATAATCGTCCAATTGCGGCACCGGTTTCACAATAATGGTGAAGTTACTCGACGAACTGGCGCAACCGCTTGCCCTTGCGGTTACCGCGAAACTCGACACGCCTGCCGTAAGCATCTGGTGGGTATTATTGGTGGCGGTAAAACCGGGCAGGTTGCCGTTGCCGGAAGTATTGGCCAGACCAATATTATCACCTGTTCTTACCCAACTGAAAGTAGCATTCGGATAATTGGAAGTGAATACAGTAGGCGGCACTAATTCGTTGTGACAAAAATCGCGTGGGGTGGTTACCTGCAATACGTTAGGGGTGGGATTCACAGTTATTTTAAGAAGAGTAGGTTCGCCTTCACATGAAAGCGTACCCGGCGGCGCCGCTACCGTCCATACCATCGTCGGTGTCAATGTAAAGGTCCCCACGAGGGGCGAATAGGTATCATTAGTCCCTGCCGTAAAAAGAGCAATATTTCCCACGCCCGTAGATGCCAACGCAGGAGACGCAATGTCAGGTTCATCCAGCGTCCAGCTAATGATGGAGGCGTCATTGCCGGTAAGGTTAGTGCTGAATGACGAAATGTTAACCGGATCACCCGGGCACACCGTCAGGTTAGTTACCGGATTCACTTTGGGTATCGGCCTCACATTGATATTGAAAGTGACCGGAGTGGACTCGCAAATGCCGATTTTTCCCCTGACTGTTACAATAGCCTGTTTGTTTGTTGTAGTATTGTTATCAGTAGTTGTAAAAGAAGGAAATTCCGCCCCCGGGCCGGTTAAATCCACTAAATCCTTCGCCACTGAAGGATCGCTGACAAACCATGTGTAGCTTTCAGGTGTTACCCCTGTGGATGTAAATGTGGTTGGCGGTACTAACTTGTCTGAACACTCATCAATGTGCGACGGCTGGTTGAGCTTTGGCGCCGGGCTTACAATAAGCGATGCCGTGGAAGGAGGGCCAACGCATCCGGCAAGCGAAGTGGCAGTAATGCTCGCCGTAGCCGTCATAGCCGCAACAGACGTTACGGTGCTATTAGTTGCAACATTGGGAAAAGTTATTGGCGACCCGTTTCCCGAAATCGTCGTCCCGCTTACCGATCCGGTAGCGCCTGTAGTAATGCCTGGCGGTTCTTCGATGCTCCATGCGAAGGTAGAAATACCTCCGGCATTATCGAAGAATGTGATGTTCTGAAAATGAGAGCCTTCCGAGCAAACTGTCTGGGTTAGGGGGTTGACATTCACTCTCGGACGCGGGTTGACATTCAGATAGAATGTGAAAGGCCGGCTCCAACAGCCTTTGGCAGGGCTATCGTCGTCGCCAATGGCTGTTACCGTCCATGTGTAAGTCTGCACGCTACCGGTAACATTGTCGCCAAAAGTGAGATCAGTAAGAGGAACCGGGTTGTCTGTTTTAGTAGGAGGAGTGGGGCCGGTTGGCGGTATTTTTGTCCAATGATAAGTGATGTCCGAATTGAAATTGGTTGATTCGAAGTTGATGGCTGCAAACGTTCCGCTTGTTGCCGATCCCGCAGCAGCGCCCTCGGGTAATGGGCACAAACTTTGGTTTGAAATGGGAGCAATCACCGGGCGCGGTTTTACTTTCAGATCGTAATAAATGGTCGACGTGCAGTTATTGGCTCTGCCTGTAACTGTTACAGTACCGCCCACCGGAGCGGCGCCATCGTTGGCAATGGCGGAAAAGGAGCCTACATTGTCGTTTGCTGCATTAAAGGTAGCCGCTCCGGCCGGCACGGTGAATCCGATATATGGTCCCGCCCAGGACCATGTGAAGGTAGTATTGGCTACATTGCTGATAACGGTGGTTTGCCCCGGCATTACATTATCTTCGGGACAGACCTCCACATCTGTACGGGTCAACCGTACAAAAGGATTCACTGTAAGCGCCACGTTCATGGGCAGGCTCGTACAACCGTTCACCGTGGCGGTCAGGTTGGTAATATTGGCTATAACGGGAACATCGGTCGTGTTTGTTGCAGTGAACTGGTACCTAAATGGCGATGCGGTTACATCACCGGTAGGCGAACCGCCGGTTGCCGCAAGACCAATGGACGGTTCGCTGTTGTTCCAGTTGTAGGTCACCGGAAGCGACAGCATTGGATTCAACTCGAAAGTTACGGTAGCGTTGTGGCACATAGTGGTGGGCGTTACCGAAGCCAACTGTGGCCTCGGCTTCAGGATGATATCCACATCACGGGTGTTCGTACATCCCTGATTGTTCTCAGTGACGCGCACTCTTGCCGTCAAATTGTTTGTTGTGTTGTTGGAACGGGGACTTCCATTGGGAAAATTTCCATTGCCGGAAGCCGCGAAACCCAGCGTTTCAGTGGTCGTAAAAGCCCAACTGAAAACGGAATTGGCGCCGGGAACTGATGGAAAAGCCAAAGATGAAGCAAAGACGGGAAAACCTGCCACCGTCGGGATGGGAACATCAGGACACCATTCCTGTGTAGGAATTACATTTACTGCAGGGCGTTCCACAAAGTTGATGGTTACATTATCAATATTGCCTGAACCCAAGGGGCTACAAACATTGTACAGTTCCCAGATGAATGTATATTTGCCGTATGCGTCTACTGTTACTGTCGAACGGTTGTTGGTAGGGTCGCTGAATTCGGCTGTTCCGGGATTGGTCGACGCTGCGCTCCATCTGCCTGCTTCGTTGGACAGATTGGGCGCATTTGCTGATAATTGAAAAGTTAGCGAACAAGCCATGTCGTCTCCGCCGGCATTCGGTTTGTTGGGCATTTTTGCAAAATCAAGCACAAGGATGTCTTCTTGCGATGGACAAGCAGCACTGGTTGACGCAATAGTCCATTTTAATTCAAAACGTCCGTTTTCGGTGATGGTAAAAGAAGAATTATAAGCGTTAATATTGGAAAAAGAAGAAGGGCTATGACTACTTCCGGGTTGGACTACAATACTCCATTCACCAAGGTATGGACTGGGATTATTTGCATTTAGAGTGATAGTCCTGTTTGGAGGAATATCAATACACACTCCAGGAATCGTACCGGCATCCGCAGGCATCGGTATTCGATGGGTTTCAATCTCAGCCCGAGAAGTTGTGGCGCTACTGCATTCTTTTGGTAGCCCGTTCAGGCCTATTGTCGTCTGCGTCACTCCGGCTATGTCCACAAAAGTGCTGGTAGGCGAAGATCCCGGCGTACCCTGATTGATGAGCGATACGGGAATATGCAATCTCGGCGAACTCAACGGAACAGAAAAAATCATCGATTGCGGAGTGATAGTGGTACTCACTGTATAGTCAACACGGTAATCGCCTGAGTTTGCTCCGGTAATAGTAACAGGAATATCCACAGACGTATCCTCACATATAGCAATAGTTCCTCCGATGGTAGCCGTTGGTATTTCCAGTACCTTGATTTCTGCTGTGTACGGCACAACCCTTGTACCGGCGCATCCGCCGCCCGTAGCCTGCGTTACCGACCTTACTTCGAAGGTATGAGGACCCACAGAGGTCAGATAAGGCGTGTAGAGAATACTAACGGTGTAAGTTTCAGTACCTGTCGCTGTTCCGGGAATGGTCTCGTATACCTCGGTAGATGTGTCTACCCTCCATGCCACCACCCAGGGAATATTGGGCGTACCGGTTAAGTCAATATCGAAAGAAGTACCGCTGCCTAAACAGATGGTACTGTTGGGTGTAGCGGCATTAATTCTTACCGTGGGCGCAGGACGTATTTCAATAGGTATAAACAGTGACACAGGGCATCGCCTGTTTCCGGAACTTTGAGCAGCGTCGGTGGTATATTGTAATGTCACTGTCGCATTGCGTACAGCAGGTTCCGTATTGCTTAGCGCCGCTCCAGTCGGCATACCGGGGCTGGTAGTGGAATTTCCCGGCGGACCCGGCGAAACTGACGGATAGTTGACGCCGTTGTAATTCCACACATATTCGGTCAGGCCTCCTAATGGTCTGCTTCCTGAAGGGTCCGGGTTAGGAGGCGAGGGCAGCGAAACCGTAAAACTACTACCTTCGCACACCGGTGGGGTAGGACCGGTCATAGGACCGGTCAGCGTTAAAAGTTCGCGTTTGACGACCGTCGCACTGCCTGGGGCGGCATTGTTGGTACAGCCGTTAAGTTGGCTTGTAATGGTTCTTATCCGGTAAGTATTGGTGGTGCCATCGAACGGATTGACATTGATGGTAACACTGGAAGTACCGGCGGGGATTCCGTTGCGCGTTTCATCGGGCGCTCCATTGTTCGCTTCGAGTACAATATCGTAAGTGGCGGTGCCCGCTGCTCCTGTGATGCCGCTTATGGTGAGCGGCAACATTTCGGTACCGCCTGCACAAATGGTTCCGCCGCCCGATAGGGTGGCTGTCGGTATCGGATTGACCGTTACGTTGAATGTGCGTATGGCGCTGGCGCAATAATTGCAGTCTTTGTTTGCGGCGCACGACGATGGCGCAACAAAGTCATCCGGCGTATCAGCCCACCGGCGATACAAGCCAATGGTTATGGTTTGTGCCGGTGAAGGAGCAACCGGATTCGCGAGAAAACGGACATCAGCCTCGCGTCCCCGATTTCGGGTAGCCACAATTTCGTAACCATCACCATTTTCCCATACATACGTGATGTCTCCGCCAAAAGGCCGCGACTCAGGATCGCTGGTTCGTACCGTATAAGTTACCAGGTCATTGCTGGGACAAACGCTCATATTGCCCTCAGGAATACCCGGCATCGCAGAAATATCCTCGAAGATGGTATAGGTAATTTTAGCCGGTTTGCTCACACAAATCATGTTGTACTCATCAGGATTAGTACCATAAGTGGTGGATTCATACACAACCCAGTAGATTTTTGTCTGTGCATTCGAGGGATTCAGGTAATCCTGACTTCCGGTTCCAAACAGCGTAACGGGGTTGAAACCAGTAGGCTGGTTATTAGTATTTTTCCAGATGGCGTCATTTAGGTTTGGATTGCTGGGGTCGGCAACAGGACCGGGACCGGTTCCTTGTCCGTTGTCACGGAAATAGTAATAGGTACCGCCCTGTGGCATAGGGGTGTGGTTCAGAGTGACCGCATATTGCGCATTGGTGTAACTATTGTTGGTGCGGTTACAGTAGGTGCTGCTCCAATTGTCGGGAGCCGGAGGAGCGGCTACAATACGTATAATGGCCTCAGTGGTGGCAGCATTGGCCCGATCTGTGGCTGAAGGAGGCGTACTTTCCAATGGGTTACATTTGTTCCAGAGATTCAGCATGACGCGAAATTCTTTACCTACATCGGCCATGGTGGTGGTATTGGGTACGCAGATTTCATTGGTTAAAACTCCGGTTGATGGCGGCACCGGAACAGGAATGGTTCTGTATGTATTGTTGCCCATTCCATTTCCTCCATCCAAACGGTTAGCTGCGGGAATCCTGTTGCCGAGGTTGGCGGGCGCAGAACCGTCGGGGTTCCTGCCTATGGTATACGGTTGGCCTGCCACCGATATTCCAGGTATGGTGTTGGCAACAGATACTGTGGTTCCATATTCAAACTGTAAGTATCGTGGGTCTGTGTTTTTAGTAAAACTCTGTTCTCCCGCCGGATTACAATTCAATAGGCTCACATCCTGAAACCTGATACACGCCGACTGCCCCACGCAAACCAAAAAAACGGTTTCCCCCGTTACAGGTTCAATCATCACCAATGGCTGCGCGCCCCAGTAGTCATCCCTTTGATGATAGGTAGTCATATTACCTATTTCCGCTTTGATGATTTCGTTTGTGCCTTTAATCCTTAAAGTCACTGTTATCTGAAAACTACAAACGACTCTTTGTCGTGGATATTCATGCCTGTAATTTGTATTTACAGTGCTAATATCAAATTGATCACCACTTGCACTGCCAAAAAAATACGCATGCCTGTTGGTGCCCCCGGTAATTGGTCGTACCAATACGGGTTCCCTAATTCTTTCAGTACCGTCGCCCCAATTAATCACAAATTCAAGACCAGAGAGGGGATCAACAGTACAACCGGCAGGGAAATCTGCCGAATAACTCCCAAAAACTCCTGTTTCAAAGGGGGCACAATCGTTTGACGGAATCACTACATTAAAACCAAAAGCCGAAACAGGTATCGGACATTGTTGCGCCAGCACATCCACTCCCAACAACAATACAACCACTACCGCTCCCATTTTGAAGAAGCGCGTGGCGGATGACGATATTCTGTGAACAGACTGTATTATCATTTTCAGGAATACACTATATGCTGTATGAAGCATGTATTATACATACGTAAAAACGAACAAATGGTTACAAAAAATATGTAAACATGAATAAACTATAGTAAAACCATAATAAACCATCATTACACGCTTATTTAGAATTTTATTAACGTCTTGTCAGCCATCTCTTTCACTGTTGTCTGTCCATCTTCAATCCGTTCCAGCAGGAAAAGTTTCAGTATGGGGTCATCAAGGTTCATCCCGTGGATGATGGCCGGTTGGCTTGTGGTGATCAACACCTGTTTGTTTTGTTTTGCCGCTGTAGTGGTAATGGCGCTTATCACGTTGCTACACATATCCGGCGTGAGCAAAGTATCAATATCATCTATCGCAAAAAACGCAGGCGAACCGTTGCTCATCAACAATTCCTGAATATCCGGTTCGGTTATGGCGTGGTATATCAGATAATCCCTGAAGTTACGCGACCCCCTGAAAGCGGCGTTGAGCACCATGTTTTTCGTTTGGTCGGCAAAAGGATAGAGGTCATCGAATGACCCGTTGCTGATAAAAGATATCAGGTCGTTCACCCTGGCAATATATGCGGGTTCTAAGCACGAAATGTCTTTCCATGAATCCATACTATCCGGTTTTTCGCACACTAATTTCGCTTTTTTTGTACTGTTCCGTTCGCACCAGTTAATTTCTATTTCCCGACTTTGTTCTTTTCCGTCTGCAGCATGAAACATCAGCGAAGGTTTTGTCACTCTGACGCCCCGTTTCAAAAGATCGCCGGTATCTAAAGCATCGTCGTGCGCCGCCGCCGCCATCCCCACAGATTCGAGAAGATTGGTCTTACCGCTGCCGCTCCTGCCAAAAAACACATTTACCCGTGCCAGAGCAAATTTCTGGTATAAGATTGACTTATAATTGGTTATTGCTATTTCACTTATCATACGTAAAAATATTTTTGCAAATGTAGATATTTATTTTTAATATACAATGCAAATTTTTTAAGTCATGAGGGGTGCATTTGATGTGTTTAATTTTTTATGAATTTTTGAATTTTTGAATCATGAATTTATATTACTTTTGTCGAAATATATTCTTGAATATGCTGAAATTAAAAATAGGTGATCAAGCCCCTGATTTTAAAGGGAAAAATCAAAACGGCAGCGATGTATGCCTGCAGGACTACAAAGGTAAAAAGTTAGTCCTGTATTTCTATCCGAAGGACAACACAAGCGGTTGTACCGCAGAAGCATGCAACCTTCGCGATTCATACGGCGATTTCCGCGACCGCGGATACGAAGTTGTCGGCGTAAGCCCCGACAGTGAAAAATCGCACACCGGTTTCATTGCCAAACATAGCCTGCCATTCACCCTCATTGCCGACACGGACAAGGCTATTGCCACGGCTTATGGCGTATGGGGCGAAAAGAAAATGTATGGCCGCGCCTACATGGGCATCTTCCGCACAACTTTTGTGATTGACGAACAAGGCGTCATCGAAAACATCATCGAAAAAGTAGATACGAAAAATCACGCACAACAAATTCTATGACCCCCGATCACATCCGCCACATTCTCGAAGCCGT
>Ga0123353_10007864_pt1 | contig 14482 bp, 13 predicted proteins | sample TergutLab28metaG_3_FD_92763 | JGI IMG/M metagenome (GOLD analysis project Ga0123353, IMG submission 92763) | Labiotermes labralis P3 segment gut microbial communities from Petit-Saut dam, French Guiana - Lab288 P3 | ecosystem: Host-associated > Arthropoda: Insects > Digestive system > Gut ... | reverse complement strand
GGGCCTTGCCCCAGCGGGTGCGCGTCCTGTCGTAGGCGATGCCCATCAGCGGGCGGACCAGGGCGTTGTAGATGCCCAGGATCGTCTGGATCAGCGTGATGTAGAGCATGTCGATGCGCAGCACGGTGATGAAAAAATACGTGCGGTACACGCCGTTGATCTGCTCGCTGATCTGCCTGCCCACCTGCGCCCAGGCCGGTATGCCCCGTTCCTTGGCCGAAAGCTGCGGCGTATTGTACATACGCGCGGCGATGCGCTGGAAATGGCTGAGTTTTTCTGGGTCTATTTTCGCGGCGGAGTTCTCCTCCGCGCCGAAGATCTGCTCGGTCAGTTTGCGTTTGGCAGCCATCAGCCCACATCCCCTCTCACCGTAATAAAGCACTTGGAGATGAAATACCCGTCGATTGCCCGGGCATAGACAGTCGCCTTGCCGGGCGCGAGCGCGGTGACCAGGCCGTTTTCGTCCACAACGGCGATGTCCGGGTCCTCGCTGTACCAGGTGACTTCCTGATAGGTGGCCTTGCGGGGCGTGACCTTCGCGGTGAGCTGCCTGGTCTCCCCCGGGTCCAGCTTGAGGTTGCGGCGGTCCAGCTTGACGTTTTCCGCCGGCACCTTCACGTGGATCGCGCATTCATCGCTATAGGTGATGCCGTCCAGCTCGAAGGCGACTGTGATGACCGCCTCGCCGTACTGCCGCCTGGATTTTATAAAATGGTTTTTGCCGGTCTTCAGGAAGCCGTCCTGGTCCACCGTGCAGATACTCTCGTCGCTGCTGGACCAGACGCACGGAGTCTGGTCCCAGGGGGAGTCGCAGCGCACGGTGAGCTGCGAATTTTCGCCCAGGTTCATGGTGCGCTCGTGGGCCGAGAGGGTGGCGCCCGGCCAGACGAGGCTGAAATTCGTGTTCTCTCCCAGGGTGAAAGCGAGCGACACGCTGCCGGCGGGCGAGAACGCGGGATCCATCCGCAGTTGAGCGGTGACGTCGATGTCCCGCTTGAAGCGCAGGGCCTTGAGCTCCTTTGTGGTCCGGTTGATCTCCGCCTCGATGCGCGCGTTGCGCAAAGACAGCTCCATGCTTTCCACTTCGGCGATGCCGTCTAGCTGGTCCCCCAGCAGAGCGATCGCCTGTTCGGGGGCGCTCAGCCGGAACAGCTCCTCCGTCGCGGGGCTGCCGTCCGGGAAGCGCAGGGTCAGGCCGTAGTTGTCCCGGTAGGACAGAACCATGATGGGCTTATCCGGGGTGCCCTTCGCCTTGCACTCGGGGCACTGCGCGGTCTTGTTTGGGTCGTCCTCGCCCTTGCCGCAGGCGGTGCATTTGTAGTAGACGAACGCGCACGCCGCGCTTTCCAACTCGGCGGGGTCGAACTGCGCGCTCCACAGCAGCTGCGAGAAATCCTCGCCAAACTGCGTTCTGCGCGTAGGGGAGGCGTCCTGCGGGTTTTCCGGGTAAATCATGCCGTCTTCGGCGTCGTCCCACAGCACCGAGCCCGCGCCGTCCGCGTCCCGCGCGAGGATGGCCGTATGCAGGTACTCGCACAGCGATGGCGCGAGATAGGTGAGTTCCTTCTTCAGGCGCTCCAGCTCCGCCGGGTCCGCGCCCGGGGCGGTGAATGCGATGGTGTTGACGTACTTGTAGCGGTCCTTGCCGTGGTCCTTTTCGTTGCCGAAATCGAACTTGGTCTCCAGGCGCAGCCGGGGCCTGCGCTCCCTGGCGTCCGATATGGAGCCGCGGAGATATTCGTAAATGACGTCCGCGCCCTCGGGCGGGTCCGTGATGGTCTTGTCCAGCTCCGTCTCGGGGCGCATGGTGCCGTCGCGGGTGAGCAAATCGTTGGCCCCCAGCGTCATGCCGCCGATGAATACCAGAATCAGGAAGATTACCACGCCGCGTATGATCCAGTTGCGGGCCGTCGCGCTGCCTTCCAGCTTGACGCTCAGGGCCTCGGAGCTCATATGCTCGTGATCTCTATGTTCGTGTTTTTTTTGTTCGCTCATGCCTGCGCGCCTCCTATCTCTTTTTCGATGGCGGCCTCCAGCTCGCGGGTGGCCTCGGTTTCCACCACGGGGTAGGGGAGGTCGTCCAGGCTGACATCGCCCGCCTTCACCTTATTGTAGATTTCGGCGCGCTCCTCGTCGCCCTCGGCAAATTCCACGTGCACGCCCTGTTTGCGCAGGATCAGGTTGGCAACGGCGGTGCAGGCGAACGCGGCGAAGCTCAGCAGCGCGCCGTAGCCCAGCGCCCCGGAAAAAACGGGGTTGGCCAGCGCCCCGGAGATCCGCTGTACAAAAATAGACAGCGCAAAACCGCACGCGGACACCAGCATGCCCAGCAGGCTCGTAACGGCCACCGCGGCGCACATGCGCTTTAGCTTCAGGAAAGATAACAGGGAGAGGAACAGCACGAGCACGCCCAGCAGGGCCGCCAGGGCGCATGCCCCCAGCATCAGGATGCCCTTCTGGAACACGGCGCTCCACGGCCCGTCCCACATGCTTTGCAGATAGGGGAGGGCGTCCAGGTTGCCAGTGAAGAAATTGATCAGCCCAAGGAGGCCCGCCTGCCATTTCTGCGCCGCAAAGGGCAGCTGCGCGTCCAGGCTTCCCCAGGGAAGCAGCAGCGTCAGCAGCGGCAGGGCGCAGATATACAGGCGGATCTTCGCCCACCGGCTGCCGGCCAGGCTCGCTTTCATCCGCTTGCTGGCCACCCTCATCCCCGCCATGCTCAGCTCCGAGCGCTTCGCGTCCTCGTAGAAACGTTCCTCGAACCCGTAGAACATCAGGTTGACGCCGCACTTCGGGCAGTTGGGCCGCCAGTCGGTCAGCCGCAGCCGCTTGTCGCAGTGTGGGCAATTGCTCATGCAGGATTCCCCCTTTTTTGTTGTTTTTAAGTCATTATATCATAACGCCACAGAAATTACTAGATGCTGTGGGGGAATTTAAGTAAATAATTTTTTGGAATGCGTTGGGGTGCGGGCGGCAGGTTGCCGCGCCTACAATCTCATAGATTCCCCCTTTCGTCGATGCGCCGCACCAGCGAGTTCGTATACACCGTGAAGCGCTTGGGATAAAAATACAGCGTGTTGGGATTGAAGCTCTCGTAATCCACGCCCAGGCGGACATAGCCCTCATTAACCAGGACGGTCTCAGCATAGCGCAATAGACCGGCGTAAAGCCCCGTGCCGCGCACTTCCGATATGGCATAGACGCCGCAGACGTTCATCATATCCGGTACGCGGCTTGCAAAGGATTCGCCGCTGCCGCGGATTTTTAGGAAAGCAACGTTTTTTGCTTTGCGCCTTGCTACGAAAAAGCGGGCGTCCTCCCGGACATCCGGCGAGAAGCGCCTGTTCATAAAAAAGGGGGATTCGGTGTAGTGCCGGTTGAGCGCCCTGCCCAGCGCCTGTATGTCCCGTAACCGTTCCCGGGGCAGCTCGAAAAAATCGCCGGAGGTCTCGCCGGGCTCCAACAGCTTGACGGCATCCATGCAGCGCATGCCGAAGCCATAGGTGAACCAGGCTTGCTTGGCGGTCTCGTCATGGGCGTAGATGGTAACGCAGTGCGCCAGCGCCCCCGCCGCGACCCACTTTTCCGCTGCCGCCTGGTACATGCGGTGGTATACCCTGTCGCCGGCGGCGGCGTGGGCATGCGCGGGCGACCACACACCCTTGACGGGCGTTGTGCCGAAGGCTTTCTTGAACGGCCCCTATGCGCAGAGGAAGCCGACCAGCGCGTCACCCTCAAAGGCCGCCACGCCCAGGTTGTTCTGCGCGAAGCGGCGCAAATCCGGCACCTGCGCGGCGGGCAGGTCGGGTACATGGACGCGCTCCCGGTCATATGCCGCCTGGGCCAGGCGCATGGCTTGTTCGGCGTGGGCTTCGGTGAAATCAATGATGTTCATTTGTCTTGTCCTCGATTTCCTCCATGCGATCTTTGCAGCTCATCAGAAAGTTCTCTCTTTCTAAAAATTGTTATTGCCTGTAAGTCTCCTCCAGCCTTCCCAGGGGGAAAGGCGGCATCGCCAGGGGCTTGACGGCAATGGACATGAGCAGCACGGGGTTGTCGTCCGCCGCCACCCGGTTGGAATCCAGCGCGCCGCAGGCACGGCAGCGGTGTATGACGGCCCATTCCCCGTTTTTACGCACCCACACGCCTATGGGCTCCATCGTTCCGCCGCAGCGAGAGGCCCGGTCGCCCGGTTCGTCCCGGTCCAGATGCACGCTGGAAAGGCAGCGCGGGCAATGGTTGCGGTGCCGGGTGCCCGCACCCTCCCGGGTGACAAGCATGCCGCAGACCTTGCAGGCGAAGCTTTCTTCGCCGGGGTTATATCTGGAGTTGTTCAAACAGTTTCCTCCTTGTAGTTATTAGCAGATCGGTATCGTTGGGCATAAGAATACCCGCAGGCCAAGCAGCCTCCATCCGGCTGCGATGCCCGCGGGAAGGTTACTTTCCAAGCATAAGCAATGCTAAGGGCATGCGGCCCCGGCAGCTTATGCCATATTCAGTTAGGTCAGGGCCACCTCAAACAATACCGACATCTTACAAACTCCTTTCGTGAAGAGCTTGAACAGAGTATAGCACAGGGATGTGCGGAGGTCAAGAAAAATTTGTTTGACAAGGCTGCGACTCTACTATATAATCAAATGCATAATACTACTCCGCAACAAGAAACATCACGCACAATGCTGCGCAAAAATCATATATCGAAATTTTTGCTTGCATTCTGCTATGTTTCTAGCCGCGGAGCAGTATAAGATGAAAGGGGTGACATCCATGCTCACCGACGTAGAGATAGCCCAGCGCGCGCAAATGCAGCCCATAGGGGAAATTGCCGCCGGCCTCGGCCTGGAGGAGGGCGACCTGGAGTACTACGGCAAATACAAGGCCAAGCTCAGCAATGAGCTGTTCGCCAAAACGAAAGATAGGCCAGACGGCAAACTGGTGCTGGTTACGGCCATCAACCCCACCCCGGCGGGGCAGGGCAAAACGACCGTGACGGTTGGCCTCGGGCAGGCCATGCGGCGCTTGCGGTACAAGGCCGTCATTGCCCTGCGGGAGCCCTCGCTGGGGCCCGTGTTCGGCGTGAAGGGCGGCGCGGCGGGCGGCGGCTGGGCCCAGGTGGTCCCCATGGAGGACATCAATCTGCACTTCACCGGGGATATGCACGCCATCACCGCGGCCAATAACCTGCTCTGCGCCGCCCTGGACAACAGCTTACAGCAGGGCAACCCCCTGGGGATCGACCCCAGGCAGGTGCTCCTTAAGCGCTGCATGGACATGAACGACCGGGCCCTGCGCAATATCAATGTAGGCCTGGGCGGCCGGATCAATGGCGTGCCCCGGGAGGATCATTTTCAGATCACCGTGGCCAGCGAGGTGATGGCAATCCTGTGCCTTGCCTCCGACAGGGCCGATTTGCGTGCCAGGCTGGAGCGCATCCTGATCGCTTTTACTTACGATAATAAGCCGGTCTACGCGAAAGATTTGGGCGTGTGCGGCGCGATGACGCTGTTACTGAAGGACGCCATAAACCCCAACCTGGTGCAGACCCTGGAGAACAGCCCCGCCCTTATGCACGGCGGTCCCTTCGCGAACATCGCCCATGGCTGCAATTCGGTGCGGGCCACGAAGCTGGCGCTGAAGCTGGCGGACTACACCATCACCGAGGCGGGCTTTGGCTCGGACCTCGGCGCGGAAAAGTTCCTGGACATCAAGTGCCGCGCGGCGGGATTGACGCCGGCCTGCGTGGTTGTCGTCGCCACGGTGCGGGCGCTGAAATACAACGGCGGCGCCGCCAGAACCGAGCTTTCCCGGGAAAATCTTGATGCATTGCAGGCGGGCATCGTAAACCTGCGCGCCCACGTTGAAAACATGCGTAGCTATGGCTTGCCGGTGGTCGTCGCGATGAACCGGTTCATGACTGACACAGAGGCCGAGCTTGCCATCGTCCAAGAGGAATGCGCCGCGCTAGGCGTACCCGTGGCCCTCACGGAGGTCTTCGCCAAAGGCGGTGCGGGCGGCGAGGAGCTGGCTCGTCTTGTGTGCGAGGCCTGCGAAAAGCCGGGTGATTTCCGGTTCATGTACCCCCTTGATAGTTCCATTGAAGAAAAACTGCACGCCATCGCCACGAAAATCTACCATGCGGGCGGTGTGCAGCTCACCGCGCAGGCGGCGAAGGCCGTGGAGCGTCTGGAGGCCCTGGGCTACGGCAATCTGCCTGTGTGCGTGGCGAAAACCCAGTATTCCCTCTCCGACGACCCGGCGAAGCTGGGCAGCCCGGCGGGCTTCACCGTCACCGTGCGGGACGTGTACGTCAGCGCGGGCGCGGGCTTCGTGGTGGCGCTGACGGGGGACATCATGACCATGCCAGGTCTGCCCAAAGAGCCCGCCGCATGCAGGATGGACATCGACGACGCGGGTGTAATCACAGGTTTGTTTTAGTCCTTTCCATTCAATCTATGCTGCAAAAATTATGAATATTCTGTAAACTCTCTGCGGCGGCCGCCGTTCCCCCCTTGCCCGGGGATGGGGTGTGTGTTATACTTTATCCTGCATCAATATATAAAGGAGAAACCCCATGGACGACCGTTTCGCCATCCGGGAATACCACGACGCCAGGGAGGTCACCCGCCAGCTGGACGAGCTGATCCGCAAGCCCATCTATTCCATCAAGCCCTCCAAGCTCAAGGAGTATGAGGAGCAGTACTACGGCGAAAAGTGCCAAAAATCCAGGGCGATGATAGACGAGGCGCGGGAGATCATCCCGGGCGGGGTGCAGCACAACCTGGCCTTCAACTACCCCTTCCCGCTGGTGTTCACCAGGGCTCAGGACGCCAAACTTTACGATATCGACGGCAACGAATACCTGGACTTCCTCCAGGCGGGCGGCCCCACGGTGCTGGGCTCCAATCCCCCCGCCGTGCGCGAACAGGTCAAGGAATTGCTCGACACCTGCGGACCCTCCACGGGGCTGTTCCACGAGTACGAGTACAAGCTGGCCAAAAAAATCGCCGACAGCGTGGAGAGCGTGGACATGTTCCGCATGCTCAATTCCGGCAGCGAGGCCTGCATGGCGGCCTGCCGGGTGGCGCGGCTGGCCACAAAGAATAAAAACATCGTGAAGATGGGCGGCGCCTACCACGGCTGGAGCGACGCACTGGCCTACGGCATACGCGTGCCGGGGAGCAAGTTTACCCAGGCCAGCGGGATCCCGCTGTTCATGTTCCGGCACACGCAGGAGTTCTTCCCCAACGACCTGGACTCCCTGGAGCGCGTTCTCATCAAAAACAAGCTCAACGGCGGCACGGCGGCCGTGTTCATCGAGCCCGTGGGCCCCGAGAGCGGCACGCGTCCCCTGGACTACGACTTCAACGCGGGCGTGGAGAAGCTCTGCCGGAAATACGGCGCGCTGCTGGTGTTCGACGAAGTCGTAACAGGGTTTCGCATCGGTATGGCCTGCGCGCAGGGCTACTACGGCGTCTCGCCGGATCTGACCATCTTCGGCAAGGCTGTGGCGGGGGGTTACCCCGGCGCGGGCGGCGTGGGCGGCAAGAGGCAATACATGCGTCACCTGGGCGCGGGCCTGGACAGCTCCGGCGAGAAGATCAAGAAGGCCCTTATCGGCGGCACCATGGCGGCAACGCCCGTCAGCTGCGTGGCGGGCTACTTCACCCTGGAGGAAATTGATAAACAAGACGCTTGCCGGAAAGCCGGCGAGATGGGCGACCTGCTCACGAAAGGCCTGCAAAGGCTCGTGAAAAAATACAAGCTCCCCTTCGTGGTGTTCAACCAGGGCAGTATCTGCCACCTGGACAACGCCGGTACCATGCACTACGCCATCGACTGGACAAAGCCCTGGGATATCCCTGGCGTGCTCAAGGCCACCAGCGTGCGCAAGAAGGAGATGGAGCATATGGGCGCGGCCTATATGGCCGAGGGCATCGTGACGCTCGCGGGCAGCAGGCTGTATACCAGCGCGGCCTATACGCCTGAGCTCATCCAGGACGCCCTGGACAGGTTCGAGCGGGTATTTATGAATTGCGTGAGGATACCGGCGGGAGGGTAGGATGAAAATTGAGTTTTCGAAGAATGCAGGTAAAGCAATTCGCTCGCTTGCGCCATCGTTGCAGAAAAATATCATGACGCGGATACAGGGGTTGCTGCAATTTCCGCCCATTGGAGACATTCAGCCCATGCAAGGATACCCGCAAGGGGTCTTTCGGCTTCGCGTGGGGCAATACCGTGTGGTTTTTCAGAATGCGGTTGAAAATTCCGAGAAAACCGTGTATATTATTGAAGTAGGCCCACGTGGCGATATATACAAGTGAGGTGAACAAAATGTCAACATCAACGAAAACGCTTTTGAATACCATACCGTATCTTCCGGATGCAGATCAAGTAGTGATCGCGGAAATCGTGAAACGTATGCTACTAGCCTGGGACCCTGATTTCACAAAAGTAACCGCCATGGAGAAGGTATCCATCGACGAAGGCATGCGGCAAATTGAAGCCGGCGAAACTGTATCAATGGAAGAATTGATGCGGGAATTACAGCTGTAATGGATTTAAGCGGCAATTCACTAACATTACATTGAAGGAGGTAAGCATCATGGCAAAACTCGCGGCGTTCTTCCTGACCCCTCTGCTCTTCTTCCAGAGCCTGTTCTTCATCGGCGGCAGGGCCCTGGGCAAGGTGACTCTCATTGCAGAGGAGAAATCCTATTCCATCGAAGCGGAAACGGTCACGGCCATCTGGCACAACGCCACCTTGAAGCAGGCCTATCTCGGCGTGGGCGCGGAATTCGCGCTGGAGGCATGGGACGGCGACGGTTGGGTCACTGTCCCGCGAAAGACCCCCGTGGCGCCAAGCGGCGCAAGAATAGTGCTCAAGCCATTCCAGAGCAGGCGGCTGACCTGCGACCTTTCCGACTACTGGTTGCCGGGCGCCGGGCGGTACCGCATCGCGGCGTACTGTAACGGGGGAAACGTCTACGCCGAATTCACGCTTGTGGGCGAGGGAAGGGTTACGCTTACCACAGAATTCCCCACCTACCCCGTGGGCACGCGGGAAATCATAGCCACGCTGTTCAACGGCTCGCCGGCGTTGTTCTCCTACACCGTCGGCTACCGCATCGATAAATTCATCGATGGCGCATGGGTTACGGTGGGCCCGAACATTGGCTTTATTACCCTCATGGTCAATTTGCTGCCGGGCCGCGCCGAAACCCTCGAATGCGAGCTGTCCTGCAACGAACCCATGGAAGCCGGGCGCTACCGCATCGGCGTGGGCAGCGTCTTCGGCGAATTCACGCTGGTATAGCTGGAGGACCTGCGCCATGCTCAGTATATTCTCCTGGTTCGGCTACAGGGAGCTTGCCGGCGCCGAGGGTTTACGCCTGATGAAACAGGCGGGCTTCGGGGGTGTGCTGCTGTGGTGGGACACGATCGAAGGCGTGGACTATCGCGAAATGCCCGAACTCGCCCGGCGGGCGGGGTTGTTCGTCGAGAACATGCACACGCCCTTTGGGCATGTCCAGGACATCTGGGAGGACAACGCCGCCGGGAAGGCTCTGTTCGACTATTACATGATGTGCGTTGACAACTGCACGGCGTACGGAATCCCCACGATGGTGATGCATGCCCACAGGCGCGGCGTCCCGCCGCCTGTTGACCTGCAACTGGGCTTGGACCGCTTCAAACGAATCGTGGACAGGGCCGAGCGGCTGGGCGTCAACGTGGCTATGGAAAACCAGCGCAGCCCAATGCAGCTGGTCCTCGCGGCGCGGCTGCTGGAGGATATCCAGTCCCCGCGCTTCGGATTCTGCCTGGACAGCGGGCACCACAACGCCCGGGAGGAGGACGTGGACCTCCTCGCGCGCTTTGGCCACCGCCTCATGGCCCTGCACCTGCACGACAACGACGCCACGGACGACCAGCATCTGCTGCCCTTCGACGGCACGATTGACTGGTCCGCGCAGATGCGCGCCATCGCGGCAACGGGCTATTGCGGACCCACCACCCTCGAAGTCGTCAACGAGGGGTATGAGAACAAATCCCCGGCGGAATTTCTGGCGATTGCGTTTGAGAGGGCGAAAAGGCTGGAGGAATTGCGCAGGCTGTAGGGGACGGCCTCCCGGACGTCCCTGTGCAAAAAAACATGTTTTTTCTTTGGAACGTCGGGGACGCCGCCCCTACACGAAATCCTACTACATAATCTTTTGGGAGGACACTATGGATATCCTGGAGGCCAAGCTGGCCGTCATCGCCGCGGGCAAGCGCCTGGTGGAGACCGGGCTCATCGCGCGCACATGGGGCAACGTGAGCGCCCGCGTGGACGCGTTCACCTTCGTCATCACCCCCTCGGGCAGGGCTTACGAGGGCCTGACGCCCGACGACATCGTGCAGGTGAATATCAAAGACCTCGGCTACGACCGCGAAGCGGCAGGGAAGCCCTCCAGCGAGAAGGGGATACACGCCGGCGTCTACGCGCTACGGCCGGACGTGGATTTCGTGATCCACACGCACCAGCACAACGCCTCCGTCGCCGCGGTGATGGGCAAGCCCGTGGAGGGCCAGGCGGTGCGCTGGTGGGCCGATATCGTGGGAGAAACCGTACCCGTCGCGGCCTACGGGCTGCCGGGCACGGGCAGGCTCATGAAGGGCGTGACGAAGGCCCTGCGGGAATACCCGGGCAGCCGGGCGATCCTCATGGCGCATCACGGCGCGCTGTGCGTAGGAAGCGATGCCGACGCGGCCTTCAAGGTCGCCGACGCCCTGGAACAGGTCTGCCTGGCCTTCCTGAAGGCGCGGCTGCTCACCTTCGCCGGGGACGTGGCCGAAACCCTGGACGGCATCCACAACCTGGTCGCCCGGCGGCGCGAGGAGCTCCACCCCCGCGACCAGGCCCCCCTGCTGGCGGCCTGGTCCAGCTTCCGCAGCGGCGACGCCTTTTGCATGACCCCCGAGGGGTCCGGCGGCGGGACGATCGACGTCGCGCTGCCCACGGGCATCCCCTTCGGCGAGGACATAGAAGTTCCCGAGACCCTCGAGCTGCACCGGGCGATCTACCGCGGCGACGGGAAGGTCAACGCCATCGTGCACAGCCAGAAGCCGGACATCCTGCGGGCCTCGAAGGCAGGCGGCAAGTTATTGCCCTACCTGGATGACTTTGCCCAGATCGCTGGCGTCAACCTGCGCCTGCGCCGCTTCGATCCATCCAATCAGGCTGACAGCATCAAGCTGGTGAAGAAGGGCCTGAAGCGCCGCGGCGCCGTGCTGCTGGAGGACAACGGCGCGCTGTGCGTCGGCAGCGGCGTGGACGAGGCCCGCGCGGTGGAGACCGTGACGGACAAGAACTGCGCGGCCTCTCTCTCGGCGGATCTGTTCGACAAGGTCAGGCATATCGGAGCCCTGGACGCCGCGATCATGCGCGTTGTTTACGTGGTGAAGTACAGCAAGAAGAAGTAGCCAGGGAGTCTGTAGGGGCGGCATTCTTGCCGCCCGCGCACACAAAACGCCCGCGCACACAAAACGCCCGCGCACACAAAACGCCCGCGCACTCAAAACGCCCGCGCACACAAAATTGCCCGCACACACAAAATTGCCCGCACACACAAATCGACTGCGCACACAAAATTGCCCGCACCACAAAACGCCCGCGCACACAAAATCGCCCGCGCACTCAAAAAAAATTGCCGCCCGGCAGTGAAAACCGGGCGGCTGTGCTTTTTTCTGTGGGTGGTACTATTTTAAGGCGGGTGGCAAGAATGCCACCCCTACAGATCATCCTAGCCCCTTAGCCTTGCCCCAACTTTCCCCAGCGCCTTCACGCAGCGCTTGACGGCCGCGTCGGCCTCCTCGTCGGTGAGGGTGCCCTTGGCGCTGCGCAGGCGCAGGCTGAACGCTACGCTCTTGCTGCCCTGCGCTATCTGGCTGCCGGTATAGACGTCGAAGAGCTTTAAATGTTCAAGAAGGTTTCCGCATGCGCCCTGGATCGCCTTCTGCAGGGCGAGCACCGGCGTATCCGCGCCGCACACCAGGGCCAGGTCGCGCGTCACGGCGGGGTAGCGCGGCAGCTGCTTGTATACCTTCGCGGGGTTACGTTTTTCGAGCAGCGTGTTGAAATCGATGCCGGCAACATAGGCCCGCGTGCCCAGCCCGAAATTTTCCTGCACGGCGGGGGAGACCTCGCCCAGGCTGGCCAGGCAGGCGCCGTCCTCCAGGAAAAACGCCGCCGCCCGCCCCGGATGGTACGTAGGGTCGTCCGTTAATGCTTGCACATCGTAGTCCGTGAGGCCGGTTTTATCCAGCAGTTCCTCCACGATGCCTTTCAGCGTGAAGAAATCCACGCCGGAGCCGTACAGGCCGATCATGATTTTTTGTTTTTCTATAGGTAGGTTTGCTTCCGTGGGATAGTAGACCGTAGCCAGCTCGTACAGCGCCGCGTTTTCGTTGCGGTTGTTGTAATTGCGCGCCAGAACCTCCAGCATGGAGGGCCGGGCGGTTGTGCGCATCACGCTGGTGTCCTCGCCCAGGGGATTGCTGATTACCACGCTGCGCCGGTAGCTCTCCGGCAGTCGGATTTTCTCATAGGCCTTCGGGCTGATGAAGGAATAGGTGACGATTTCGCTTAAGCCCAGTCCCCGCAGGGTTTCGCCCACCAGGCGCTGCAGCTGCTGCTCTTCGGTCAGCCGTGCGTCTGCCAGGCCGCGCAGGGGCTGCGCGGGAATCTTATCGTAGCCGTAAAATCTGGCGATCTCCTCGGCAACGTCCGCCTTGCCCTTCATATCGCCGCGCCAGCTGGGCACGTGGACCACATCGCCCTCCACCTTGCAGCCGACGCGCCCCAGGATGGCGATCTGCTCTTCCCGGGGGCATTCTATTCCAATGAATTTATTTACATCATCGGGGTCGAAGGGAATGCTTCGCGCGGGCTTCGGGCTCGGGAACACATCCACGATGCCGTTTACGACATCCCCCGCGTCCAGTTCCTGCACCAACTGCAGCGCACGGGTGAGCACCCTGGCGCAGGAGTCCGGGTCGAGCTCCTTCCCGTAGCGAGCGGAGGATTCCGTGCGCAGCCCCAGGCGCTTGGCCGTGGCGTGCACCTGCGTGCCCCGGAAGCAGGCGGACTCGAACACGATCGCGCGCGTGTCGTCCATGATGCCGCTGTATTCGCCGCCCATCACGCCGGCCACGGCCACGGGCTTTGCGCCATCGGCAATGACGAGCATATCGGGCTCCAGTTTGCGTTCCACGCCGTCCAGGGTGGTGATGGATTCCCCCGCCGCCGCCAACCTTACAACCACCTGGCTGCCCTCAAGATATCGCAGGTCGAAGGCGTGCATGGGCTGGCCGTATTCCAGCATGACGTAATTCGTGATATCCACGATGTTGTTGATGGGCCGCACGCCGCTGGCCCGCAGGCGCTCGCGCATCCACCGCGGCGAGGGCTTCACCCGCGCGTTCTCCACAACGGCCCCCGCGTAGCGATAGCACAAGTCCGGCGCGTCAATGCGCACTTTTAAATAATCAGCGACATTGCCCTGGCCGGGTCTAAGCTCTAAAGTCTTAGGTCTAAAGTCCAGTTTGTACGTCGCGGCGGCTTCCCGGGCAAGGCCGAGCACGCTTAAACAATCCGGGCGGTTCGATGTGATCTCGAACTCGGTGACCACGTCGTCCAGGCCGGCGGCGGTCTGGATAGCCAGCCCCGGCGTGCGCTCGCAGTCTTCGCCCAGCAGAAAGATGCCGTCGTCTGGGCCATAGGGAAAGTCATGCAGCGTAAGGCCGATCTCGTCCAGGCCACACAGCATGCCCTGGCTGACCACGCCGCGCATCTTTGTCTTCTTGATCCTCTTGCCGCCGGCGATCATGGAGTTGTCCTTTGCCACGGGCACATAACTCCCCGCCGTGACATTTTGCGCGCCGGTGACGATCTGCACGGTTTCTCCGCCGCCCATATCCGCTTGGGCGGTTCCGCAGTCCACCCGGCAGACCCATAAATGGTCCGAATCCGGATGGCGCTCGATCTGCGTCACCAGACCCACCACGATGTTCTCAAGGCCCGCGCCCTCGGTCTCGTAGCCCTCGGCTTTCGAGCCGCTCATGGTCATGGCGTCGGCGAATTCCTTATCGCCCACGTTGCATTGGACATATTCGTTCAACCATTTTTTGGATAGTTTCATGTTCTTTCCCTCCCTCAAAACTGACTTAAAAATCTTAAGTCGTTTTCAAACAGCAGGCGGATGTCGTCGATGCGGAAGCGCGCGAGCGTCAGCCGGTCGAGGCCCACGCCGAAGGCAAAGCCGCTGTATTTTTCCAGATCGATGCCGCCGGCGCGCAGCACGTTGGGATGCACCATGCCCGCGCCCAAAATTTCCACCCAGCCCTCTCCCTTGCAGAAGGGGCAGCCCGCGCCGCCGCAGCGGAAGCAGGAGACGTCCACCTCGGCGCTGGGCTCGGTGAAGGGGAAGTAGTGCGGGCGCAGGCG
>Ga0123353_10007862_pt1 | contig 14483 bp, 24 predicted proteins | sample TergutLab28metaG_3_FD_92763 | JGI IMG/M metagenome (GOLD analysis project Ga0123353, IMG submission 92763) | Labiotermes labralis P3 segment gut microbial communities from Petit-Saut dam, French Guiana - Lab288 P3 | ecosystem: Host-associated > Arthropoda: Insects > Digestive system > Gut ... | reverse complement strand
TGAAGGCTGAGCTGTTCAACCTCCGTTTCCAGACCGTTACGGGGCAGATCGCGAATCCGCACCGCATCGGCGAATGCAAAAAAGACATCGCTCGCATCAAGACCATCTTGACGCAGCGCGCCGAATAAGGAGGAGCAACAATGGAACAGAGAGGTTATCGCAAAACCCGTATCGGCGTAGTCGTCAGCGACAAGATGGACAAGACCATCGTCGTCGCGATCAAGACCAAGTATCGCCACCCCTTGTACGGCAAGATGGTCAATAAGACCACGAAATTCAAGGCCCACGACGAGGAGAACCAGTGCGGCATCGGCGACACGGTCAAGATCATGGAAACCCGCCCGATTTCCAAAGACAAGCGTTGGCGTTTGGTGGAAATTCTCGAGAAGGCGAAGTAAGCGGAGGATAGGCGAATGATTCAACCCCAAACAAGACTGAAAGTCGCCGACAACAGCGGCGCGAAAGAGATCATGTGCATACGCTGCCTTGGCGGTTCGCACGTGAAGAACTCCGGGATAGGCGACATCATCGTCGCCGCGGTCAAGTCCGCAACCCCCGGCGGCGCGGTGAAGAAGAAGGACGTCGTACGGGCGGTCATCGTCCGCACGACCTTCGAGACCAACCGTCCCGACGGCAGCCACATCCGTTTCGACGACAACGCGGCCGTCATCATCAACGATAAGAAAGAGCCCCGCGGCACCCGTATCTTCGGGCCGGTCGCCCGCGAGCTGCGTGAAGGCGGTTATATGAAGATCGTCTCCCTCGCGCCGGAAGTGCTGTAAGAGGAGTATGCTATGAACAAGTTAAACGTCAAAAAAGGCGATACCGTCCTCGTCATCAGCGGCGCGGACAAGGGAAAGAAGGGCAAAATCCTCGTCTCCCACCCGAGCAAAAGCCGCGTCGTGGTGCAGGGTGTGCACATGATCACCCGCCACGTCAAACCCCGCCGCCAGGGCGAAGCCGGCGGCCGCATCGAGCAGGAAGGCACGATCCACGTCTCCAACGTGAAGCTGATTTGCCCCGAGTGCCGCATGCCCACCAAGGCCGTGCACCGGATGGTGGAGCGGAACGGCAAGACCGTCTCCGTCCGCGCTTGCTCCGAATGCAAGAAGACCATAGATTGATTCAGAAGGAGGAAAGCTAAGTGGCTAAGAAAGCAACAGCGGCAGCGCCGGCTCCGGCGAAGAAGAAGCCTGCACAGGCAATGAAGCCCTTTTCAGGCAGTCCCCGTCTGAAAGAGCGCTATAACAACGAGATCATCCCCGCCCTGCGTGAGAAGTTCAACTATAAGAACGTCAACGAAGTGCCTAAGTTAGAGAAGATCATCCTGAACATGGGTTTGGGGACCGAGAAGGACAATCCCAAGGGCATGGAGAGCGCGCTGAACGAACTGGGCAAAATCGCGGGTCAGAAGCCCGTGATCACCAAGGCCAAGAAGTCCGTCGCGAACTTCAAAGTCCGTGAAGGCATGAACATCGGCGCAAAGGTCACCCTGCGCGGCGACAGAATGTATTACTTCGCCGACCGCCTGCTGAACATCGTGCTCCCCCGCGTGCGCGACTTCCGCGGCGTATCCGACAAGTCCTTCGACGGGCGCGGCAACTATGCCATGGGCGTGCGCGAGCAGCTCATTTTCCCGGAAATCAACTATGACGACGTCGATAAAGTGCGCGGCATGAACATCGTATTCGTCACCAGCGCGAAGTCGGACGAAGAAGCCAAGGCCCTCTTGGCGCTCATCGGCGTTCCGTACGCACAGGCATAGGAGGAGCAAAACACATGGCAAAGACAAGCATGAAAATCAAGCAGGCCCGTCCCGCGAAGTACAGCACCCGCGCCTACACGCGCTGCCGCATCTGCGGCCGCCCGCACTCGGTGCTGCGCAAGTACGGCATCTGCCGTATCTGCTTCCGTAACGAAGCGTATGCCGGGAACATCCCGGGCGTGCGCAAGGCAAGCTGGTAAGAGGAGGAAATCACAATGACAGATACCATTGCAGATATGCTGACAAGAATCCGCAACGCGCTGATCGCGAAGCACGATTCCGTGGACGTACCCTCTTCCACCATCAAGAAGGCGATCGCCCAGATCCTCGTCGATGAGGGCTATATCAAGAGCTTCCGCATCATCGAGGACGGCATCCTCAAGACCATCCGCATCGAGCTGAAGTATGGCAAGAACAAGCAGCGCGTCATCGTCGGCATCCAGCGCGTGTCCCGCCCGGGTCTGCGCGTCTATGCCCGCCGCGACGAGATCCCCAAGGTCCTCGGCGGCATGGGCATAGCCGTGCTCTCCACCTCCCGCGGTGTAATGACGGACAAAGAGGCCCGCAAGCAGGGCGTCGGCGGCGAAGTATTGGCTTACGTATGGTAGTGCTCCGCACTCGGTTCGACAAAGCTGCGTTTTGTCGCCACGGTACATGCGGTATAATTTCCGCCGCGCGTGTCGCCGGAAATTATGATTGAAGCCAACTGCCGCCTGCACAGCTCCATCCAACAGGTAAAGTTGCAGATGCCAACCCACCCGTAGGGGCGAGACATGTCTCGCCCGCCGAATACGAAAAACCCACCCGTAGGGGCGGATACCAATACGCCCGCGTATACAGAAATAAACCGAACAGGAGAAAGGTAATGTCAAGAATCGGAAAACTTCCGGTGGCAATCCCCGCCGGAGTGACAATCACGGTCGATGACGCGCACGTTGTGACCGTCAAAGGCCCCAAGGGTACCCTCAGCGCCAAGATCTCCCCCGAAATCGAGATTTCGCAGGAAGACGGCGTGCTGACGGTCAAGCGTCCCTCGGAAAGCAAGCTGCACAAGTCTCTGCACGGGCTCTCCCGCACGCTGATCAACAACATGGTCGTCGGCACGACGGCGGGCTTCGAGAAGAAGCTCGAGATCGTCGGCGTCGGCTACCGCGCGGCGCTCTCGGGCAGCGACCTCACGCTGAACCTGGGCTATTCCCACCCCGTCAGCTTCAAGAGCGAGAACGGGATCAGCTTCGAAGTCCCCGCGCCCACAAAGATCACGGTCAAGGGCATAGACAAGCAAGCCGTCGGGCAGGTGGCCGCGGATATCCGCGCCAAGCGTCCGCCGGAGCCTTATAAGGGCAAGGGTGTTCGCTATGAGGGCGAAACCGTGCGCCGCAAAGAAGGCAAGACCAGTAAGAAATAAGGGAAGGAGCAAAGAGGATGTTTACAAGAATCGATAAAAACGCAGTCCGTAAGAACCGCCATTGGCGGCAGCGCAAGAACATCGTGGGGACGCCCGAGCGTCTGCGTCTGAACGTATACCGTTCCACGAGCCACATCTATGCGCAGATCATCAACGATGAAATCGGACACACCCTTTGTGCCGCTTCCACCTTAGATGCCGCCATCAAGGCTGAGCTCGTCGGCAAGAAAAAGGTCGAGCAGAGCAAGATCGTCGGCAAACTGATCGGCGAGCGCGCTCTGGAGCAGGGCATCAAGCAGGTCGTGTTTGACCGCGGCGGTTATCTGTACACGGGTCGCGTAGCGGCTCTGGCGGATGGCGCGCGCGCGGCCGGCCTGGACTTTTAAGGAGGGACGACATGAGAAACGACAGAAAATTCGAGCGCGAGGTCTCCGAATTCAAAGAACGCAATGTATATATCAACCGCGTTGCGAAGGTAGTCAAGGGCGGTAAGAACTTCCGCTTCACCTGCTTAATGGTCGTCGGCAACGAAAAGGGCAAGGTCGGCGTCGGCTTGGGCAAGGCCGCCGAAATCCCCGAAGCCGTCCGCAAGGGCATCGAAGACGCGAAGCGGCATCTCATCGAGGTCCCCATCGTCGGCACGACCATCCCCCACGCCGTCGAAGGCCGTTTCGGCAAAGGGCATGTGCGCATGCTCCCCGCCGAAGAAGGTACCGGCGTCATCGCGGGTGGTCCCGTCCGTGCCGTCCTCGAAATGGTCGGCATCAAGGATATCCGCACCAAGAGCTATGGCAGCAACAACCCGAGCAACTGCGTCAAGGCGACCATCGACGGTCTGATGCAGCTCCGCACCGCCGAGCAGATCGCGGCCCTGCGTGGCAAGACCGTCGAAGAAATCATGGCATAGGGAGGAGCGGAGCATGTTGAAAGTTACACTCATCAAGAGCACCTGCAAATCCCTCAAAGTGCACCAGGATACGGTCCGTGCACTGGGTCTCCGCAAAATCGGGCAGACCGTCGAAAAGCCCGACAACGCCTGCATACGCGGGCAGATCTTCCGGGTGAAACATCTCGTGAAGGTCGAAGAAGCGTAGGAGGTTTCAAAGACATGAAACTGCACGAATTACAACCCGCGCCCGGTTCCCGCCATGCGCAAAAGCGCGTGGGCCGCGGCACAGGCTCCGGCATAGGCAAGACCTCCGCCAAAGGACACAAGGGGCAGAAGGCCCGCGGCAAGAGCAAGAAGAACGGCTTCGAGGGTGGCCAGATGCCCCTGACGCGCCGCTTGCCCAAGCGCGGCTTCACCAACATCTTTGCGAAGGTATACAGCGTCATCAACATTTCCGCTCTGGAAAAGTTGGATAACGGCACCGAAGTGACGGCTGAACTGCTCAAGCGTACGGGCATCATCAGCAAAATCGAGAAAGACGGCCTGAAAGTTTTGGGCGGCGGCACGCTGACGAAGAAACTTGTTGTCAAGGCAGCGAAGTTCACGGGTTCGGCGGTCGTCGCTATCCAAAAAGCAGGCGGAACGGTTGAGGTGGTATAAATGCTGAACACTTTTATCAACGCCTTTAAGGTCAAAGACCTGCGCAAGAAGATACTCTACACGCTGATGCTGTTGGTTATCTATCGCTTGGGCTGCACCATCCCCATCCCGGGGATCGACGTGGAGGTTTGGAAGGGACTCATCCAGAACCTGACGCTCTTCGACTTCCTCGATATGCTGTCCGGCTCGGCCATCTCCCAGTTCACGCTGTTCGCCATGGGTATTTCACCGTATATTACGGCGTCGATTATCCTGCAACTCTTGACCATCGCCATCCCGGCATTGGAACGCATGAGCAAGGAGGAGGACGGACGCCAGAAGATCGAGAAGATCACCCGCTATGTCGGTATCGGTCTCGCGCTGGTGCAGAGCTTCTCCATCATCATCACCTACGGCTCTCAGATCGTGACCTCGGATCCCAAATGGTGGACCTATGCGACCATCATCATCACCTCCGCGGGTGGCACGGCCTTCCTGATGTGGCTGGGCGAACGCATTACGGAAAAGGGCATAGGCAACGGCATCTCCATGCTGATCTTCGCCTCCATCATCTCCCGCGTGCCTAAGTTCCTGATCGGGCTCTTCCAGGGTCTCATCGTCGGCACGCAGGTTTGGCAGTTCTTCCTCGCTCTGGCGCTCATCGTCGCGCTGATCACCTTCGTCGTGCACATCGACAAGGCCGTCCGCAAGATTCCGGTGCAGTATGCCAAGCGCGTGGTCGGGCGCAAGCTCTATGGCGGGCAGAATACGCATCTGCCCCTGAAAGCCAACGCCAACGGCGTGCTGCCGCTGATCTTCGCGATGACCATCATGCAGTTCCCGACGATGATATTCCAGTTCTTCCCGAACAGCGGCGCGGGCAAGTGGTATGAGAACAACATGAGCGCGAACGCGAACCTGCCCATCATATACTATGTTGTCTTCTTCCTGCTTATCATCGGATTCGGTTACTTCTATTCGAGCATCACCTTCAATCCGGCGGAAATGAGCAAGAATTTGCAGCAGAACGGCGGCTTCATCCCCGGCATACGCCCCGGCAAGCCGACGGGCGAATACTTGGGCAAGGTCAGCAACCGCCTGACCCTCTACGGCTCCCTCTTCCTCGCGATCATCGCCATCGTGCCGACGGTCGTGCTGAACCAGCTGAATATCACCAGCATGTTCGGCGCCACCTCCGTGCTGATCATGGTCAACGTCGCATTAGAAACCACGGAAGCCTTGGAAAGCCAGATGCTGATGCGCCACTATAAGGGGTTCTTGAACTGATGGAACGGCTGATTTTCTTGGGTCCGCCGGGCGCGGGCAAGGGTACGCAGGCGGTCAAAGTCGCGGAACATTTCGGCATCGCGCATATCTCCACGGGGGACATGCTGCGCGCCGAGATGCGCGGCGGCACCGCGCTGGGCATGGCCGCCAAGTCCTATATCGACAAGGGCGAATTGGTGCCGGACAATGTCTTGATTGCCATGGTTCGGGAGCGCGTGCAAGCGGCGGACTGCGCGAACGGCTTTTTGCTGGACGGCTTCCCCCGCACGACCGCACAGGCAGACGCGCTGGCGTCTTTCTCGGAGATCGACCGCGTAATCAACATCGAGGTTCCCTTCGAACTGCTCTTGGCCCGCATCTGCGGACGGCGTATGTGCGCAGCCTGCGGCAAGGCCTATCATACGAGCACGCATGAATCCGAGCTCTGCTCCTGCGGCGAAACGCTGTACCAGCGCGACGACGACAGAGCCGAAACCGTTTCAAGGCGCCTTCGCGCCTACGAGACCAACACCGCGCCGCTGATCGATTATTATTCGGCGTGCGGTCTGTTGGAAACGGTGCGCGGCGACCAAGGCATCGCAAAGGTCGCGGAGGATATCTTCGCGGCCCTCAACGGGTGATCACCTATAAGGACGCTTCCGCCGTGGCAAAGATGCGCGCGGCGGGGCGTATCGTCGCGAACACCCTGCGCCTGTTGGGCGAGAACGTCGCCCCCGGCGTCAGCACGCAAAGGCTGAACGACCTGGCGGACGCCTATATCCGTTCGCAGGGCGCGACCCCTTCCTTCCTGCACTATCGCGGCTATCCGATGTCCGTATGCATCTCGGTCAACGAAGAGGTCGTGCACGGCATCCCGGGCAAGCGAAAGCTCTGCGAGGGCGATATCGTCAGCTGTGATGTGGGCGCGATCTTCGAGGGATACCACGGCGACGCGGCGCGTACCTTTATGGTAGGCAAAGTGTCCGCCAACACGCAAAGGTTGATCCGCGTCACAAAGGAATGCTTTTGCAAGGCATTGGAGCAGTGTCAACGGGGTCGCCGCGTCTCCGATATCTCCCGCGCGGTGCAAAGCCACGCGGAAAGCTGCGGCTACGGCGTGGTGCGCGCATTGGTCGGGCATGGCATCGGCAGGGCCATGCATGAGGATCCCGAGGTCCCGAACTTCGTACAGCGTCGCGGGGGCGATCCCCGCCTGCAACCGGGCATGACCCTCGCCATCGAGCCGATGATCAACATGGGTACGGCGGAAGTGGACTTCAAACACCCCGACGGTTGGACGGTCACGACAAGCGACAAACTGCCCTCCGCGCACTATGAGAACACCGTGCTGATCACCGAGGGCGAACCCGTCATACTGACCTTATGGGAGGGTGAAGAGCTATGATACGCCCGTATCAAGCAGGCGAGGTAGTCATATCAAAGGCCGGACATGAAGCGGGACAGCTGTTCATCGTAATGCAGTCCGAGGAAAACGACTTCGTGACCCTCTGCGACGGACGTCTGCGCACCTTGGAAAAGCCCAAGCGCAAGCGCGTCAAGCACATCGCGCGCATGGCAAAGGCCCCGCTCTTTGTGCAAAACGAGGCCTATCCCGAACTTTTGGACGCACATTTGCGAAAACATTTGGACATGTGCGCAGCACTATGCTATAATAAGGAGGTTAAGCTTGTCTAAACAGGATGTCATTGAATTAGAAGGCATTGTCACCGACACCTTCCCGAACGCCCAGTTCGAGGTAAAGCTGCAAAACGGTCACAAGATACTCGCGACCATTTCAGGCAAGCTGCGGATGAACTATATCCGCATCCTCACAGGCGACAAGGTAACCGTGGAATTATCCACCTATGACCTGAGCCGCGGCCGCATCACCTGGCGCGCCAAGAATTGATGTAGGGGATGACGCCAACAGCGGCATCCCACCGAATACCTACGAACCCGTAGGGGCGCAATATATTGCGCCCTGCCGGAATAACATACACCCCCGCGAATGCGGATACTAACGAACCCGTAAGGGCGGATATCATCCGCCCGCCGAATACAAGCACTAAAGGAGTCCACCCCATGAAAGTCAGACCCTCAGTAAAACCCATTTGCGAAAAATGCAAAATCATCAAGCGCAAAGGCCGCGTGATGATCATCTGCGAAAACCCGAAGCATAAACAGAAGCAGGGCTAAGCCCCTTGCCTGCCGGCTTTCGGCAGACTCGAAATCAAAGCGTTTCGGGGCGGCTGGTATATCCTTACCCGATATACTTCCCGAGGCTACGAATATAGATCAAATGATAACGGAGGAAAGAACCACATGGCTCGTATTGCAGGCATAGACCTCCCGCGTGATAAGCGCGTGGAAATCGGTTTAACCTACATCTACGGCATAGGCCGCCAAACGGCCGTGCAGATCCTCGCCGCGACGGGCGTCAACCCCGACACCCGCGTGCGCGATTTGGATGAAAACGACATCAACAAGCTGCGCGAATACATCGACCGCAACGTCAAGGTTGAGGGCGATCTGCGCCGCGAAGTATCCATGAACATCAAGCGCCTGATCGAGATAGGCTGCTATCGCGGCGTGCGCCATCGCAAAGGCCTGCCCGTGCGCGGCCAGAGCACCAAGCAGAACGCCCGTACGCGCAAGGGTCCCAAGCGCACGCAGGGCGGCAAGAGAAAGTGAGGAACTGAGATATGGCACCCAAGGGTAAAGTAAAGAAAGCCACCACGCGCAAGCGCCGCGAACGGAAGAACATCCACAGCGGACAGGCGCATATCCGTTCCTCGTTCAACAACACGCTCGTCACCATCACGGACTTGCAGGGCAACGCGATTGCTTGGTCCAGTGCCGGTTCCATGGGCTTCCGCGGCTCGCGCAAGAGCACGCCCTTCGCCGCGCAGATGGCCAGCGAAGCGGCGGCCAAAGCCGCCATGGAACACGGTCTCAAAACCGTCGAAGTGTATGTACGCGGACCTGGGTCCGGCCGTGAAGCCGCCATCCGCGCCCTCGCCACCGCGGGTCTGGACGTGAATCTGATCAAGGACGTCACCCCCATCCCGCACAACGGCTGCCGCCCACCCAAGCGTCGCCGCGTCTAAGGAGGAAATCATTTTATGGCAAGATATACAGGTTCCGTCTGCCGGCAATGCCGCCGGGAGGCCTGCAAGCTCTTTTTGAAGGGCGATAAATGTTATACCGAAAAGTGCCCCGTCACGAAAAGGCACACCCCCCCGGGCCAGCATGGCCAGAGCCGCAAAAAGCAGAGCGAGTACGGCATCCAGCTGCGCGAAAAGCAGAAGGTTCGCCGCGCCTACGGCATCTTGGAGTCGCAGTTCCATAAATATTATGAGACCGCGGCCAATATGCGCGGTGTTACCGGCGAAAATATGCTGTCCCTTATAGAGCGCCGTCTCGACAACGTAGCCTATCGCCTGAACTTCGGCGAGAGCCGTGCCATGGCGCGCCAGATGGTCAACCACGGCCACATCCGCGTCAACGGCAGGAAGGTCGATATCGCTTCCTACCAGGTCAAGGCGGGCGATGTGATCTCTGTCAAAGAGACCAGCCGCGAAATCCCCTTCTTCGCCACGCTCAAGGAGCAGGGCGAGAAGCGCACCGTCCCCACCTGGCTCGAACTGGACTGCGAAACCCTCAGCGGCACGGTCAAGAAACTGCCCGCGCGTGAGGATATAGACCTGTCCATTTCCGAACACCTCATCGTCGAGTTCTACTCCCGCTAATGCCGCCATACCGATAGGAGGGTACACCATGATCGAAATCGAAAGACCCAAGCTCGAATGTACCGAGTTGAAATCCAATTATGGCAAATTTGTCGTGGAACCTTTGGAGCGCGGCTTCGGCACCACGCTGGGCAACTCCATGCGCCGCGTGCTGCTGAGCAGCCTGCCCGGTGCCGCGCCCACGTCCATCCGCATCGACGGCATCGTGCATGAGTTCAGCACCATCGAGGGCGTCACAGAGGACGTCACCGAGATCATCCTGAACCTCAAGGAGCTGTCCGTCAAGCTGCACAGCCCCGGCGATAAGAAGGTCACGATCAGCGCCGTCGGTCCCTGCGAGATCCGCGCAAAGGATATCACGCCCGATGCGGACGTGGAAGTCATCAATCCCGACCTGCACATCGCCACCCTCGATGTCGGCGCGAAGCTCAATATGAGCATACACCTCGCGCACGGGCGCGGCTATGTCCCGGCGGACCGCAACAAGCGGCCAGACATGCCCATCGGCGAGATCGCGGTGGACAGCATCTTCACGCCCGTCACCAACGTGAAACCCACGGTGGAGAATACCCGCGTCGGCCAGATCACGGACTATGACAAGCTGACCTTAGAGGTTTGGACCACGGGCGAAATCGCGCCGAATGACGCCGTATCCCTGGCCGCCAAAATCCTGACCGAGCACCTGTCCATCTTCCTCACTGACACCGCGGACTCCGTGGAGATCATGGTCGAGAAGGAAGAGCGCCACAAGGGCAAGGTTATGGAAATGAACATCGAGGATCTCGACCTCTCCGTCCGCTCCTATAACTGCCTGAAGCGCGCTGGGATCAACACCGTCGCCGACCTCTTGCAGCGGGATGAGGATGAGATGATGAAGGTTCGCAACCTGGGCCGCAAGTCCTTGGAAGAAGTACAGTTAAAGATCGCCACGCTGGGCCTGGCTCTGCGTCCGAGCGAGGAATAATCGAGGAGAAAAGTAATGGCAAACCGTAAATTCAGCAGAACTTCCGCCCCGCGCGCCGCACTGCTTCGCAACCAGACCACAGCCCTGCTGTGGAACGGCAAGATCGTCACCACCGAAGCCAAGGCCAAGGAGATACGCTCCATCGCCGAAAAGCTGATCACGCTGGCCGTGCGCACCTATAAGGATGTGGAGGTCGTAGAAAAACAGACCCGCAACGCCAAGCAGCAGGTCATCAAGGTCGAGCGCGAGCAGGATAAGGCCAGCAAGCTGCATGCCCGCCGCCAGATCATGTCCTATCTCTATGACGTCCGTCTCGTGCGTGGCAAGGATGAGAAGAAGGACGACTTCGAGGAGCGTAAGGTGGCCCGCCACCCGGTCGTGGAAAAACTCTTCCGCGAGATCGCGCCCAAGTACGACGGCCGAAGCGGCGGCTACACTACGATTCACAAACTCGGCCCCCGCCGCGGCGACGCCGCCGAGATGGTGGTTATTGAGTTGGTGTAAGCAAGCAATCCAAACAAGAATCCCCGTTCCGGCGGGGATTTTTATATATCCCCCGCAATCCTCGCCAGCTCCTCCCGCCGCGCCAATAGTGCACATTCGTTATTCTGCGGGCTGTCCAGAATCGCGTCACCCCGCAGTTTCAGAAACAGCGGCGAATCCAACACCTCCGGCAGCGAGCGACCGATCACGCTGGTATCCGACAGCGGTATAAAATTGCAGGGCTCGGCGTCGCCATAGGCGTTGATATGAAAGAAACCCTTGCCCGCCGCCAGGCAGCCGCCGGACTTGTACTCATAACCGGGAAACGCGGCGAAGAGGGTCGCGCGATATTGTGCGCGGAAGCGGTCAAGACTGCGAATCAACGCCCCGCGCTGTGCGTCATTCAAACGCAAAGCTTCGCTGCCCTCCTCCACGGCTTCAAATTCCACATAATTAAAATAGCAGCAGCCCTTGCGCACCAAATCTGCCACAAAAGCATCGCTCGAAACAATCCCCAAATTCTCCGAAGTCACCGTCACGGATACGGCAAAGTACATCGCTCGCTCCCGCAATTTCTCCATCGCCGCCGCAATCCCCGCATACACGCCCGCGCCGCGCCGCCTGTCCGTCTCCGTCTCGTTCCCCTCCAGCGAAAAGTAAATATGTATATGCTTGTTGCGGCGCAACAGGTGCAAATCCGTCTCGTTCAGCAGGGTTCCGTTCGTATACACCGTAAAGGTGATATTTTTGAACTTCGCGCAGAACTCCACCACCTCGCGGCGCATAAAGGGCTCCCCGCCCGCGATCATCACAATCCCGATCCCGTACCTGTCCGCATCTGCAAACACCCGCGCAAAATCCCGCAGGCCCATCTCCTCCCGCCGCGGCTTTCCGCAATCTATGGCATGCGAATAACAGCCTGTGCAACGCAGATTGCAGGCCTTCGTCACGCTCATAATCAAGAAGGGCGGGATATGCAAACCCCGCCGCGCATTCCGCCGCCTGCGCGCGTCGGCCCGCACTTGGTTCCGCAGGAAGCGCAGATAATACCCAAGCATCGCGGGCCGCTGCCAAACAGCCCGCAGCATGGGCAGGAACAAGGCCCTCAGCTCGTTATGAAAGAACGCGTGCAAAGGCGCAGTCTTTTTCATAGCGCTTCCACCAACCCCGCCAACCATCGCAATATCTTCGCGGCATCGTCCGCCTTGACTACGCCGTCGCCCGTCACATCGGCGTTCAGCCGTCCCAACGTGTCGAGCACACCCAAGCCCGCAAGATAGCGCAGAACAGCCGCGGCGTCACTTGCGTTCACAATGCCGTCGCCGTTTGCGTCCCCGGGCAGCAGGGGCGGCAGCAGTTCCAACACGCCGCTTTCCACATAGCTGTCCAAGTAATCCGTCCACCACGCAATCGCGGTCTCCAAAGAGCCCTGGCTCCAATATGCGATCTCATACGGCTCCGACAGCCCCGGCAGCACCCGGTAGCGCCGCGCGCCCACAATGATAATATCCCCATGCTTCAAGAACAAAAACCCGCTCCCCGCATAAAAATCGGCGATATTATAGACCACCGCATCGTCCGGCGTAGGTGTAGGCGTGGGGGTAGGAGTAGGAGTAGGTGTGGGCGTAGGCGTGGGCGTGAACTCCGATGTAGGTGTAGGCACCGGCGTCGGCGTAGGTTCCACAACAAACTCCCCATATATCCCCATGCCCTCACAGAGCGGATTCGTCGCAAAATAATCCGCGTCAAAAGCCGGATTCGCTTCTATCGAACCCATATCCCCGCCGATATGTGCCTGCCAGGCGGTCAGCCCCGCGCCGCTAAGCAGACTGCCGGGCCGATTATCGCGAAAAGACGCGCTCCTGCCGACCACAAAATAGCAGTTGTCGTGCATAGTCGGCATCCCGTCCAGAGCGGACAGATCATAGGAAGCGAGACCGGGAAACTCGCCGGGGCTATAGAAACCCGTGACATAGCGAATCTCAATCATCTGCCCCGCAAAGGACGCGGGCTGATACACAATATTGTGGTGAATGGCGGGATTGAGGTTCGGCGGGCAGCCGTCGGGGTTCCCCCAATCCTGGTTTGCGACGCCGAAGTAAAGCGGCGTGTGATAATTCCCCGTGCCGTAAACCACCGCGTTGACGATCGTATTGTTATATACCTGCGCGTCTCTGGATGCATACAGCCCAATCCCCTCCCAGCCCGTATCAATGACCAGATTGTTGCGCACAACGCCGCCGATATTCTCATAATAATCCGGATTCACGCTGAGATCGAAAAACTCCGGGCTGGTATCGAACCCGACCATAATGCCCGCCGCATAGCAGCGTTCAATGCGGTTGTTCTCGATCAGCGCATGGATGGCCCCGCCCTTCGCGTAGACCCCGGTGCTGCAAATATCGTGGATATAGTTGTTCTGCACAACCATATTGTCACCGTTCACATTGTCAATGCCCTCGGCGTTGTTCTCGCCCGTGGGGAAACTCGGGGAAGCGGCATAGGCTCGCCCGGAATTGTATATTTCGCAATAGCGTATCGTGATATTGTCGCAGTTCGGCTTGATCTTTACCACATCGTTCCGCGAATCATGCAGAATGCAATCTTCTATGACGATATTCGACGCGCCGCTGCGGTCAGGCTGCCCCCAGTCCCACTTCGTCTCTATGCAGACCGCATAGAAGCCGCCCACTACCTCGACGCCCTGCAATTTGCCGCCGGAGGAGCCGACGTCAAAGCGTATGGCGGAGCTTTGCTTATACGTATCGGGGTCGTGCGCGAGTGGCAATTCAATCACCGCCCACTCGCCCTTTGCCGATTTGATGGTGACATTGGGATTCTGAATGCGCACATTGCTATGCTCATAATAGGTGCCCCCGCGCAACACAACACAGCCCCCCGGCCCCGCGGCGGCCAGCGCGGCGTTGATGCTCCCATACGGCGCGCCAACGGCCCCGGTCGCGGTCGCGTCATTGCCATCGGGCGAGACATAGATGGCCCCGGCGGGGTCATCCGCAGTATTGGTACGCGGCCCAACAGTGAGGGAAGACGCCCCCCGGCTATGCGGCAAGGCCACGAACAGGCCGAAGGCCAATGCCACGGCCAACAGGATGGATATTGCCCATTTCAATTTCGCTTGCATTTGATTTTCCTCCAATTTAGATGTGCATCAGTCGTGAAACTCAAGCGCTCCACCGTTTTATGTTTTGTTCTTCTTTGATTCTCATGCTCAATCTATGGCCACGTCGCCTTGAATTAAAATATTTTTCACTTTACCGGAGTCGTCAAACATAAAGGTGAAAGCTCTATTGTCCGCGTTT
>Ga0123353_10007861_pt1 | contig 14484 bp, 9 predicted proteins | sample TergutLab28metaG_3_FD_92763 | JGI IMG/M metagenome (GOLD analysis project Ga0123353, IMG submission 92763) | Labiotermes labralis P3 segment gut microbial communities from Petit-Saut dam, French Guiana - Lab288 P3 | ecosystem: Host-associated > Arthropoda: Insects > Digestive system > Gut ... | reverse complement strand
GCCCTCGGGGATCGGATCGTTCATCGTTTTATATGGTAGGGTGTCGTCTTTCCTTGTCAGTCCCTCGCGGATGTTTATCAGCCGCGCGAGATTGTTCATCCGCTCTCCGGACTTGCGCATCTCCTCGGCGGTCAGCGGGATACCGGTGACCAGGCTGTAGGTGCGCGCAAGCTCTTCGTACGGGCCTTGCCAGATCGTCCGGGTGAACTTGCATATTATGAACGAGTCCAAAATGCAGTACAAGTCTTCGTCCGCCATGACGAGCTTCGCCCTGCCCGGCTCCGCTTTGAAGCGGTCGACCTTGTTGCTGAGGTCGTGCCCATAGCTGCCATGCCTCTGATGGTCTGCGCCCCGGCGTGATACCGCGTATCCAAGCGCTGCGGTCTTGAGCCCCCGGACGTCATAACCGGTCATTTCCACGCCCTTTATCTGATTGGCGTATTTAAACGAGTCCTTGCCTATGAGCTCGGCCGCCATTCTTGTCCCTTCGGCAAGCACGTCGCCGATGTCCTCCCTGAACGCGATTTTCCTGACGAGTTCACACATCGCCTCGCCGTTGCCGAAGTTAAGTTCCAAACCGCCCGCCTGCTCTTTGGTTATGATGCCTTCTTCGTAACACTCCATGGCAAACCCGACGGTGATCCCCGCGCTGATGGCGTCCATGCCGTATATGTTGCACATCTCGATAGCCTTGATGATAGCGTTCGGATCGTCGACGCCGCCATGAGGGCCGAAAGCCATCAGCGGCTCATACTCCACCCGGGCGATCGCGCCCTTGAACCCGCCGTCCTTACCTATTGCGATGTGCTCGCAGCGGCACGCGCACGCGCTGCAGCCCTGAGTCTTTACAACGTATTTTTCTTTGAAAAGCTCTCCGCTCACCTTTTCCGCGCCCTCAAACGTCGCGCTCTGGTAGTTCCTCGTCGGCAGCGCGGCCTGGGCGTTTAGGACCAGTACGTTCTGCGCCGTGCCCAGCGTGCGGTACTTTGTCGTGGCGGGGCCTTTTGCGCGTTCATGCAGGGATTCGCACAGCTTCATCAGTTCCTCGGGATGGGCGACCGTTACGTCGCTTGATCCCCTGATGGCTATTCCCTTGACGTTCTTCGAGCCCATGACAGCCCCAAGCCCGGTCCTTCCTATCGCGCGGTAATGGTCGTTTATGATGGCGGCGAACCTGCACAGGTTCTCGCCCGCCTGGCCGATCCCGGATACGCTGATATCCTGGTCTCCAAGTTCATCTCTGATCATCTCCTCCGCTTCCCAGGTGGTCTTCCCCCAGAGGTGAGAAGCGTTCCTGATCTGGACCGATGAGTCGTCTATCCAGATATAGACCGGTTTTTCTGATTTGCCGGTGATTACGATGATATCGTAGCCGGCCATTCGCAGCGCGGCGCCCCACCGGCCTGTCGAATATCCCTCGCCGAGCATCATGGTGGCCGGTGATTTCGCGAACACGCCGAACTTCGCGGCGGTACACGGCACGATCGTGCCTGAAACCGCACCCGCTACGTATATCAGCGGGTTTTCCGGGGAAAACGGGTCTGTATTGGGTTTCAGATTGTCTATCAGCATTTTGAGGCCGAAGCCTGTACCGCCGATATAGTCCTTGGCAAAAGCCTCGTCAAAGTAGTCCAGCTTGTGGCTGCCCTCGGACAGGTTTATCCTGAGTATCTTTCCGGTATATGCGTGCATTCATTTCACCTACTAATCTCGCATTTTCGATTCGGGTTTTTTTGCCGCGGCTCGTTGCGCCGAGGCCCGTTTGTGCCGCGGTCCGCTGCGCTGCGGCTCCTAGCCCCCTCCGGGGAATGTCGGGTATAACGCGACGACGTCGCCTGCGTTTAATATTACTTCAGATGCTTTCTCGTGATTGATGATCGCGTCGTTGACGGTTATCATCAAATCGTCCCTTAATCCGCCCGCGCAGCCGGCATCGAGAAGCTCGTCACGCAGCTCCGCCCCGTGTTTATCCGATAGCAGGCGCAACAGTCCGGATACAGTTGTATCCGGACTGTAGTCTAAAGAGTCATGGTTGTTTTTGACGACAGCCGTAATCGAGCCAAAGAATCTGACTTGGATCCTTGGAGTGGTTTCCGGGAGCGTTGCTGAAGTATACAGTTGGTCTGCACTCATTAGATTATCTCTTTCTGTTTTGCTAATGATATGCGAAAAACACCTGTTTTGCTCTCCAATTATATAGCATAACGGCTTTATGTGTCAACTATGATTTGATGAAAATCATGCATATTTTCAAAGTTGACATTGTCAGAGTCAAACCTCTGACAATGCTCTGACAGCTATTGGAATACTTATTACATACCATTATACTATGAGTGTAAGAAGCGACAAAAAGTTTAGTCAGGAGGGTTGATTATGACATTTTGCTACAATTGCGGCACACATCTTGAAGGTGATCCGGCGTTCTGCAACAACTGCCGGGTAGCGGTTAAGGAAGCTGCGCAGCCTTCTATGGTAAACCACGTACGTCCGTCACAGCCGAAGCGCAAAAAAAGCAAGAAATCCCTGATCGTCATCCTTTCATCCGTCGCGGCTGTTCTTGCACTCGCGGCTTGCGCCGCAGTTTATCTCGTCATTGAGTCCAACAGGGCGTCTTCCTATGAAGAGGCGGTCGCTTTGATGAACAGCGGGAAACACAAGGAGGCGCAAGAGATTTTCGTGGATCTTGGCAGGTATAATAACGCAGAGGCGCTTTTGCTCGAATGCCGGATGGCTATGGACTACAACGCAGCAAAGCTGCTCATGGAAAACGGTGACTATATGAAAGCGAAACCAGCCTTCGAACTGCTTGGCGCCCACGGCGACTCGTATGAGATGGCGGTCGAGTGTCAATTGATAATGGATTACGAGGCCGCAAAGGTCTTAATGGACGGCGGCAACTACACTGAAGCGAAAACGGCGTTCCTGGCTCTTGGCCGCTTCAGAGACTCGGACGCAATGGTTGCAAAATGCCAGACGGAGATTGACTACAGTACCGCAACAAGGCACATGGAGTCAGGCGATTATGAGCAAGCCAGAGCTGTGTTTGTCTCTCTGGGTTCATTCAAGGATTCCGCTCAACACGCCGGGGAGTGCGAAAAATGGATCGTTTATGTTGAAGCCATGGCTCAAATGGACGCGGGCGATCACGCAGCCGCGATGGAGTTGCTGGAGCCTTTGGCTGCTGTTGACTTCGAGGAAAGCGCCTTACACATTATAGAGTGCGGCAATGCCATCGGCTATGCAGAAGCTGAAAGGGCTTATAATGATGGCTTGTTTTACACAGCTTTCACAATGTTTAAGTCGCTGTCGGGTTATAACGACGCGGACGGAAGGGCCTCGCGATGCATACAGGCTCATCCGTCTTCCGGACCGATATACAGAAACTCGAATCACCAGGGCTCTGACATGGAGCTAATAATCGAAACTCCGAAAGACGACCCGCGTCCGACATTTGTTAAGATTTACACCGTGGACGGTACGCTTGTTTGCTCGGTTTTCATTCGCGGAGGAGACTCCCCCGCTGTCTTGCTGCCGGCGAACACTTACATGATCAAATCGGCGCATGGGGATACCTGGTACGGGCCTGTGGAAATGTTTGGCGATGAGAACGCATATTATCAGACGCTGCTTCTGGAAGGTAACACAACATATGCATTCAGAAGCAACTACAGCTACACACTGACTCTCAGAGATGCTATCGACGGCAATGTGGACACCAGAAACGAAAGCCGCACCGGGTTTTAGTTCCGCCGGGACTGATGTTAAAGGGCGCTGCTACTCCGTTATCAACACTCTTGCTGAGACTCGTTTGATGCGCGCTGAAACCAGCCACGCCGCAATGAGCGAGATCACCCCGACCAGCAGGAATGGGAGCAGCAGCTCTCTTGTGCCAAGGTCCATTCTGACTTTCGCCAAACCAAAAAATCTAAAAATGAAAGTAACCACCGCGTCGCTCGCCAGTATGCTCACACCAATGCCTATAACGCCGCCTGTCAGCGATACCAGAAGGAACCGCAAGGCGAACTGCAGACGGAGCTGTACGGAGGTAAAGCCGACTGCTTTAAAGATGCCTATATCCGCGTTTTCCCGGTATATCGCTATGATAGCCAGCAAAAACGTGATCAGGGCTATCAAAACCGCGGTCAGCACAAAAGACACTCCCGTTACAGGGTCAATAACCGACGAAATCGAATCTACAAGAACAGCGACGTTTTCTTCCATCCGGAAAACAAGGATATCGTCGTTCTCGTACTTGGATTTGATTTCCGCAGCGACTCTTTCTACATCCGTACCGCTCTCAAAGATGATATTCCACATCAAAGGCTGCAGATTTTCCCATGACGGCGCCTGGCGCTGCGCGCCCTCGATGGTCATGTTGATGCTATACCCTGAATTTTCTATATTTTGAACCATTCCCGTAACTATGAACGAAACCGGGTCCCCGTCGGGATTGCTTAGGTAGACTTTATCGCCGATACCTTTGCCAAGCAGGGTCGCCATAACAGGCGAAAGCGCTACTTCATTGTCATAAATCGGAAATCTGCCTGATAACGGATCGGCGAGCCCTATTCCCTCGTAGGTATCATATCTGAAAATCATGACGCTCACGCCTTCCATATAATCCGAGCCCGACAGCTCTCCATAGGCTTTCTCTACCGGATATTTCTCACTGATCTCAGCGACGATCCTGTCAAGTTGTTCATATGCTTCATCAGGTATGTCAAGGGGGTCTTGAAATATATACATAATACACACATCACTTCTCGGGAAACCGAATAAATACAATACTTCGCCGGTATCGTCGAACAACCTAGCAGTTCCGCCCATAAATGACGCCAGAAAAGTCAGAAGGGCGGCAATGACTATAAGCAGCGCGTATTGTTTCCGCCGGGTCATCATCTGTTTGATTGCCAAACGAATATGCAAGGGGAGCACAGCGAGGCGCCGCAGCGGTATATTGAGTCTTTGTGCAAAGTACACGGGGGCGCGTCCGAACGAGATGGCGCGGACCGGCGATATACGCATTACTTTTCTGGTATTGAGCAGCGATACAAAACTTATCAGCAGTACAATAGCGAAAATCACAAATACGCTCGTTAAGGCTGATGATCCTCCGCTCCAAAGGAGGCCTGCCATAACCATTACCAAATCGCCTACTCCCGGGATCAGTGGAATGCCTATCAGCACACCCGCCGCCGAACCCAGCAGGCATACCAATGCGTATTGAAGCATTACCGCAAAGCGGATCTGAATGCCGGTAAAACCGACCGCCTTGAATATCCCGAAGGTCACGTAACTCCCTTCTATTGACGATAGCACGGCGTATCGAAGGATAAACAGCGTTATCAGCAGTGATAGCAGTGCGAAAGCCGACAGCATTGCCAGAACCAAATTTGGCATCATCATACTGAACTGAGTGACTTCGAGCTTACTGACGATTATCCCGAACCCCACGAAATCGACGCCCTCAAGCACACTTCTGACCTGCGCCGCATAATCCGGGTCCGTGCTATCCGCGCGGACGTTTACATACAGGAACACACCCGATTGCAAATCACTTTCGTTGCAAAGCTTATCAAAACTCCGCTCATTGACATAAGCGCGGCTGGCGCCAACCGCGGGAGAACCAAGCATAGGATCCTCAAAGAAACCCGCAACTGCGAACTCCCGACCGCCGATACTTATATGATCGCCTGATTTTATGGAGTATGCCTGCTCGTACATCAAGGGGAAAAGCACTTCATCCTCGCCCAGCGTAAACCGGCCTTTTTCGTGCGCCTTGATTCTGTAGTCTCTCAATTCCGGCTTATACGGAGCTATAATGAAGCTCTCCTGTAATTCCTGTCCGCCTGCAATAATATCCTTGCCCCCCGCCGCGGTGGCTAACGCTCTTCCCTCCTCGAAGCTTTTCACAGCCGCCACATTCGAAAGATCGCTGCGCAGTTTAGGTATTTGTTCGTCAGGATCATGGAGGACCAGAAAAAACATGACGTCAGGCATGGAGATGTTCTTGAAAGCCTCGCGCTGAAGCTCTCCGCTCCTTTGCAGGACTGCCAAAACACATGACAGCATCAGCGACACGATCAGTGATAAGCAAAAAATCGTGACGCCGTAGGCTTTCTGCCTTTTAAGAAGTGATAATACAACTTTATATACAGCCATGATTAATGCCATTCACAAGTCTGCACAAGTAATCCACTATAATCAGCATGGCATTCGTACCGACATTGTCCCTTTCAGTAATATTTCTCACACTTACCACCCCATAGATGAAAGCCATGCGAAGATCTGGCTTTCGCGCGCGGCGTGGTTGTCCGCCGAATATGCGCCCATTTCCATTTCGCCGTCAAGTCTGCCGTCTTTTATGTAGACCAGCCGCGTTGCCCTGCACGCCGCTTTGACGTCATGTGTCACCATGAAAATCGTTTGCCCGCCGCGGCACAGTTCGGAGAGCATATCAAGAAGTTCTTCGCCCGCTCCTGAGTTAAGAGCGCCGGTCGGTTCATCGGCAAAGAGGATACTCGGTGTGTTGATCAGCGCCCTCGCCACCGCGGCGCGCTGCGCTTCCCCGCCGGAAACTTGCGTAGGCAAGCGCTTGGCCAGTCCGGAGATACCCGCTTTTTCCAGCAGTTCTTCAGCTCTTTTATGCACTACTCCGGGTTTGGATACCAGATAACCCGGAACGGTCACATTCTCGAAAATCGTCATATTTGCCACAAGATGCGTTTGCTGAAAAACAAAACCGAAATCACGCCGCCTCAGTACAGCAAGTTTATCCTCGCTAAGATTGCTGAAGCTCTTGTCCTTGTAAGTAATCTCTCCCGATGTGGCGGTGTCCATGCCTGACAGGCAGTACGCCAGAGTAGACTTGCCCGACCCCGAGCTTCCCATTATGACGGTGAACTCGCCCTCGCGCAACTCAAAGTCGATGTTCTTCAGCACATGATTCTGTACCCCGCCTGTTGCAAAACTTTTACACAGCCCTTTCGCTGTCATGATCGTTTCGGTCACAAAAAATCCTCCCCGTTCAACTCCTGTCGCCTTGCCATCGTCCTCTGATTCCAACATCCATGCTAGCGCAAAGGATATTAAGAAATCCTTAAGAGGCTTAAGAAATTTTACATATACGTATCTCCCTGTAGGCGCGACCGTCCCGGTCGCCCGCAGGTAGCAGAGTTCCGCCGCACGCGGGCGACCGGGACGGTCGCCACTACAAAGTGTTTTCGTTCACCGTGGTGTTCCCTGTGTTCTGTTTATAGTACGCAAACTGGCAGCGAGAATATCACCGCCAGCCCCTTGCCGCTGTTATCTAACCGCACGTAGCCGCCGCATTTTTCCACGATGTACTTCACGATATACAAACCCAGCCCCGACCCGGAGACGCCTTCTGAGTTGGCGCCCCTGTAGAAGCGGTTCCAGACAAACGGCAGATCGTGCGCGGGGATACCCGCTCCAAAGTCCCGTACCTCGCATACAAGAAATGAGTCCTTCTCTTCGAATGACAGCTCGACGCAGGAGTCTGGAGCGTACTTCACTGCGTTTGTGATTATGTTGCCGAACACCTGCGCAATCCTTTTTTCATCAGCCATTACCCGTACATCCGGGACGCCGGTCACTTTGATCGTGTCACTATACTCCGCAAAAAGCGGCTCCAATATTCCGTCGATCAGCGCTTTTGCGTCATGCGGTTTTACTTCAAGCTGCAATTTTTCCATATCTGAAAGAGCATGGAGGAAAAGATCGTTTGTGAGCTTCGCGACCTCGTCGGATTTCCTGATGATCACATCCAAATACCGGGCCCTGCGTTCCTGAGACGTATCCATGCCTTTTTGAAGCCCCTCTGCATACGCCCGGATAGAAGCGACAGGGGTCTTTATATCGTGCGAGATCGTAGCTATCAGCATCTTGTTTTCCCGCTTTGCTTCCTCATCGCTCTCCCGCAATGCTTTCAGTTCACTGCGCATCATGTCGAACGCCCACGAGAACTCACCGAATATGTTCACCCTGCGGATTTCTAGCGGAATATCAAGATCGCCCTTCGCTACGCCTTTAGCAAACATCTCCAGTTGGTAAAAAGGCTTTACAATACGGACATAACATACCGCGAATACGACCGCGGCGAAAACTACGCAGGCGGCGCAAGCCACTATCATATAGACAGTCAACTCATCGACGGCGGCGGACGCCGGGTAATTGTCTCCCAGTTCTGTAATCACTGCGCTGAGTCTATCCCGCGCTTCGTGATCGTTTGGGTCCTCTGCGATCCTTGCGGACAATTGGGACACCTCGTTTAGCATGACTGCGTGAAGGCCTGCTCTGTCTGTGTTAGCCGCCTGACCATAATTTCTATGAAGAAAATATATAGCAGCCGCAAAAAGAACTGCTATAAGCAGGATGAGTACGATTGCAGCACCAAAAATTTTCCGCTTCATAAAGCAATCCCTCCGCAGCGCAGATAAGTTTAAAATGTAAAACTATAGCTAAATCATATATCAATAAGACCCAAATTATTCAAGCTCCGCAATCCAGGCTTATCATCGTCCATCGTCCTAGTTATGAATTATGAATTATGAATTATGAATTACGTATTCAGGCCTCCAGGATGTACCCTACACGCCAAACTGTTTTTATGTATTGTGGGGCAGACGGGTCGTCTTCCAGTTTTTCACGCAGCCATCTAATATGCACTGTCAGAGATGATGGCTCGGCTTCGCTATATGCGCCCCAGACATTATCAAATATCCCTTCCTTTGTGAGCGGTTTGTTCCTGTTTTGTATAAGATAAGCAAGCAGGTCAAACTCCCTTGCGGACAACCCGACCTGCAGTCCATTTTTCGTGACTTTGCACGCTTTCATGTCGACTTCGACATTTCCAAACTCAAAGCGCTCCCTTTCCGCATCCATGGAGTATGAACGGCGCAAATGCGCTTTCACGCGCGAGAGCAGCTCCCCCAGCGAATACGGCTTGGGAATATAGTCGTCGCCGCCAATGTCGAGCCCCGTGATCCTGTCGGTATCGCTCGTTCTTGCGCTAACAAAGAGTATCGGTATGTCGGTAGTTTTCCGCAGCTTCTCGCAAAGCTCGAAACCGTTGCCGTCAGGGAGATTTATATCGAGTACGATCAACCTGTAGCCGGTATGAGAGATCAACTCCAACGCAGCTTGTATATCAGCGGCAGCGTCTACGCTATATCCGTTATCAGTAAGCAGATCATAAGTAATACCTGTCAAGTCGCTGTCATCGTCAATTATCAGGATGTCTTTACTCTTCATGCTTATTGTGTACCTTTCTCAAAGGGAACAAGGCAGTGCAAGACAGGGGACGCGCATGCTTGTCCCGCTTTGCTTTCTCCCGCATCATGGCATAGTGATAGCCTCGCTGCGAGGCTATCACATGGCGGCATAAGTGTCAAGACAGAGGAATTGACAGACAGAGGAGTTTACAACACAGGGGGACGCCGACCGGAACAGCAAGATACCCGACCGGCTGTTATTTCTCTAATTGGAAGAAAAAAATAAATTATATCCAGAAAAAATGATAGACTTAACGAATTATATATATATAATAGTAAGTAGTGTTCGTTAGTGGACAAAAGAGACCGTTGGCACGATATACCATGCTCTTTTGAAGAAGGGTGGACTAAAAAAATATGTCAGTTCTAAGCAAAACTAAATCGAAAATGCAAAAAAGGCGAAGGATCCAATCGTTGTTTATCTCGTTATTCATGCTTGCAGGCATGGTTCCTTTATCAATGATCCCGGCGTCAGCCGCGCTTGTCGACGCAACGGTCGGAGTAACACAGACGGGTACTTCGCTTAGTTTGCGTGTCGATTACGGGGGGACAGGGACAACAATAGCCGCGGGAGACACGATCGAAATAAGAATGTCTGTCGATGCAAGCAGTATAATCAGAATAGTCGGGTTCGGGGACACTACCGCGGATATATACGGAACAGTAAACGGCGCCGCGGCTGTTGTCGGAACTCGTACTTACAGCTATGACGGGGACGTCTGTATCCTGACGATAGTATTCAACAGCGCGTACAGCGACGCCGGGTATTTCAACGTGTCGGGCTGGTATACAGCCAACGCGCGTTTGCAGTATTTAGTTACAACAGGCGAGACTACTACGACGATGAATATTGGAATAAACGGCGAAGGCATGACGCCGGGCCCGACGATAACGATTCCCGCGGGCGGCCCCGGTACGCGGCCGAGCGAGCCGGATTTCGTTCCCGGTAACAAGTTTGGTAAAATCTGGAGGTATGGCGACACAGACGGCAACGGTGGCGGCCAGATAACGCTGGACGGGGACTATACGCAGTTCGCAGAGATGCGATGGTTTGTTAACATAGGGTACAGCAACCTGACAAACAGGGATATGAGGGCAAATCATAACGCCGGTATAAGCAGAGGGTATTGGACAACCGAGCATTCACTTGCATACTCAAGTAACAACAGTACCGGCGCCGGATACTCAAGCGCGAACGAGGCTTATCTCGATTATCAGTACTGGACAGGAGTCTGGACGCCTATTCCCGTCAACGAGCCTTTCCATTACGATAACGTGGTCTTTGACGACTATTTGGACATCGGTCCGAACTACGGCACTATTCTTTGCAGCCCGCATGATTACATCCGCGATTCTATCAGGATCGTAAGGGTGATCGGACGGGAGGAAGGCTCTCCGGATGGTTTCCGGGAGATTGCCGACAGAAACTTCCTCGTTGCGCATGACGGGCGCAATATCAACCAGATCTTCAGGCACTATAACCAGACGATATTCAACGGGCGCCGAGGTCTGACGCTTCAGGAGTTTTTTACTCAGATGAAGTCGGAGGGACAGTTCTCCGGATACAGTAGTTGGGAAGACATCATCACGTTTGATCTGGTGGACAACAAGGGCGGCTCAGATCCGTCAAACCAGGTCCCGCATTTCAGGCTGGAGCTTGGGGACCTCCATTTCAGCGATTCGTATACCGGCACAGTGACCGGCGTCAACCGGAATAATACTACATCGGCGGTGATCGACAATGTTCCCGCGAAAAACCTTCCGTACGCATACCTGGTCTACTATGATACGCAGGCAACCGGCGCAGAGCTTGACGCTTCCGGCAATTACAGCTATTTCAACAGGGCGGGTTTGACTTACGCGGGCGGCAATGCGATCACGGACTTTTCGCCATTATGGGTCAAGCATGAAGCAAGCGGCGGCGGCGGTACGGTTGCTTCCCTAAGGATAAAAAAAGTCGGCGAAACCGGCGTTCCGATCCCGGGGATCGAGTTTACTCTATTCGGACCCAGCCCCGGCGGTTCTCAGCAAACACGTAATACGAACGCGGCCGGAGATATTACATTTTTATTCGGCGCGGCGGGGACGTACACCCTTACCGAAACCGTTCCCGCGGGATCGGGCTTGATTCCCATCGAACCGATAACATTTATCGTATCATCAGGTGAAGTGGATATAAGCGGCTTACTTGATGATATAACATACGCCAACGGTGTAAACACTATCAAGAATTATTACGATCGGCCGTCGGCAGGGCCGGAACCGGCTTCAGTAACGCTGCAGGCGGTAAAAACCGCAAATGCGGCTATGGCCGCCGGACAGTTTGATTTCAGCCTGTACGCGTCGGATGTGTCCGGCGTCCAGGGGGCGCTCCTGCAGACCGCGGCAAACACCGCCGGGATGAGCGGTACGGTGGTTTTCAGCGAGATAACTTACGACGAGCCCGGCGAGTTTTACTACTTGCTGGCGGAGACCGGCGGCGGGGGCGGCGGATGGAGCCGCGATACGGCAAAGTATCTGATCAAGGTAGCGGTGACCGAAGAGGATTCTGTACTGTTAGCTAATGTAAGCTATTATAGCTGGGACGAGGACGCCTGGACGGAATGCAGCGATACGGGCGTGACTTTCCGCAACACCTATACTCCGGATACGCCCGGCTCAGGCAACTTGCCTCCTGATGAACCTCCGCCAACCAATCCTCCGCCGGATGAACCGCCGCAGGATGAACCGCCGCAGGATGAACCGCCGCAGGATGAACAGCCGCAGGATGAAAACCGGCAGAATGAACCGCCGCAGGATGAACGGCAAGAGTATATCCCCGGAGGTAACGATTTTGATATGCCTCCACTGCCAAACACTCCGGGCGGCGCTTTGGTCCCTGACGGCGATGGGTTCCTCGAGTTTGACGACGACGGAGTTCCTTTGGGAAGATGGGCATGGGACGAAGACGAGGAAATGTGGATGTTCGAAATGTTTGTTCCGCTCTCCGGCATGCCGCGTACCGGAAACAACAGCAGCTTCGACTTAAACCTCATACTCCTGGGACTGTCTTTAATTAGTATGGTAATTATGACAAAAGCCATAAAGGTATCCAGGCGGCAGCATACGATTAAAGGAAAATAACGAGCAGGAAATAACGCCGCGTTTGGTAATGTGTAGTTTACTTCAAAGGGGCTGTCTCTTACGATTTCGATAAATCGCGAGAGACAGCCCCTCTAACCGCTGGGAATAATTCACAAAACGTTCACATTTGTGATTTTTAAACTCATACTTTTATAACCAATCATTTTAAAGCCGCAAAATGATTATACAGACGACATTACCGGCGTGAAATGGGAGGTTTTCCTACATTTGCAAGGGTTTGCGCACCGGGAGTATACTATATTTGTCCGATCTAAACGGTCGGGACGAATACACTAAGAGGAGTGTTCGCACATGTCCCAAGTCATAGAAACAACGATTGACAGCGAGACTGAGCTTGCGTTTGTCGAGAAACGCCTCGACAAAGAAATCGTACTTACTGATAGGTCGATCAACGCGCTGAAGGCGGAAATCAAGAGATTAGATACACTCAGGATTTCGCTGATTGCAATGAAACACGGCGTCAACATGGATGCAGTGCTTAGTTATATCGAAGAAAAAGGGCTGTCCCTTGACGATGTAATAGATCTTCTATCCATCGCCGGTAACAAGCATTAGCACATCGTTCAGCTTAAGCGCCTTATCCTCTGCATCATGCAGATAAAAGAGGTTAAGTCCCAAAATGAGACTAAACCAAAAATTATGCCGCTGGCAATTCTGCCGAGCGGCGTTTTTGCTGCAAATTTCTATGATAAAATCAATCCTAAACACTTGTCCATGCCGGAAATATACTGTATAATGATTGCTGTTCAACAATTTTCCGGGTTATATGGGTCGTGACGCGGGACGCGCCACTTGGCGCATTATACAACGCACTGAGCATTTTGTATAATGTTACTGCCGGATTTGATACTATCATAAGGGGACATTATTCCATGAAAGAAACTCTCGAGAGAATTCTAAAGACTGAAGCGGAAAGTGTCGAGATAAAGAATAATTCAAAACAAGAGGCGCGAAGGATCAAGGACGCCTCGGTTGCTTCGGGCAGAGAGCTTGTCAAGGAGAAACGGCGCGAAGGAAACAAACGGGCCAATGAAATCATGGAAAAAGCCAGCCAAAACGCCGATGCATTGATCTCCCGCGTGAAGCAGGAAATAAACGTTGAATACAAGAACTTGAGCGCAATAGCAGAGCGCAATATAAAAAAAGCCGCCGAACATATTGTTGAAAGGATAACAGACGGCTTATGATCGTAAAAATGGAAAAACTGACCGTGTTTGGAATGATCCAGGATAAGGACAGGATGTTAAACAGTCTTATCCGCAAACAGTGCGTCCAGTTTATCGACCCCGAGGAAGCGCTCGGCGAGCTGGCTCTTTCCGCCAAAATGGGAAGGCCCGAAGCGTCGGAGTATCAGGAGAAGCGGGACCGATATGAAGCCGTCCTTGAGGAGTTGAAACCGTATGCAGGCAAATCGGGTTGGCTGTTCAAGCGGACACATTTGAGTTTCGACCAGTTGGAATCCGCCGAGGTCAGAGACTCGGCTGAAGCCCGGTGCCGGGAAATCGAAGCTTTGATTAGTGAGCTAGACGCATTAAAGCAAGCGAAAGAAACAGCTCTTAATCAGAAAAAACTGTTGGTTCCGTGGGTATCCGGCAATCTCCCTTTGGAGATCAAATCTACCGAAAACCTGGAAATCGATTATTACGTACTGCCGCCTGATACGAATAAAGCTGAGTTATTACAGACACTTGAGGCTAATGCGCCGGCATCGTATATCGAATACATCAGGGAAGACAAGGAACACAAATACGCGGTTGTGATAAATCACAAGGAGTATTCAGATATAACCTGGGAAATCCTCGAACAGTTTAACGCGATTGCGGCTTATTTCAGCGAAGCCGCAGAGGGTCCGCCGAAAAAAAACATCGCTGATTTAGAAGTCAAGCTGCTAGATTACGATGCCGGTATCGAAGAAATAACCTTGCAGTTGAAGGAACTCAGCGGCGATCTTTCCGCCCTGCGGCAAGGATGTGACGCGCTGTCACTAAAAATACGCCTGGAGGAAGCCAACGAGCAGATCGTTTTGACTAAGACTGCATTTGGTTTC
>Ga0123353_10007860_pt1 | contig 14484 bp, 13 predicted proteins | sample TergutLab28metaG_3_FD_92763 | JGI IMG/M metagenome (GOLD analysis project Ga0123353, IMG submission 92763) | Labiotermes labralis P3 segment gut microbial communities from Petit-Saut dam, French Guiana - Lab288 P3 | ecosystem: Host-associated > Arthropoda: Insects > Digestive system > Gut ... | reverse complement strand
TTTAACTCAGATTTAGATCCATTTATTAAAAGATACATAAAAGAATCTTTGAAAAACAAATATTGATTTAGAATAGTAATAAGTGCTAATTTAGAATAACAACAAGCACTAATTTAGAATAATAAGAAATATTAATTTAGAATAGTAACAAATGCTAATTTAAAATAAGAACAAGTACTAATTTAGAATAATCTTATAATTTGAATTAATTTTCATAGTTTTAACTGATTTTTATAAGTTTAGTAATATTTTAGTGATTGTCAAAAACTGAATATTTAGAAAAATTTATAACTAATGAAAAATTTAAATAGAATATTATAAAAAATAGAATATTGTAAAAAATAGAATTAAATATATTCACTAATTTATATAATATTATTCTAATTTATATAATAATTGTTATAATTAAATGCAACTTATCATTAATAAATTAAATTTATTTTAACATATTATATTATAATTAAATTTAATTTTAGTATATTATGTATACTTATTGAGAATATTATTGGAGGAATTAACATTAATATGAAATGTGGACTTGAAGTTCATGTACAATTAAAAACTGACTCAAAATTATTTTGTGATTGCCCTACTAATTATCAAGAAGCTCCAGCAAACACAAACATTTGTCCAGTTTGTTTAACTCAACCAGGAGCAAAACCATTTCCTACAAATGAAAAAGCTATTGAAGCTGCTTTAAGGATAGCCTTGATGTTGAATTGTAAAATAGACAATGATGTAGTCTATTTTTTGAGAAAACATTATGATTATCCAGATTTACCTGCTGGATATCAAAAAACTTCTGTCCCTATTGGATTTGAAGGAGATTTAAATGGAGTCAGAATAAGAGAAATTCACATGGAAGAAGATCCTGGGCAATTCAAACCAGATTTCGGAACAGTTGACTTTAACAGATCTGGTATTCCTCTTGTGGAGATTGTCACAGAACCAGATATGCACTCTCCTGAAGAAGCTAGGGCATTTTTAAAAGAGTTAATTCGTGTATTAAAATATAGTGAATGTGCTCGTGGAGAAGGAACAATGCGAGCAGATGTTAATGTGTCTCTTGAAGGTGGAAACAGAGTAGAGATAAAAAATATTAACTCTATAAAAGGAGCATATAAAGCTTTTAAATTTGAGATAATCAGGCAAAAAAACTTAATAAAACGAGGAGTTGAAGTTAAGCAAGAAACTAGGGGATTTTTAGAATCTCAAATGATTACAGTAGGTATGAGAACAAAAGAAGATGCTGATGATTATAGACTTTTACCTGATCCTGATTTACCTCCAATTAAAATTCAAGATAATCAACTTAAAGAAGCAATTAAAGCCATGCCTGAAGCTCCTCATAATAAAGTAGCTAGATTCATAGAACAGTATGGTATTGATGAAGAATCTGCAAAAACATTAACTTCAGAGCTTGCTTTAGCTGATGTTTATGAAGAAGTAGCTAAAGATATAGATCCTAAATTTGCATCTATGTGGATGAGGGATGAACTTAAAAGAGTTTTAACTTACAATAAAATGGACTTTGTAGAAAGTGAAATTACTGCAAAAAGCATTATTGAACTTTTAAAACTTCTTCAAAAGAAAGAAATTACAACAAAAGCAGGACAAAGAATAATTGAACAAATGCCTAATAATTCAAAGAATCCAAAAGAAATTGCAGAAGAATTAGGTTTAATTGGTGTTGTAGATACTGATGAAGTATTAAATGCTGTAAAAGAAGCTATAAAAAATAATCCTGATGCAGTGGAAGATTACAAAGAAGGTAAGGGTGCATCTTTAAACTTTTTAGTTGGTCAGGTAATGAAAGTCACTAGAGGAAAAGCTGATCCTGGAGAAACAGTTAAAATACTTAAAAATTGTCTTGATTAATAATATGTTTTTTTAGAGACTCTGTCAAAAACTTTCATGTTTTTGATATTTTATAATTTTCAAGAAATAGAATTTTTTGGTGAGAAATTTAATAATAAGTTAAAATTTAACAATTATTTATTGATAATAATGGAAAAGAAGTGAAAAGAATGAGTGGTAAATCCTTAGTAAAAAGTTATATGACTAAAGATGTTATTAGTGTATATCCAAATACAAATAATGCAGATGTTATAAAATTAATGAAAGAAACTGGACATGATGGTTTTCCAGTAATAAATGATGAAAAACAAATTGTAGGAATAGTAACCGCTTTTGACCTTTTGCTTAAAGAATGGGATGAATTAGTCGAAGATATAATGTCAACAGATGTGGTAGTTGCTCAACAAGATATGTCAATTAATGATGCTTCAAGAGTAATGTTTAGACAAGGTATATCAAGATTACCTATTGTAAATAGAGAAGGGAAACTAAATGGAATAATTACAAATACTGACATGATTAGATCTCATATTGAGCGTTCTACTCCAACTAAAGTTAATTACTTCAAAAAAACTTTAGAGCAATTATATTCAATCAAGACTACTTTGAAACGACAAAAAGTAAGTACTGATGATTTAAGACCTACTCAAGATAAAGTATATGCTGATGAGCTACAAGGTAGAAGTTATGAGTTGAAAAGAGGTTTGGCAGAACCAACAATTGTTGTTAAAACTGGTGATAGGTGGATTTTGATAGATGGACATCACCGAGCTGTTGCAGCTAAAAATTTAGGCTGTGAAAAGATTGATTCTTATGTCATAAATTTAAACAGAGATATAGTATTAGGAATGGAAAAAACAGCTGATAAAGCAGGAATACACACTTTTGATGATATAGAAATAATTGATGATGCTCAACATCCACTTATAGCTCTTACACAAAGTTTAAAGAATAAAAGCCCTGATAAAATAAAATCAGAAAAAGATAAAAAAAATCAATAAAAATATAAAAAGATTAATAAAAATATAAAAAAATCAATAAAAATATAAAAAGATTAATAAAAATATAAAAAAATCAATAAAAGGAAAAGAAAATCAACAATATTTTGTTTTTTTTAAATACTTCTATAATTCTGCTTATGTGAATTTTAATTATTTTATAGAAATTATAATTATAAGTTTATAATTTTATATTTATATTTATATTTTATATTAATATCTAATTTATTATTATATAATATTTAAATATATTATGGTTTAATATTTAATTATATTATATTTCAATATCTAATTATACTATTTACTGGATTTTAATCATTTATATAATGAATTTATAATTAACTTTTTATATCATATATTTATATAGAATTTTATATTATTATATGAATTTATAATAAAATTTATAATAAAATTTGTAATAAAATTTGTAATAAAATTTGTAATAAAATTTTATATTTTATAAAAAAATATTAAAGAAGGAAAATCATGGTTAATGATAAAATTATTAGAGAAATATATGAAACATTAGAAAGTCGAAGAGACAATCCTATTGATTCATACACTTCAAATATAATGAAAGATACTAATAAATTAGCTGAAGACAAGATCCTTGAAAAAATAGGTGAAGAAACAGCTGAAGTGATAATAGCTTCAAAAAATAATAATGACCTTGTCAATGAATCAGCTGATTTGATTTTTCACACACTTCTTCTTTTAGTTTATAAAGGAATCTCATTAGATGAATTATTAGATGAATTTGAAAAAAGGCACAAGTAATGGTTTTCAATGAACAATGAATTATTTGGATTTATTTTATTATAAAATATATTCCATGTTATTCATTCCTCTTTCTTTGTTAAAGAATCTTGGAGATTTTTCATCGAATTTTTTAAAACCAAGAGATTCATAGAGTTTAGTTGCTCCAATATTTCTTAAGTCGGTATCTAATACAACTCTTTTAAATCCTTTTTTCTTAGTTTTTTCAATTACCTTTTTAATTATTTTTGTTCCAAGACCTTTTCCTCTTTGAGATTCATCAATAGCTATTTCTGCTAAGTATAAATCATCTTCATTGAAATTGCTTAAAACTAAAGAATCTAAAAAAGATATATATGAAAATTTAAGAGCATAAGATAATTTCAACTTTATTAGAAGATATAAAGCATAGGTCAATAAGTTATATTTTTCCCCTTTTACAACCTGTAAAATACCTATAATATCTTTAGACGAGATATTGGCCTTGTTTTCATTATCATTATTTTTAAAATCATTATCATCTAAAATAATATATATTTTAGAGAACCCATCAACATCTTCTTGATTTTTACTATTAGTAATCTCTTCATTTTCAACTAAAAGTAAATCTTCAATAGCTACAATAGCATTCTCTTTTGTTTTAAAAACTTCCAAGTAAGTTCTAAAATCTACAGAATACATGAGTTCTGCAACTTTATGATAATCATGAATTTTAGGATTAAATTCTTTAAAAATCAATTTAAAATCCTCTATTTATAAATAAATAAGGTTATAAACCTATTTGTCCATATTTTTAGCTATTGTAAGAGCAAATACTCCTGCTCCAAAACCATTGTCAATGTTTACAACAGCGATTCCTGGGGCACATGATTGTAACATTGCGTATAATGCTGCTTTACCTTCACCACCAACACCATAACCAACTGATGTTGGAACTCCAATTACAGGAACATCTACAAGTCCAGCTACAACAGAAGGCAAGGCTCCTTCCATACCAGCACATACAATAATAGCACAAACTTTTTCTTCAATCATTTTAGCTATTTGTGGAAACAATCTATGAATTCCAGCTACTCCAATATCATAAGAAGTTATAGCTTCACAACCACCTCTTTCAACAATAACCTTAGCTTCTTCACCAACAGCTATGTCTGAAGTCCCAGCAGTTATTATCCCTATCTTTTTTTTAGTATTAGTGCTTAATATATCGTTAGCTATATCCTTATTTTCTTTATTATTTATAGTATGGCTTACTTTTTCACTCTTTGATATAATCAATATTTTAGCTTTATTATTATAATCTAAATTATAGTCTTTTTTTCTTAAATAATCTAAATCTTCTTTTAATTTAGAATATCTTTCTTTAGTTAATCTAGTTATGAGAATGGAATCTTTATAAACATGATTGTCACGACTATCATCAAAATATCCTTTGATAATAGCTAAAAGATCATCGTATTCTTTTCCTTGAGCAAGAACAGCTTCAGGAAAACCAGTTCTAACTTCTCTATGATTATCAAATTTAGCTACCTCATCTAATTCTAAAATAGTATTAGCTTTTAAAAGGTTTTCACAAGTTTCAAGGTCAATTTTTCCATTTAAAAGTTTTTCAAGAATTTCTTTCATAATATCCCTAAGAATGTAATAATAATACTAATAACAATAAAATAGAATCTATTATATAGTTTATATCAATTTAATAATTGTTCTAATAAATTATCATATTAATCAATATATTAATATTCTTTAAAACAAACATTATAAAATTTATCTTATTTTAATAAAAATTGATTTATTATATTATAGTTCGCGATTATTATTAGGTACTATTTTTATATAGTTTTGATATTTTATAGTAATTTTAAATAATTTATAGTAATTTTATATAATTTATAGTAATTTTATATATTTTATAGTAATTTTATATATTTTATAGTAATTTTATATATTTTATAATAATTTTATATATTTTATAGCAATTTTAAATAATTTATAATAATTTTAAATATTTTATTAGTTTTGATATAGTGAAGTTTTTAAAAATTTTCATAAATAAATGATAAAAATTATAAAAATATTTATTTAATTAAATTAAATATTATAAATATGGAAACCAAGATTATAAAATCCGATGTATTGATTATAGGTTCCGGAGGGGCTGGATGCCGTGCAGCTATTGAAGTATCAAAAAACGGACTTAATCCGATTATAGTATCAAAAGGATTGTCTTTTAGGTCTGGATGCACAGGAATGGCTGAAGGAGGCTATAATGCAGCATTTGCTTTTGTGGATGGAGAAGATACTAAGGATATTCATTTTAATGACACTCTTAAGGGAGGTGCCTATCTAAACGATCCCAAATTAGCTAGAATACTAGTTGATGAATCTCCAGATAGGTTAATTGACCTTGAAGAATATGGTGCTTTATTTGATAGACAAGCTTCTGGTGAATTGAATCAAAGACCATTTGGTGGTCAGACTTTCAGAAGAACTTGTTTTCAAGGAGATAGAACTGGACATGAGATTATAATGGCTCTTAAAGAGGAAATAATAAAGAAAAAGATTCAAACTATTGATGAAGTTATGATGACTTCTCTCATCCTTGATAAAAATAATAATAAAAAAGTCATTGGAGCTGTTGGATTTTCATTAAAAGATTCAGAGATTATATTTTTCCAGGCAAAATCAGTAATTTTAGCTATGGGTGGAGCTGGACAACTATTTCCAGTAACTTCCAACACATTTCAGAAAAATGGGGATGGATTTAGCTTAGCTTACAATGCAGGAGCCGACTTAATTGATATGGAAGAAATCCAATTTCATCCTACTGGAATGCTTTATCCTGACTCTAGAAAAGGAGTTCTTGTTACAGAAGCCGTTCGTGGTGAAGGAGGAATTCTTCTTAATAAAAATAATGAACGTTTTATGGGTAACTATGATGATAGAATGGAATTAGCTACTCGAGATGTTGTTTCAAGAGCTATATATAATGAAATACGAAGTAAAAGAGGAAATGAAAATGGTGGAGTTTATCTTGATGTTACTCACCTTGATGATGAATTAATTGAAGAAAAACTTGAGACCATGCTTTTCCAATTTTTAGATATTGGAATTGACATAAGAAAAGAACCAATGGAAGTAGCTCCAACTGCTCACCACACTATGGGTGGAGTTAGAATAGATGAAAATGGTCATTCCAGTTTAGAAAATTTGTTTGCAGCTGGAGAAACTGCTGGTGGAGTTCATGGAGCTAATAGGCTTGGAGGAAATGCATTAGCTGATACTCAAGTTTTTGGAAAAAGAGCAGGTATTTCTGCATCCACAGCTGCTAAAACTTCTAGCTTTGAGATAAATGAAGAAGAAATTAAATGTGAAAAAGATAGAATAAAAAATCTTGTTAAAAAAGGTTCTATTTTCCCATTTGAAATTAAAAAAGATCTTCAAAAGATAATGTGGGAGAATGTAGCCATAATAAGAAATGAAAAAGACCTCAAAACAGCATTATCTGAGATAAATAAATTAAAAGATACACTAAAAGATATGGATGTTAGTCAAGAAACTCACTATAATAAAGGACTTCAAGAAGCTTTAGAAGCTACTAATATGGTTGAAATGGCTATTTTAATAGTCGAATCTGCTTTAATTAGAAAAGAAAGTCGTGGTGCTCACTTCAGAGAAGACTATCCTGAAACAAAAGACGAATGGAAAAAGAGTATTGTGATAAACAAGGGTCATGATATAAAGTTTATTCTTAGATAGTCTATTATATCTTCTATATATTCCAATTTAAACTTTTTAAATTATTATTAATAATTAGAAAAGTTTATATATTATGGGTCGTAATATAGTATATATTAAGTTTTATTGGAGTTAAATATGAGTAATAATTCAAAAAGAATACAAGTAAACTTCACACCTGAACAATATGAGTTAATTCAAAAACTTAAAGGAGAACTTGGTGGAAGTGATGCTGATGTTATTAGGAATATAGTAATTAACTGGCTTACAGAGAAATCTTTCATTTCTACAAGTATTAAAAATAAAATTTCAAAAAATAAATAAATTTTTAAAAAATTATCTAGTTGACAATTTTGGGTGATGGTATGGAAAATAAACCAAAAGTCATTGATTTATTTTGTGGTATTGGTGGATTTAGCAAAGGATTTGAAATGGCTGGATTTAATGTGGTTTTAGGAATAGACAATTGGTCTCCTGCTTTAGAAACTTTTGAAAAAAATCACAAAGCAACAAAAATTTTAAATGAAGATGTTTGCAACATTACTGAAGATTTTTATAAAAAATATAGTTCGAAAGTTGAGGTAATAATTGCTGGACCTCCATGTCAAGGTTTTTCTATGTGTGGCACAAGAGATGTAAATGATGTTCGCAATAGTCTTTTTAAAGAAGTTCTTAGAGCAGTTAAAATAATAGCTCCTAAAGTTGTTGTCATTGAAAATGTGGTTGGTTTAATGTCCATGAAAACTCCTGAAGGAGAGTATGTTAAGGATATTATTATTAATGAATTAGAAAAATTAGGTTACATAGTTGAAAATAAAATTTTAAATGCCGATGAGTATAATGTACCCCAATCAAGAAAGCGAGTTTTTTTTATTGCCTCAAAAATTGGAAGAATAAAATTTCCAAAGAGGTCAAAAGAAAAAATCACTGTTTTAGATGCATTAAGCAACATTCCCGATACTGACAAAACAAAATACAATACTCCTGAAAATAAATTTCAAGAACATATGTGGGATAATGAAAAATCTATATATAACCATGATAAAATGAATCATAATGAAAAGGTTCTTGAAAGAATTAAATGCGTACCACAAGGGGGGAATTGGAAAGATATTCCTCCAGAGGTTTATGATGTTGGTGGCAATCATAGTAACAATTATCGGAGATTAAATCCAAATAAACCATCTATTACAATAAAACATGCCACTAAATCTATGATAATACATCCTGATTATAATAGAGTCATTACTGCAAGAGAGGCTGCTAGATTACAATCTTTCCCAGATTCTTTTGTAATAATGGGGAATAGAACCGACCAACATCAACAATTAGCAAATGCAGTACCTCCTTTATTAGGTTTTGCAATAGGAAATCAAGTTTTAAACAAGTTAAATGGAAAAAATGAAAAAATTGAATATCAAACCAATCTTAAAGCTTATTAATGGTGTTTGTATGAGTAATCAGACGAAAGAAAATATTCAAACAGATTTATTGTCTTTTACAGATAAGGATATTTGTAATGAAAATGTCGAATTTTCATTCATAGATCTTTTTTCTGGAATAGGTGGATTTAGATTAGCTTTTGAATCAATTGGGGGAAAATGTGTTTTTAGTTCGGATATTGACAAATGGGCTAATGAAACTTATTTTTTAAACTTTGGAGAATATCCCAAAGGCAACATTGAAAACATTTTTACTGATGAAATACCCAATCATGATATATTATGTGCAGGGTTTCCATGCCAACCTTTCAGTATTGGAGGATATAGAAAAGGTTTTTGTGATACAAGAGGAACATTGTTTTTTGAAATTGAAAGAATTTTGAAGGATAAAATGCCTAGAGCATTTATATTAGAAAATGTTAAAGGTCTAATTAATCATGATAAAGGGAAAACATTTAAAATAATTAAAAAATCATTAAAAGATTTAGGATACTCACTTTTTTATGAAGTTTTAAATTCTAAAGATTATGGAATTCCACAAAATAGGGAAAGAATATATATTGTGGGGTTTAAAGATAAAATAGATTATTTTAAATTTCCAAACCCATTAAACAAAGAAATAAATGCATTTGACATTTTAGAAAATAATCTTAAAGGTTTTTCAATAACAAAAACAGCAGAAAAACATTTAGAAACTCATTTAAATTCTTTTGAACTAAAGAAAAAAATTAAAAAAACATACCCTTTATTTGCAACAGAAATAAGACCTTCTAGATGCTCATTTAGAAATGATGGGATTAGTCCATGTTTAACAGCAAAAATGGGGACTGGTGGAAATAATGTTCCTATTTTGGTAAGTGAGAAAAGAAAACTATCAGTACGTGAATGTTTAAGACTTCAAGGATTTCCAGAATCTTATAAAATTAAAGAAAATTATTTTCAAAGTTATAAACAAGTAGGTAACAGTGTTACAGTACCTGTTGTAAAATACATAGGAGAAGAAATTGTTAAAACATTATTTAATGGGATTTAGGTTTTAACACTACTGTAAATGTTCCCTTACTTCTTCCAGAGCCTGTTGTAACTGAAAAAGGAATAAAGCACGATTTTTTTAATTCTCCTTTTTCAAATAAATAATGTACTGTGTAAGGCTCTTCAAAATTTCCTATGCCTTGAAAAACAAATTTTGAAACTAATTCATTTTCATTAACAATTTTAGAAATTTTTGATGTAGCAAAATGCTTGATGATTTTAGCATCACTTATATTAAAATCTACATTATTTTTTGATATATCTAATCTGTTTTTTTCTCTAAAAAAGTTTAAAAAATCTTTTAAATTAGTTTTCCAACCTTCAATAACGCTGTTATTTTTGTGAAAATCTTTTTCAGACTTTGAATATAATGATGCTCCAGCACCAAGTTCATAGCTTCCAAAAATTTTTTTGAAAGTTTCAGGAGTTAATTTTTGTATTTGATAACTTCTTGAATCTGGTCTTTTAACAGAAATTCCAGTCAAATCAACTGGTTTCAAGTGTAATGAATCTATTTGATTATCATTCAAATAATAATCATTTTTTCTTAGAAAATCATCACTCAAAATACCATTTGCTATAAAAACATCTGCTTTAGGCAGAACTTTTTGATTACTTATTTTACCAAATTTTTTTGTAACAACATGGATTCCATAATGTGTTTCAGAATCCAAATCAATAATATTCCAAAGTTCTTTATTTTTCTTATTTAATTCTTTTACAAATTTTATTTCTTCTTCGGTTCCTTCAGAGGTTCCCTTATTAACCATATTTATTCTCCCAGATTTTTGTAGTATCCTTTCCAATACTTCCCCACTTAACTTGAATCTGTCCTCTTTTATTTTCAGATTTTGTCCCACCATTAATATTTCTATTCCATGCTTGAAATGTTAATTTGCCGATGGTAATGGATTTTACATTTTTATTTGTTTCAATTAGCCATTCCACAGCGTCAACCATAGAAATTCCAACACCTTCTTCTGCAGTACCATAATATATATAATCTGGATCAACAGCACATTCAGAACCTTCAATTAAAAAACGAGTTATTAATTCTTGTTTATACAAATCAAAAAAGTTATTTATATTTTTAATCTTTTCAGGAAACATTTTTTTCAGTTGGTTAGCACTTAATCTGTTCTTTAAATCTCCTTTCCCATCTAAAGTATTATCTCCCCATATAAAAAATCGTATATCCTCAGCAATATCCTTTGAAATATTAAATTTTTCTTTCAAATAATTTATAAATTCTTCCACAGGTTCTTGATGGACACTGTTCCCACTTCCTTTTTTTATACTGATATAGTGAGTTTCATCATTGATTTTAATAAAAATATCTGTTTTTTCAGTTCCAGCTATTTTATTACAAATAATAATATCATTAGATTTGGGTGCAATTTGAAAAATAGTTTTTAAAAATTTCTTCATATTTGAATTAATTTCCTTATATCTTTTTCCATTTAGCACTGAAACAATTTCATCTTCATTTCTAAATCCATCATTAGCCATTAAATAACCTCTCTTATGATAAATGATGTAATTGAAATTAATTTAAAAATATATAAAAATATTTCCAGAATTTCAAAAACTATTTATTATATTTTTTATTAATTATTTTCGATTTGTTTTTCATATTATTTAAAGCAATACAATTCTATTTTTATTAAAATATTCTTAAACTAATAATTTCATGAAAATAATTCATTAGTTTATAATCAATGCAAATAGACAATTCGCTGTTTGTAAAAGCTTTAAAATTTTATTATTCAAAATATTTAAACTTTATTCCATTTTTATAAATTTACAACTGTTTTAATTCTTTAATAGCTATATTAGCTTTTTTTATAATTTTATTTTCATCTAATATGCTGAGTTTTCTATTTTCCATTAATATTTTACCATTACAAATTGTTGTGTTTACATTAGATCCATTAGCTGCATAAACTAGATTTGAACTTATTAGATCACTTATTGGAGTTAAATTAATTGAATTTGCATCTATTAGTATAATATCTGCTTTTTTATTTTCTTCTATTGAACCTATTTCTTTATTTAAGTTCAATGCTTTTGCTCCATTTATAGTAGCCATTTGGATAGTTTGGTTAGAGTTTAGAGCTTGAGGGTTTAAAGTACTTACTTTTTGAAGAAGTGAAGCAAATTTCATCTCTTCAAACATATCTAAATTATTGTTTGATGCAGCTCCATCAGTTCCAATCCCTACACAAATACTTTTTGATATCATCTCTTGAATTGGAGCTATTCCTGAAGATAATTTCATATTACTACATGGATTGTGAGATATTTTAACATCTCTTTTTTTTATTATATCCATTTCTTCTTTAGATACCCATACTCCATGTGCAGCTATAACATCATCTTTTAAAAATCCTAAATCTTCTAAATATTCAAATGGTCTTTTTTTTGCCTGTTCCATTATAGTATTTACTTCATTTTTAGTTTCACTCATGTGAATATGAATTCCAACTTTGTATTTATCTGCTTCATGTCTTACTCTTTCTAATAAATCTTTTGATGCAGTAGATGTTGCATGAGGTCCAAAAAAAGTTTTTATCCTACCTTCTCCCATTCCATTACAGTTTTTAATTAGATTTATATTTTCTTTAAATTCATTTTCTCGTTTTTCTTGATCTCCAAAATCAATCATTCCATGGGAAAGACATCCTCTTATTCCTGACTCATCTACTGCTTTAGCTACATCTTCCATAAAAAAGTACATATCATTAAATGTTGTGGTTCCTGATTTAATCATTTCTACAAGTGCTGATAGAGCTCCAGTATAACAATATTCTCCATTCAAACCCGCCTCAGTTGGCCAGATATGGTTATTTAACCATTCATCAAGAGCTAAATCATCTGCTAATCCTCTAAATAAATTCATAGAAATATGTGTGTGAGTGTTAATAAGACCAGGCATCAATATTTTATTTTCACCATCAATAACTTTTTCAATACCCTTTGTGGATATTGAAGATTGGTTTGTTTTAGCTATTTCAATTATTTTATCATTTTCAATTAATAAATCTCCTTTAAATGATTCAACAGTATTTTCATTTGGATTTAATATAATTGAATTTTTTATTAAAATATTTTTTGTTTCCATTTTTTCACCTTAATTAGAATACTTGTAATTTTGATTGTGACATGGTTTTTAATGTGATTTAACTTTGTTTTTTTAATTTTTTTTATAGTGTTTTTTATTATTTTTTATTTATATCTTATTTTATATTATTTTTTTATTATTTTATAATATATTGATTATATTTTTTTATATTTATTTTTATATGATATATACAAGTATAGCTAAGTTTGGACAATATTCAGCATTTTATTTATATTGTCTTAATTATTTTAATATTTTAATTATTTTAATTTTTACTAATTTTATGGAATTTTACTAATTTTACAGAAAAATATAATAATACTAAAATCTTGTATATATAATTAAAGGAGAGTATAAGGAAATGAATGATGATAAAATAAAAACAACCATAGATCTTGATGACGATGTGTTTAAATCATTAAAAAAGGTCGCTATTGAAAAAGAAGTATCACAAAACCAATTAATGAATGATTATATAGTTCAAGGACTGAAAAATGAAGAAAAAATTATATCTAAATCAATTATAAAATAATTTTATAAATTTTTATATAAATATATAGAAATATTATAAAATTATAATTATAAATTTTTATTATAAATATATAATTTTTATATAAATATATAATAATATTATAAAATTATAATTATAAATATAAAATAAATTTATCATTAATGTATTAATTATTAAATTAGTTAATATAAATATCAAAAATCCTTAAAATCTGATTAATGGAGAGAAAATGAAGCTTAAAATTGCAATACCTTCAAAAGGACGAATAAGCGATCCCGCAGTAGCTATCTTAGAAAAAGCTGGTCTTGGACTTAAAGATGCTGGAAATAGAAAATTATTTTCTAAAACTCATAATAGTGATATTGATGTAATGTTTTCACGTGCAGCAGATATTCCTGAATTTGTAGCTGATGGAATTGTAGATATGGGAATAACTGGCTTAGATCTTATTTATGAAAATAATGCAGATGTTGAAATTTTAGAAGACCTTAAATTTGGACAAACTACTTTAGTTTTAGCTTCTCCAGAAGATTCTAATATTAATTCTATTGAAGATGTGAAATCTGGTGTGGTAGTAGCTACTGAATTTCCTAATTTAACTGATAGCTATTTTAAAAATAAGGGCATTGATGCTAAAATAGTTGAACTAAAGGGATCTACTGAAATAGCTCCTTTTATTGGAGTAGCTGATATTATAGCTGATTTAACTAGTACTGGAACCACTTTAAAAATGAATCATCTTAAAATTATTGATAGTATTTTAGATAGCTCTATAAAGCTAATAGCTAATAAAGATGCTTATGCTAATAATGAGAAATCTAATGATAAAGAATTTGATAATGAGAAATTTAATAATAAAGAATCTGATAATGAGAAATTTAGTAATAAGAAATCTAATAATAAAAATTATAATGATAAAAAATCTTTAATTGAAACTGTAGCTACAAGTATTAAAGGAGTTATTGATGCAGAAAGGAAAAAACTAGTTTTGATGAATGTTTCTCGGGTGAATTTAGAAGAAGTTCAATC
>Ga0123353_10007858_pt1 | contig 14485 bp, 9 predicted proteins | sample TergutLab28metaG_3_FD_92763 | JGI IMG/M metagenome (GOLD analysis project Ga0123353, IMG submission 92763) | Labiotermes labralis P3 segment gut microbial communities from Petit-Saut dam, French Guiana - Lab288 P3 | ecosystem: Host-associated > Arthropoda: Insects > Digestive system > Gut ... | reverse complement strand
TCCTCGGTATTTGTGGTAGGGCTAAAGTCGTTCCTGTTTATTGCTGTAAAGGAATATGGCCAAATGGGACTCTAGCTCTTCTTATTCTTGATTTTGCCACTAAATGTATACAAATGATCAGTTAGATTATGCAAATATTATTCACAATTTTTATTACGCTGCCAAAAACTGTTTATTTCCTTCTAGTGACGACGAAGATTCTTCAATCAATACATTAGATATATAAGATTTAAATTAAACAATTTACGACAATATTGTCATCTTTGCGGATGATTCTACTCATTATTATTTATTTTTAAATTTAACAATTTCTAAACACAAAACACAATATCGCATATTCCTTTGAAACTAAGCAGGTAGTTATTTCTTCTCTATCCTAACGACTCACCACGTCTGTCTTTTATCCGTTTCGAACCCCAGGAGGTAACTGTGAAGATCGACTTACTTTCCTACCAAGCATCTTAGCAGTGAAAGTTAAATCTTTGTCTTTCATACGACACAGTTTCGAAAGTAGGACTGCCACTGTTTATGAACATGAGTTCTATGTGGTTTCCATGGAAACGCCAGATGTGAAAACGATATAACATATACACATAGTCACAGTCCATCTCCTACATAATATTAGAGGGATTCCTATTTTCCATTTCTCTCGTTCAGTCACGTATCAACAATAGACTTATGCATAGCACTCCAACTTTCACCCCAACAACAGGGTATCTGAATCAAATTAAACACAAACGTAATCTATAATAATTGTTCGAAACGTACGTTACGGCAGAACGTTTGAAACAACACAAACAGTCAACCCTTTATGTATAGAGCAAGGTTTATCGAACCGTAGAATGCTGCTACTACTGGTACGCCAAACATTTTGACTGATGCACGCCCTTAATAAAATTCGAAATATATAAAAAGAGATAACAAATTTGTTAAATTGAATAAAAAGCATAAGCCTCATATATTTGCTAGTATGCAGCGTTGCTGGCTACACTATATAACTGAGCCTCGCAGTCTTTTACTCTTTCCAATTTACGATTTTTTTAATTAAATGCAAAATATATATATTTGTACTCCATTTAACGGTACGCCATCTAAGAAGACTGAGAACCCCCTGGCGTAGATGATCTTAACTTACGCGCATGGCCTACAGTTTACTTCCTCCTTGCTAATCTTTTACCTTCGGCCAATATTTCTGTTGTTGCTAAATAATTCACTCAAAGCCGCTGTCCGCAAACAGTAATGCTACTGTTGTTGATACACACAGGCTAAGTGTATGAACTCTTCAAAATAATTTACATGTTTTTACTCAGTAACACAAACCGCTTTTCTTTTGGTTTGCAGACCATAACAGAAGAAACAAATACCTTTCTGACGGCGACTGTCGAATGCAGTACACAAAGAGATCGATTTTATTTAAATTATTAAAAGAATCATTGTGACGTGTACTCACGGACAAAGATGTTGGACAGTAGTGTCGCTGGGAGGCAGAAGACGATCACCAGGATGTCTGCAACAGCAAGATTGACGATGAAGAAGTTAGTGACGGTCCTCATGCGTGGAGACCGGTACACAACAGCGATGACAAAACAGTTTCCGACCAGGCCGACTGCAAACACGAGAATGTAGGCGAAACAATAGACAGCAGTCATTGCAAGCGAGTGCCTATAGAATGGTATAGGCTCCGTAGCGTTCACGGCTGTAGCATTTAGGGCACTGCCCGCTCCGTCCAGAAATGACCTGTCCATTCCACTGTCATGAACGGCAGTTAGCGAACCATTGTTACTGGCAGCCATCGTGAAAAGGTCTAGCCATGTGTTACCCAACATGTCCACCAATTTCGCCCCACCTTCACTAATCATTCGACGGTGACTTATATTCCATGGCAACTGTCGGGATCCTTGCCATCTAGTGGAAAAGTGCAAAGGGTTGCTCGATGAGTCAGTGCTGCTGGAAGCGTAAAAGCTATCAGCACGACGTCGGTTGTCGAACTCATATTGTTCAGCATCGGGTAGCCTAAGGGAAGCCATTTGCAGTGATACGTGATATGCAGAGGGAACATTCAAATTTGCCATCAGAGTGACGTATGTATTGGTTTTAGATGTGCGTGACTTAAGACATAGGCATATTACTTTTCCTATTGAATCTGTATGTTAAAGTAGGTCATAATATTGACGATGTTCGGTGTCCTCTATCATTGTGCTAACTGTTAAGTGATATCAAATTCGACATAAGCTACAATTTGTAGGTAAAATTATCTGTTTGCTTATAAGATTCGCAAATAATTTCATCCGATTTTAAAAGAACAGGAACTTTGTTACAGTTAAATGCTGAACAGTTTCGATTTTTAAGAAATCAGTTTCACATATATTTGGAACACGAAAAGCTAGTAATATTATTTAATACATGACTACACAAGAAGATGTCAGTTTGCACATACAGAACATCAACTCCAACTACTGCACTTTATGGTTTAATTTGACTAGAATATGCGCACAGATGGCTAGTAATTCTGTCCACCACAGATCGAAGCATTGAAGGAACAGACAAAACAGAACCTATCGGGGCTAATGTTACTAGGGTCACTGCACTTGCTGCACACGCTACACGCTGCACGCAGAGTGAAGGTCCGTGCCGCTCTGCCGTTCGTCTGTCGCGTACGAGCCGGCCGCGGTTGTACGCTATGGCGCAAGCGTATTGAGACTGATGGCAAGCAGGAAGTAGTAGCCAACGATAGAAAGAGATAGCAGCGAGGTATGGAAACTGATAATAGGATATTCTTACTTCAGCTGCTCTATAGACATGTAGACTCAATAAAATATAACCTTTTGCACAGAAATTCGAGTTTTATTTCACTGTGACATGTTTTCATATTACAGACCATGCAGAGAACACACAAACATTGAAAATGTTGTGTATTTCTAAATAAAAATGCGCGTGGGACTCACACAGAAACTGAACACTTCACACACACACACAAACACACATGTACCTACCCATACGTTTATACACATAAATATGCATATTTTGGGAGAGATAAAATCCGCAAATTGGAGGTCATTAATATCCTGGCATATTAGCGCAGGTTTTCACCTCCGAGGATAAGCAACCTTCTTCCGATGCGCTGTATATTACATAAAGCTTAAAACAAAGGGGCGCAAGCAAATACAAGCACTCTACCATCAACTGTGTCCATTAATCAAAGGAACGCGTATAACAAACACAATACACGATAGAAACAGGAAACAAGACAGTTAATATACGTATAACGCAATATCGTGGCGTTCGCCTAATGTTTATACATCCTCAGCTATCCCAATAACCCTATACTATTTCAGAGCGATTTGATTGCGATTTAATGCTGCCGGAAACGGTAAAAGGTACGTAGGCCTTCGTGTAAATTTGTCAATACTTGTACCCGATTTCAACCAAATTTGGACTGTCTTGACAAATTAAAAAAAAAAGGCGCCAATATCAAACTTCATGGAAATTCGACCCATTGGGAAGAGCGCTAATACAGGTGCGCAGACGGACCGACGGACGGAAGGACAGACCGATAGACGAACAAACACGACGAAGGAATTAGGTGCTTTTCGCGACTATGCGAACATGCATAAAAATATGTTAAAAACTGTAAATATTCCGCTTTAATCTGTCTGATCACTGAGGTACGGCATATAAATGTATATGATTCCGTGGCCCGGCATAATTTCCATCTCCCATACAATAAGGCGAGCAATGGAATAGTTGCATCGTCCTAGCTACATGAAAAGTTCTGATGAGATTTGTTAACTAGTCCAATCAAACCAAGTCACTAAAGTTGCCGTATCGCACTGTCACTGATCAAATAAGGTTTAAAAATTTGGCGAAGGGGAGGTGCGTGAGATTTTAGGCGCGTTTGTAAAATTACGAAAAGTGAGTATTAACTCCGTCATGTCCGTCCGTCTATCTGTCGGTCCCCATGGAATAACTATTCTCCCATCAAATTATATGTATTTTGTGTATTTTTCGAAAATCTGTAGAGAAAAATCAAGTTTCACTAAAATCTGACAATATTAACATATACTTTACATAAAGACGTATGTACATTTATGATCACATGTCTCTCAGTTCTTCCTACGATGAGAAATGTTTCAGACAGAAGTTGTAGAGAAAATCAAAACACACATTTTATTTTCTATATATATATATATATATTCGAAAATCGTGTCTTTTCGAAATAATGTGGAAAAATATGATAGAGCCAGACAGGCCACAGATCACAATATAATACGGTGCACGAGCAGTACATACTGGATAAATAAGGCTACAGACACGCACTCAGAATGTGTAATACTTATTGCTTTTCCATGGCAAATGGTTAACCCAACGCGCCGCCATGTGACGTTCGTACCTACATTGCTTGTTTTGTTATAACGGACGGCGATCGTTTTGGGAGAGGATTCTTGTCCCTGACTCTTCACTCTGGTTCTTACGTTTGTGTTTCCGGGGACGATTAGTTGACCACTCGCGGACTCGGAGTTTTGCTATCATTGGTGTAGTCAAGAATACGGTCTAACATTTGGGCCCCACACAGGAGCAATGGATTCCAAAAACGCGTCCAGACATGTACTGTACAGAAGTTATACCAGACAGATTAGACGACTCCGAAGGCATCCGGCTCGTCTAGGGAAACACACAGGCCTGAAACAGTGATGGCGACGCATAACGAGGCTTCGTGGGGCGAAATTTGCGCGTGTGTTTGGTGGAATTCACGTGTGCGCCGGTGACGAAACTCCGAACTCAGACGTTAACAGACTGCAACTGCAACTAAATTCAGTGATACACAGCGGTAGAGGGTCGCCTAAGTTTGTAAGGCTCTGAGCTGTGACCGCAAACTTCTGCGGAAACCTAACTTTTAACGACACTAAAGACATCGACAAATTCGCCTTGGACTTGATTCCCAAAGCAAACCGACCCTAAGTTTAGGTCCAGTATAACGTGTGTGTGTGTGGGGGGGGGGGAAGGGGGGTGCTTACACGCTCGCGTTTTTAACTTTTAAAAGTAATGTGGAAAAAAATTCTGGAATCCCACGTTTATTTTCAACGAGAAATACAAAAAAACTGCACTATTATGCACTCTCATTACGGATGTTAACAAGAAATGGCTAAAGATAGCTACATGTAGAGACTGAAACCGTGACAGCGAAATATGCAGTAAAAAAGAATAAAATGAGATATTTTCTGTGTACTGCTTACGTTTTTGAGTCTACGCTTCACATAATAGCAAAGGAAGTGTACCTATTGAAACAATTATATGCACTGGTTTACATTAGAGATGGATGTGATTGAAGACATCGTAAGCGCCAAGTGTAATTAGGTCATTCCATGGAGCAGAATAAAGTAGCGGAGGGCAGTGTCGGCTATCGTTCTGTTTTAACGTTTTGGTATATCGAAATAATAACTGTTTTAAACTTTTCATATCGGCATATTATATCTGATGGTCTTCATTTAGTAGTCTGAAAAAGCCAAAGACCTTAAGCTAAACATAATTCGACAGGCAATTCTAGTTTTAAGCAAAAACATCAAGATAAGATTATATCAGCTTAATAGATTTCATCCCGTTTTGTCTTCAGTACCTACTCAAACAGTATTAAACAATCAAACTTAATTCCGTCTTTTATTTAAAAGCCACACGTTTCGGTACAGACATCTATCACCATCAGGGTAAAAAATTCAATTATTAAAAGTCACATAAAAGATGCAATATACAAAACTTTCTCATGTTTTATGTTCTACAATATCTTCGTTTTACAATAAAATTGTAAAATTATATATGGTCGATGGTGGTTGAGCAGCCATAGTGGGGATATAGTATTAATAACCGTTTTTGTTATTAACTCCTAAAAACTAACGGGTGAAGGAGGTAATATAACATTAAGCCTTATCCTGCTAACGTGGAGAATATGGTGAACGCCTAATTATGCCAGCAAATGGCACATGGGATTTAACTAGGCGTTTAAAGGGTTAATAGACATTACGATATTAAAATAAGCAGAGTCATAGACGTTGGTTGGTTGGTTGAATTCCCATGAACGTCACGCCGAGTTTGGAAAGAATATAGCAGAATGTTGTATTTTAGCTGTGCTTGTAACTTGGATTTTGTTATTTTTCATAATTTCACTACCATCCACTAATCTTAAAATATATTTTATAAAATTTTGAGCCAGTAATTTGATGGAAAGTTATTATCCATCGTCGTATGTTTAGGGTCTCGACTTATACATCTGTTTCCATTCCACCTTTCAGCATAACTTAGTATCACGTTATGCTGAAATTTCTTCAACATTCTTACGATGTTGACCAGAAAACGTCTTTGACTTGCGGGAAGAAAGAACTAATGAAGAGTGTCAGGTGTTGTCGAATACCGCTCGACATGTTAGCCATATTTTATCCGACTTTTTGTACTTCGCGTCAACAACCCAAATGGCTGTCATGCAAAACCAGTATCACTAACAGTGCACCTTACAGTTAAATTAAGATCATTCCAGTGTTGTTTACGTAAACGACAAACTCAACAATATATACGGTCTTAAGGAGGGTTTGCTGACCTTCAAAAACTTCCATCTTTCGAAAGCACATAAAAAGTGGCTGTAAACTTAAGGACATTCACTTTTCCAATATGGTGACAGGTCAGAACAGGTTTCTTATGGTGGCATAACTTAATTCATCTACTCCTTTCAAAAGTGCAGCACTGGAATTTTCTAGCCCTTTTTGGTCCAATTTCGAGTTACACTGGACAGCCCTTCCCGCCGTACCAAAACCGATGTCGAGCTCAAATCGACAAGATATGTTACAGGTCTGTGTGTTGCTTTTCAATAAGCTGCTGTTGCCTAGTGGCTGCTTTCGAACTGTGAAGATAGACATTTTCTGGAAAACGAATATTGACCAGACTGTTGAAATTCACAAGAAAATGTTGAAATGCAAAATGCTAGAGGGTTGTAGCCGAAATTCTATTGATTTAACTCATATACTTATCCGAAATTACCGGACATCCCCCTTCGTTTGTCGCTCAACTAGTCAAGATATTCCTGGCATTGTATGGAATTAACGTACTGACAAGATGAAGTGACTTACGTTCAGGATTTCCAACATTCAGTATACCTAATGAAGATATTATGTAGTCGAACAAATAAGTTTTATACGATTTGTGTTGAACAGATTGTAGGTAAAATACGAAGAGCTTCAATGTAAATATATATTGTAATTGACCACTCTACATATCACAGAGTGATTTCTATTGACATCTTTATGAAATCTGGTGCAAATCCTATTAAATTAATATAAAAAATATGAATATTATATCCCCAGTATTACTAATCAACTACCATAGACCATATATAATTTTAGAAATGTTTTGTGTATCAGAGAAATTGTACAACTGTCGGATCCCACATAAAACATGATGACTTTTGTATACCGCATGCTTTACCTGTCTTTCAGTTTCTGAATGCTTTTTAGCCTAATGATGGTCGATGTATAGACTGAAACATGTATCTTTTAATTAAAACAAAACAGTAGTGACGGACTGACTTCTTAACATTGTTTTGAAAATTCTATTACTGAAGTTTATTTCTTTCTCTTTATCGAGAAACCTACATAAGGGTTAATAATAAATGTAGGTTCACGGACCAGAGCCATTCTTGGCATGCTAGTGTTTTTTATGCTGGCAAAGAAATTCCCGCCCCCCTTAAAATGGCAATTTTCACAACATTAAATACAATAGCCAAAACAATGTAAACGTCTCTACCTTACAGCATCATGTCAGACAATTACTGTGTCTGCACGGAAACAGGCCGACACCTGGGTTGGATATTTTTACGTTCTGTTGACCGTGCGTCTCTGTATAATCTTTTTTATATGAAGCCAACTAGGTGCACACTACTTCTTAGTATATTATTTCAACTTCTCTACATGTTTCAGGCAACTATGTGCCCATCATCAGGAGAACTTACTGTATCAATGCGACACTGGTATTTTTCACTCTGTATGGATGGCTGTCTGTTCTGCAGACCAGACAGCCACCCATACAGAGTGAAAAATACCGTACCAGTGTCACATAGATACAGTAAGTTTTCCTGATGATGGGCACATAGTTGCCCGAAATATGTAGAGAAGCTGAAATGAATCTACCAATAAGTAGTGTGCACCTAGCTGGCATCATCTGAAAAAGACCTGGGTCCGATAGACAGCAGCATAGACAGAAATAAAGAAGTAGAGCGCAGACCTGTTGTTATTGACACAGCTATCTTAGACTAACGCGACGAAAGTAATCAGACACATTATCCTGGCTAAATAAATTTAGAAGCGTAAATATCGAAGACGTCATTAAGACTTATGATTACCACCTTCGGGGCTGTATGGCCGCATAGTTTGACAGCAACTGACAGCCGTTTCAGAGGATATTCATTAACTCTCATCTATCATCATTCATCTATCCTGATAATGAAGGTAGCAGAATTCTCTACAAAAGTTGACATATCCACCAGACTACACGGCGTCACATCCCAAAAGACAGCGCCATGTAATGTGAATTACTTTCGAAAGGTTTCGCAGCTTGCGAGATTGTACGATTTCGCCATGGTGTAGTGGAGTCTTTCATTCTTCTGGGATGCTAGGCTGCATACATTGTTAGTTGGCTACTGACGTTTCGGGACAACCTATTGGTCACAACTTCAAAAGACAAGAAGTCCACTCGTTTTGGATTGCTTAACCCTTGATGATGGGGCCGATGGGTTATCGCAAAACGTCACCAATCTACTACTAACCTACGCTGTTATATTCGCAGAGTACAACCAAAAAGATGTTACGTTTCTCATGTTATTTATGTCTGTAAGACGCTCTACATGTTTCAGAAGGTTTTTCCGTCCATCATCAGGAGATAAAAACTGCACATACAGCGTCAGGTATTTGTCAGACCTATACTGCTACCTGCTACTAGCCTGGCCAGGCTAGCAGCAGGTAGCAGTATAGGTCTGACAAATACCTGACGCTGTATGTGCAGTTTTGAGCTCCTGATGATGGACGGAAAACCCGTCTGAAACATGTAGATCATCTTACAGAAATAAATAAATTGAGAAACGTCGTATCTTGTTCGTTGTACTCTGCGAATAAATTAGCGATGCACGGACCTATGAATGTTAAATCTAGGCCTACCTGATTGTATAAGCACATTTGTAGTGTCAATTTGAAAGCCTCATACAACCACCATAAACCCGCTCTTGAAATTAATACAGACTGGTAGCATTTGGTGTTCTGTATTAACTCTGCCTTTGCATCGCTACATTTTTCCCTGTTCACAGCGAGACGTGAAATCTCTTGATTATTAAAGGGATTGTTCGCTTTTCCAGGAAGAATGTGCTGTCATGCAGTTGGTTTAAACACTCAATGTTTAAAGTTTTTATGCACCTGTACAAAGGTTTTGTAATGGACAACGTGTCTTTGATTTTGAACACAATAACGTGGTCGCGTGTCCAAGAGCTTCTGATGTTTCTTTAGTAAGTACTTCAGCGTGAAGTTGTTTAGAAGATACTTCACGGCTGGAGCATGAAGTGATTGTTTAAATCCGTTTACTGTGTGATACTTTACTGGTGAACGTCTTTTCATGAACGTGTTGCTCGCAGCGACAGTTGCTCTTTGTTGGTGGCACAGTCAGCTCTCTTTGTCTGGCAGCAAAACAGACGTGTGCTTTACACACTGTTGCAGCAGAGTACTGTGAGTTAATTTGTAAACTAGCACTCCGCTGGGGTTTTGGGAAATACTCCAGTACAAATGGTACGCTAACAGGCGGAGTCCACTGTTACTGAAGTCTTACAGATGATCTGACATTGTTAAGCCAATTTTGAGATGACAGCCTCGTAGCGTAAAACCAACATTAGATTTGTCTCATCACCCAGGTCCTACAGATGTCTGATCCAAATAGGCTTTATCGGTTTCAGTATATTGCAGGAGAGACTACGTGGAATGCCTTGTTCATTTTTTACACGTACGTAACAAGCCAACAATACACACTGATAAAATATGCTTTGTTATACATTAAAATCCACCTGCATGTTTTAGTAGCTTTTGCGACCATATCGGTGTTCCGTAAAGAATACTGATAAAATATAACAATTGCCCACACTGCGTAATTAAAACCACGTAATGTTACAGTGAATATTAGATGACGATGGTGTAAGAATAGATAAAATCTACGTTTTTTGTTAAAAAGTAAAACAGGGTTTGTTTTTTGTTTGTTGCAAATAATTGTAATGCACCCTTGATGGAATGGAAAGATGTGTTCTGCAGGGGAGATAGCGTAAGACTGGCGTTCATTATTGTTTAATAATTATATGATTTTACGTTTTCGCGTGTGAATTTGTAGGTTCTGGGTTTCTGGGTTGTGAAACCGTTTAGTTCGATCGGTTGTTACCAACGTTTTGTGGAACGCTGTCAGGGCGAGAGGCTGTTTCGTCTGGGTTATGGTATCGTGGGAACTTGAAAGTGCTGCAACATAGAGAATGTGCTTCTGTACTCGGGTCATGTTCCGACTTGTTTAGCTCGGGTGTTGGTGTAAGCACGTGGTGGTTTGGGGTGGTGAGGGTTATGTAAGAACTGATATACAAGGCTTTGATTTAGATGTATATGGTTATTTTCTCGCAGTATTACAGTGTTTATATCTAAGTATTTTGTGCAATAATCACTTGAGAAATTTTGTAGTGGATGGGGTGTATACTTCGTAGTACTGTGGCAGTTTTGGATTAGATTGAGCTGTCCGTGTTGGGTCCAGTAGCGGCCTTCTGTCTGTGGTTCTTAAAGGTCCTACCAGAGTTTGTAATTGGTTTAAAACGCGTCACTTCTTTTTTGTCCTGAGTCCTGTAGTTGTGGAGTTTGATTCTCTCATCGCTTATGAACGGTGTTTGTGAAGGCCTCTTGAACACGAGAAGAAGCAATACGTGACCTCGTTGGTTCTGCTAATCGCAGAATCCGCGAGTTAAGTGTGGCATTAGCACATAGTTTTACACATTGCCTTGCTGGGATCTTAAAATCCAAGGTCGCTTGCTGTTAGAGCATCGTTGAGTAAATGTTAGTGAACTTTTGTACCAATTAGTTGATATCTTATAGTTTAATATAGAGTGTTTGGCAGTGTGTCTTATTCTGAATTGTGAGGAAGTGTTGAGGAAGCCATGACGCTGTCTTTCGTGGAGTCGATCTCCTGCTCTCTAACTCGAGGCTGCCATATCTTGGTATCATATGCCCAATTGATTGAACCGATTATGATTTGGATTAGATTATTCAGGGTTTCATATCCAGCTGTAATGACAAAACAATACAAGCTCGGGTAAGTGAACGTTTGTTTTGACACGTTTCCTGTTCGGAATGGTCTCAACAAGGAGATGTTTTGTCACCACTGCTCTTGAATTTTACTTTAAAATGCGCTTGTAGGAAGGTTAAAGGAAGCCGGAAGGGACTGAAACTCCACGAGACACACCAGCCGATAACGTTAATTTACTGGGCGAAAGCAATACTGTAAGGAACACACAGAAGCTCTATTAGTCCCTGGTATGGAGGTTGATCTGGAAGTAACGGCTGAAAAAGTGAAAATGTACCGTGTGTCGTCAGTAGATTGTAGGACAGAATCGCACCGTAAAGTTACCTAGTAAATCATTTGGGAGTATGACGAAGTTAAGATGTTTTGAAGAAACACTAATTGGGAGTCTCGTGATTGTCACGGCGGTGTGGTTGAGGACTCTGTTCTTCTGGGATATGACCTTTGACGACGATGGTACACTGTTCCTTAGAAAAGTCGGTAACCGACCGATCGTACACCGACCAAATAAAAAATGCATTCACAGAGGACCTGAAAGTGGATTAATTGTTGGGATTGCTTGCCATCACTCGTCCCAGAATTTCATTTTGCCTCGTCTTTGTCAAGTGTTAAGAATAGGGTCTAGTATTAACAGACGTATAATTTTAGCTGTTCCAATATAGGGTTTCAAACTTGGTCCTTCAAACTGAGGGAGAGACGAGACTGGAAATTATTAATAGGGAAGAATTAACAGGAGGTTGGAGGGAGTTGCGTTGCGAAGAACGGAGAAGCATTATTATTTGTGTTCCCTCCAGTGCTGTTCGGGTTATGATCAGGGGGGACGAGCTGGATGGGACGTGTGGCATACACGGAAGGGAAGTGAAATGTGTACGGAGGTCATGCTAGGAAACCAGAAAGACAGAGATTCCTTAGATGACTTAGACGTAGATGGGAGTATAATATTAGAATGGATCTTAACGAAATAGGTTTAGAGGGCGTTCGTGGATTTGATTCGTCTGGCACGGGGCAGTATGCATTGGTTGGCTGTTGTGGATATGATAATGAACCTGCGAGTTCCCTGAACCACATGGTGTTATTTGACTAGCTGCGGTACTGTTGGCTTCTCAAGGAGGACTCTTTATGGCATATGTTAGTCCTCAGACAAAAATAAAAAGGGTTTTTTTGTAGCTTTTCTGTGAATGGCGTTGAGGTAGGCCACATTGGTTTACCTGGCTGCATGGCATACCTGTGCTGTCATCCTTCCCTGAGGCAGGGTAACAAAGGACCAGGCAGGTAAAGGAAAGAGGGTGAAATATCACACTTTACTTTTTGTTTTGTTTTCCACTCTCTTTAAGAAACGTAACAAGCTAAGGAACAGATTTAGATGAAGGTCATATGGGGGTTAGTACATGTAAACACTTTTGTGCAGCGTTCTTGTTAGGGGTGAATGCCAAGGGTGTAGTTTACGTGCTTTTCAGTAAATATCGCTTCATTATGAATTACGTTATTTACAGAACTGATCGCTCAGACAGGGATTAGGCTGTGGCGTGGGCGGCCAGGGTTCGATTTGCGGTAGGGGCAGGCGTCGCTATGTTCGTTAACGAGTTTCTGCTGTTTCTGAGAGCCAAGCACTTATTCACAGAGTTCAGAATATGTGTCATTAATACACACACCTCCTCTCCCCCAAGCGTATTTATTGCGTGATGCGCAGTTAATCACGAGAGTAATAACTATGCGATTCCGCATTCTTGTTTCTAAATAAAACAGGTTCTTGTATGAACTTGAATTACATGCTAAGAATTGATGTGAAATGTGTAGTGCTAACCAGCAATGTGATGGAATAATTTTTGGAATACCATTTAACGTCGATGGAAGGAACTGTGTTGGTTTTGCTGTTGTAAAAATCTTTAGTTAATGATACTCAGTTACCTTGAAATGAGTAAGACTACTGTCACCAAATACTGTTCGATTCCAGTCGAAGTTTTGCCTCAGACTGTGACTCTGTGGCGGTTGTTAATGCCAAGTTCTGATATTTATATCTCTATATTTACATTAATGTTGTCGTATTGAGTGTTGGCCCGCTTCTTCCTTTTGAGGATTTTACGAGTATCTTGGTGTCCCCTGGATAGGTTACCGGCCCGTCGCAGGGTGAGTCTAGTGGTGGGGCTGCCACTTTGAGGCCTCTAGACCTGCATGCTTTTCTGTAGGGGTGTGCTCCCTTAGCTGAATGGACCCAGTTATAAGGCGCTGGACCTTCGCCTGCACCCTCTCCCGTCTGCTGCAGTTTCAGCTGCACTGCCCAAGGGTCACGCGGCCAGAATATAGTAAAGGAAATAAAACAGTACCAGAAAAAGTGGCTACAACATGTGCAGAGGATGGACACAAACAGACCACCAAAACAAGAGCTACAATATAAACCAAAAGGACGCGGGAACATGGGACGACCGAGGAAGAGATGGAGGGACCAACTTCATCTTGAGGATCAAGGAACAGGAAACACGCTTAACCTTTCAGGAACATGATGATGGTGATGATGATGATATTTACATTAATAGAATGTTAAATACTAAGCACTGATTACATTAAGAGCTAATCACCCATTTACTTCTACCAGTGACGGAATCGAATCATTTGATCGATCCGTGGTTGTGAACAGCTGGAAGTATAATCTAGGATTTATACACTCTTATTTGAGATAGGTTTATGGATGGGAAGATTGTTTAAAACCCGTTTAAAAATCGGAATTCGGAAACACAGTGCGATCTGATTAGGGTATTTAACAAAGCACGTTGTGTACATGCAGCCTGATGTCTCAGCGGTAGAGGCAGGGCAGGGTTCGAAGTACAGCTGGTGCTGTAAACACAAGGCCAACGGCCGCCATGTGCACATACACACTGGCTTTTTTAAACCTTTTATTTATACTGTCGGTGTGCAGTACATGTGTGGAGAAATTAGTACAACAGTCAGGTACAGAGTCATGGTGAGGGGTATTCCACTGACTACCCTCAATTAACAGGAACTTTTAAGTTATGAATCTGTGAGGCAGATCAAACGGTGAGTAACGGCGTAGTCTGCCTGGGCCTTGCTTCGCGAGGAGGGAGGTCGTGAGTTTATTTGGGTGCACCTCTATTTTGGCTTTATAGTTGGTACTAAGCCGTGTGAT
>Ga0123353_10007856_pt1 | contig 14486 bp, 11 predicted proteins | sample TergutLab28metaG_3_FD_92763 | JGI IMG/M metagenome (GOLD analysis project Ga0123353, IMG submission 92763) | Labiotermes labralis P3 segment gut microbial communities from Petit-Saut dam, French Guiana - Lab288 P3 | ecosystem: Host-associated > Arthropoda: Insects > Digestive system > Gut ... | reverse complement strand
TTTTCTGAGTAGTAGTGGGTCTGGAACAGGGTCCACTCAGCCTCGTGAGGTCAATTGAGGAGCTACTTGAATGAAAAAAGTAGCGGCTCCAGGTCTAGAAAACAGATTAACGGCTGTGGGGACTTGTTGCGCTGACCACGTGACACCCCTCTATCCGTAAAAGTTGGTACTAACTTCGCCGACCAGCGGCGGCCGCTCTGTCGATATAGTTCGTGTGTGGACTAAGGCCACAGAGTTTAGTTTAGTTTAGGGTACTGTTGTTTGGGTGTTCACCTCTGTTGCATGTGTTGGGGATGCCTACACATCGTGGCTACCAGCTGTTGCTTATGGTTCATGTTGCTTGCTAAATAGGAGGCATGTTCTGTCTCTGCATCTTCATCATTTTGTTGGCTGTATAAAAAATCTTTGAGGGTGGGTGGAAGAATATCTTCAGTGTCTCTTGTTTATATGGACTTGTCAAACTTTTTTTTCCATTGCAGTTTTCCCATGCTGTTCTTTCTAGTTCCGTACTTGTTCCATTTATTAAGGAGGTGGGCAGTGTTTCTTAAGTGAAGACACATAATTACAAAATTTGAGAGGCTGAAATTTTAAATTGTTAGCCAGTTTATTTTATCATACTTGATGGTAACTTTAACTAGCTTATGCTTGAAGAAAGAAGGAAAGGTTTTTATAGAAATAATTGTTTCTTTACATGCCTGTAGAAGTAGTTTTTCTTCTGATTTTTCTATCAGCATTAGTAATTAAAGGAATTTGTGTGTCAGTTGTGTATTAAATATAAATATGCACTAATGCCTGTCATGGGAAATTTGTGGCTTCTAATAACATTTCTTGATGTATGAAATTTGGCTTTCATCACAGGCACTTTATTATTTTGTATCTGACTATGCTGACTGAAGACTGCCTCTCCAAATCAGGATATTCGTGGGTCTCCTCCACATATACAGACTAATTGTAGGATATTACGTCAAAATAAGACACTATCATCAGTCAGTGTTTTTAACTGTCTGCATTAATGAAATCAGTGTTAAATAAACCACAGGCCATAAACACTGAACACTGTAGTGATAATGTTATACAGAGAATTCTGTTTCACACAAACAAAGATCCTTATAACCAGGATCACTTATGTTGCAATGTTATTATTGATTTCTAGTTGGAGAATACTTGTGCACTATTATTTTGTAAAAGGAGATTAATTGATTTCTTAGATATGACTGGATGCGGGGCCGGTTCGAAGACATACCTGCAGACCCACCCTGTCTCCGAGAAGAGTCACGATACTGGTTTGTATTAAATGTGAAGGTTGTTATAATATCGCAAAATTTTGCCCGTGAATTTTCTTGGCATTGATCCCATTTAAAATGTAAACTGCTCTCACTTTTGAGGAATCATTTATCCTGAAATTTTGAATTTAAATGTTTTTCTGCACTTGTGTGCTCTGTAATGTATAATTATATTATGGTTTAACCAACAGTTATATATCTTGGCCTCATTGTTTCCCTTTATATGTATATGTAGATTTATTGGGGTCCTGAACTTCATTGCACAGACCAAATCACAAACTTTTGAATTGTGAATTGGGGATCTGTACTGCTGGGTTTTTTGTTTTTTTGTTTTTTATTTCCCTTTCCTTTCTTTTCCTCTTCTTTGTTGTTTATTTATTTATTTATTTACTGAACTTGTGTCTTTACAAATTGGTATGCTTATATTTTTCACCACAGGTTCTGTGTATCGTGTGAGCGCCTAAACCTTGAGGCGAAATACCTAAGACCATGTATCGATGAAAAGTTGGAGATAACAAATGAAAATTCTGAGGTAATGTACTATTAAATTGTAAAGAGTTCACTTCTGTAGGTTTTGTGATGGTAGACGTGACAGCTGCAAGCTAGCATTCACGTCTTTGGTCTCCGTCACGAACCAAATGTGCAGTTGGTACAGTCCTAGCTGTGCAACCTGTACACTCATAACAAAGTCATATTACTAATTTTGTGTTACTCATACCATGCATTTTCTCACTGTCAATTCATAACCAACAAATACACTTAATGAAACACAATTCTCGAACAAGTAACAAATTGCTATTTGTTTTCGTACCAGGGTGCCATCTTTGGGGAGTCTTCTACAGCAATGTAATACAAGTCCATCACACTGAACTAGGTATTGTAACACACTTACTGGAATGATTAAAGTGTTAAAATTCTAAATTGCATAAAGCTGACAAACATAAAAACATAAAATTACAATATTATGGTATTAAAACTAAGTGATATTGAGCCGCTTCAAGTACAGGCTCACAGTAGTTTATATTCTGTACGCAGTATGCGTACGAACGTCTCTGTCAGTCTCTGTGATCCGGAGACATTACGTCCATACTGAATGTGTGAAGCGTTTCGTTTTAGGCAGTGTAGTATGAGTTTGTACTTGAAGCAGCCCACCATCATATAGTTTAATACCACAGCATTATAATATTATAATTTGTGCTTGTCAGCTTTATTTATTACTAGAATTTTAATATTTTTAACATTCCAGTAAGGGTGATGCAGTACTTAGTTGAGCATATTGGACTTCTATTTCTTTGCTGTAGAAGGCTGCCTGAGGTTGGCACCTCAGTGCCAAAACATGTTGCAGTTTGATACATGCTCATGAATTGTGTTTTATTAGATGCATTTGTTGGTCGATATATTACTATATTACTAATTCAAAAGTGTAACCATTTTTAGAAGCATTTTGTATTTAGTACACCGTTATTCATTCGTAATTGTGGGTTCTATTTGTGTCTCCACTTTTCCTTATACAATATGGGAATTTCTATCAGAACTGTCAATCTGTCTCTAAATTATATCCTTTTACTATAAAACTTGTGCTTCGTGTACCATCTGACACAGTGTTCAGGCATTTGCCAGAGGTCTTTGATTTGAGATCAGGTGAACTGAATGCAAAGCATGCTAAAATGATTCACCATGTTTTTTCACTAACACAGTCAAAACCATGTGAGTATCAAACCCCGCCTGGGTTAAGGGCTGCTCTGAAGCTGTACACGCCTTCTGCTGACTGCTGACCTTGATATGTCCACTACCTCACATTTTGCCTGGTGGCCATGGATCTGGAAATTCACGATTATAAAGGGTTAAGAGAGGGTAAAATTATCCTTTTTACACCATGAAGACATATAGGGCATGTAGAGGTATAGCTGCATTCATTCTTGACCATGGCACTAGATGGACATGAGCAGTCAACTTCATGCCCCAGCTACTCCATCCCAGAGAAGTAACCTTAGTACCCATGGAATGGGAGGTTGGGTGGGCCCCAGACCCAATCTGTATGATTTTCTCTTTCCTGGCTGAGGTTTGAACCCTGGGCCTTCCAGCCTATAGGGAGTTGCTACACTGACTTTGTTATCTGGCTTGCAAATTCAAGATGATATCTGGTGAAATTAGAATCTAAGATGATCTGATCTGTCATCTAATCCAGTGCTATTTATGTCCACTTCTTTATTTCATGTTTGATTGTAATTATTCTTTTATAATCTAGCTGGAATCCTTTCAGGATCATGATGCAGAGCTGTCTGGGTTTGATGTGTGTTGCATTGCGATGCAGCTGGATATTTGAGGGCATTCAGTGGAACATTAGATTTCACCATCACCTGGCAACATTTTAAAGTGCAATTTGGATATTTGTTTATTTTCTTAAAAAGAGTTTTGTAGTGCATTTAATACTGCCAGTGCGGCATTTTTTATGTTTTATGAATTTGTCATCATTTTAGAGTTAATACTTGCAGAAACTGTGTTAAAGTTACATGTATTTCCGTAGGTTTAAAATTTTTTTAACAAAATTCCAAGCATCTGTTTCACAGAGAAATTCTGACAAAGACCGTGTTAATCCTTGCCTTTGGTAACTGATTACGTACCAGAATCCCCTAATGTGAATCAGTGTGCTGCAATTTGTTAACTCATCTAATGAAGCTCTTAGGGTTTGCAGCAACTCTGATTTGAAATTTTGCTACCTTGATGGTCTATTTCCTGTTCTCATATGCTTGCTATGATAGTTTATTGTGTACAACAGAATTGTTTCTCTTTCAAGAGGGAATCTTCCGTTCTTCAAAATGGCAGGGCAATGGGACAGGAATCAGTGTGTCTAGTGTCTAAAACTGCAAACCAGATTTTGCTCTGCTTCCCAGTATTCTTAGTAGTAGTTTATAGATGACATTACTGTGATTCATTGTAATGGATTTGAGTTCTGTATCAGTTAGATAATGGACAAAATTATTATAGTATTCAGGATTACTGTCTCATCTGTTATTTCAAACTGCCATGATTCTTGCACTTTCTGAATTGGATCCATGCTAATTAGTACCGTCTTTTTTTTTTTTTTAATCCTCATGGCCACTTGCTTAATATACTCACCAAATCTGACAGACATGGGAATTTCTGTATTTACTGTTATAATTCTGTTGCACCATCCAATCTTTTTCGGTTTTTGCCTTTCTGTTTAATACTTTCATGACAAACAGTTCCTCATATTGCAAGTAATTATTCAGATATTTTATGTTGTCTCCCATAGATGTCATTGGATTGACTTAAAATGTACAATAATTATATGAGTTCTGCTGAATCAAAAAATATGTTTTGATATATGTTTTATAGAAATTGTTTATCGAATCAAAATTGTTTGTGTTAATCTGTTTAACCATGCCTTTTCACTCTGTGGTTTAACTAGAATTTAAGTGCCTGACACTGTATAGATAACTGTGTTGATTATGTGGCATAAATTGAGATGCTTATTGCACTACCCTTTGTTTATGTTCAGGTGCTGTATGGTGTTGTACGACTTAGGGGAGAAGAGTATCGTGTTGGTACATCAGTTTTCTTACGGCCTGGATCTTTCAAGTTCAAGGCTTCAGCCTCTGTTACTCTTACAAAGAAGGACAGCAACAAAGATCAGAAGGTATGTGTAATTATTTCAGACATTATGCAGACTTGCGGATGGTTACTGCGTACTGGAACACCATGCCTTCCCACAGTTCAAGAGACCTGTGGGGGGAATTACATATTGTCTTCATTTTTAGGCATGTTCGCAAAATTACGAAAAGCAACATTTACCTTTGTCATGTCTGTCCATCTGTCCACATGGAACAACTTGGCTTCCACTGGATGAATTTTCACGAAATTTGATATTTGAGCATTTTTTTTAAAAATCTGTTGAGAAAATTCAAGTTTCATTAAAATTCGACAGGAACAGCAGGTACTCTGCATGAAGAGATATCTACATTGTTGATCATATCTCACTTGGTTATTCTTAGAATGAGAAATGTTTCAGACAAATGTTGTAGAGAAAATCAAAATACACATTTTATTTTCCATAACTGGTTTTGAAAATTGTGCCATTTATGAGATAATGTGGAACAATATTATAGAGCTGGATAGGCCACAGATGGCAATATGGCATGTGCGTATTCCATGCTGGATAACAAAGTCTACAGATGCACACCCCTTGAATGTGGTACTTATTGATTTTCTACTGCAACAGTGGTTGCACAATTAATTCATCAGAGATCTGTAGTTTGATTGAGATGATAATTTCACCTGTCTTGGTTTTATTGGTGACTGGCTACAATAATGTTTCAGAAGATATTACATAACATCTTATAGCCCCTAATAGATCTTATTTTGGACTGAAAAGTCAGCTTAAGTCACAGTTACTTTCCAGGAAGACAAAAATTCTTGTATAAAAAAACACTTGTGAGGCCAGTACTCACATACGCCAAAGAAACCTAAACTGCAATAAAAAATTATGGAAGCAAACTGAGTATCTTCGAAATGCAAAATCTTTCGCAGAATATATGGTCCAATACGCGAGAAAGGGGATTGGTGGAAGAAATACAATAGAGAATTAAAAGAGCTTTACAATGAACCAAATATAGTTAATGTAATTAAATCCAGTAGACTGAGGTGAGCAGGCCATATTGTGCAAGTGGATGAAAACTAATTGCCTAAAAGATATTACGGACAAACCCCGGAGGTCAACAAGGATGTGGCCGACTGAAATCAAAATGGATTGGCAGGGTAGAGGATGATGCAAGGAAAATGGGTTGTATAAATTGGCTGGCAGCTGGCCAGGATAGAGATCACTGGCGACATTTGCTTGAGGAGGCCAAGGCCCACCCAGTGCTGTAGAGCTGATGATGATGATGATGAAAGATCTGTAATTGTATGTTCGCATTATAATTGTATGTTCGCATTATAATTGTATGTTCGCATTATAATTGTATGTTCGCATTATAATTCACTTTCGATTAAAATGTTCAGAATTATGTTTTTACCTGTTTTATATTTTTATCTTCTCATGAATTTTCTGTTCCATGGAGTTAATAAGCATGTGCACATTTTACTGCACTCTGCACCTTCCATCACTTTAAAGAAATTTGTCTTGCCTGTCTGTATGCGTTGTGTAAAAATGCACCAAATGTTTGGCAGACAAGAGGATATTACTATGTTCCAGGAGGCTGTCTGTCTCTTTCCGAATTGAAGCATATTTTCATTGTGTTACACCAGAACCTGTTAGTGTGTTTTAACTTTGTCATATGTGTTTGATGTCTGTAGGTGGTTTGCACAAGGCAGGCACTTTTTTATATTTGTTTTGACTTTCTAGTCCAGCAGAAATGCCTGATGTGAAGCTTTAATTTCAGACCCTTCAGATATCCATATATTATGACGTTTTAATAATTTGTGTTTTCATGTTAGGTGGATGAAGAATTATATCCTGAGTTCTATCGTAAGTCAACAGACCATGTGAAGGGATCAAATGTGGAGACACCAGAGCCATTCTGTATTGGTCACATCAAAACAATCTTTTTAAAATCCGCTGATAATGTCACAGCCTTTTCTGATATATGGATCCGTGTAAACAAGCTCTACCGTCCAGAAAACACACACAGAGGACCATCATTGAGTCAGCAGGTGGATCTAAACATGTGTTATTGGAGTGAGGAAGGCAAGTACTGTATTGCATTGCCTTGCACACCCTTGATTCTAGTATAGATTTCGAGAAATCAGCAATATGAACAAAATAATCTTATTTGTCAGGCTGGTTTGAGGTACGTTTGCACTCACAGAGTATTATACTGGCATTGTAGAGGCATTATTTGTCAGTTTTTTGTGACACGTGGTTCAGTAACACATACATATGTTGACCAAGCTTATGGATGGATTCTAGACTGAGCACATTCATTGTCAAGTAACACTGATAATGACATACTTTTACACATTATATATGTGTGAAGGTAAGTCAGTAAGTCACATATGATTGCAGTTCAACACTTGTGTGCCAGATGGGTTGGAGTTTGCAACAGTAGGTGGCTGCACACCCCAGGGTGGTTTCACATTGCAAATAGATTGCACATATTTAAGTGATGTGACTGAAGGAGTCAAAGTTAGTGACTGTGCTACAGGAGTGCACAGTCAAGAGATCAGCTTGTTGTAGTTTGTTTTTAGTGGGTGCAAGCACAATTGGCCAACAGTATTCATGAATATATGCATTCTGTGTATGGCACGAATTGTTTGTCACCTAAAGCTGTTTGCAGCTGGGTTCAAAAATATGCACATGGACATTCAAAACTGGAAGACACTGACATACAGTGTTGTTCAGTGAAAATCGGTAGATGCAGCTGTGAACCAGGTGGAAGCAGTGACTGGAGCCAACAGATGGGTAAGCACAGGAGATGTGGTGGACACTGTAGGATGTTCATATGTGTTAGCCTGCAGCAAAATGCATGAGGGACTGCACTTTTGAAAAGTTTGTGCTCGCTGGGCTCCTAGAGAACTGAATCTTGAGCACAATATGACCTCAACTGGCTTGCTTTAGAACACCTTTGTTACTAAGAGGCTGATGGACTAGACATAAAAGTAAAACGTTAAAGTGCACCCTTGTACAGGCACTGAGGCTCTGTACAGGCCGTACCACCCATAGAAGGAGTAGAGGTGTAGCTTTACTCTTTCTTGATCACGGCACTAGAAGGGGGTGAGGGGTCAGCGTCACGCCCCGGCTGCTCTTTACCCCCGGGAAAGACCCGCCACCCATTGTAAAGGAGGCTGGGTGGGCCCCACGGCCGGTCTGGACAGGTGCGGTAAATCTCACCCCCACCAGGATTCGATGACGGGCTAGACCTGCTCAACAGGATTGTTGTGTGTGCTGAATCATGGGTCCATCACTTCAATATATATCACAATGCTTATCCATGCAATGGAAATACTTTGGTTGACCTGTAACAAAATCTTTTAAATGTGTGCAATCAGCAGGCAAGGTTATGCTGACTAGTAATAAGAATCAAACAACTGACAACATACACTGTGGGTGAGAACATGCAGCAAACTTTAACACATGTCCAACGTGTTTTAGTCCAGCTTGGATATCATCAAGGAGTGCAGTGTAATACAATTGGAAGCGTCACACAGGAGAACAGTGCACACATGAATATGGTAGGTGTGTTGAATTAATACAAAAACATAGCTAAAAATATATGATAAATACAACATATCTTCTTATTTCAATAAAATACTTCTGTCAGTGTATTGTAAAAATGTTGTTAAAATGACCTGCTGCTGCTGCTACTGCTGAACATACATGCATGTGCATGTGTGTGAGTGCATGTGTAGTATGTTTGAGTGAGGGTGTCTGTGTTTTGTGAAGTGCAGTTTTGTGTAGTAAGTTATGTTGTTGTATATAATTAGGTATTTGGAAAATAGTTATGTTCTTAAAAAATAGGAACATTGTATGCAAACATCAAAGTATTTTTCTTGGTTAAAATAGAAACACATAATTAAACAAGCAGAGCACAGAGAAATGATTTAGGAAGTGAATGAAGCCTAACACATGTCCAGAGTTAATCTGGGCAGTTCTTAAAAAGATATATGGCTGATGTGAAAGCACCTGTAGCACCAGTATTACACTGCAGAGGAGGAATATGACGCCAACAAATAGGGGAATGTCCTAGTCATGAAAAGGGGTAATGAAAAAGATATTCTAGGGATGTGGAGGGGAGGAGGTTGTGGCTAGGGGTGAAGAGCAAATTTGAGACATTTGGAGGCCATTGAAAGAAAAGATTGTCTATAAACCTGGAGTTTTCAACAAGAGGTAATGGTAAATCTTAAGCAACACTCCTTTGAGAACCTCAAATCTGGATCTTTAGTTGAACTGCACAAGTGATATTCAGCTGTTTTTAAGGGGAGGTAGGTGAGTGGAGGTTTTAGAGGGAAGAGGTGTGACCAGGCTGAGCTTAGACTCTATTCATCCAAGTTCCAATTGTAAGGGCATTTTGTTATCTCATTGTTGGCTTTTCTGATGATGCAAGGTACGTAAGCGTGGACATTAGCTATGAACTCCACTCTGTCAAAGTTGAGGTGTTTCATCTCTGTAGAGTGTTTGGTCACCAGTGAATGCTGGCTATCCAGACTGGTGCCTCTAATGTACTCAGAGATTCTAGTGGAGATCTATGCCTGTTTGGCTGTTGTGTGTTGTGCCACTTGAGCAGAGTAGCTTGTATGCACCTGCTCCTTGAGATGAAACAACAGCTGTAGGTGACATAAGCAGACCAACTGCAGATTCTCTGTCACCAAGAGAGACAATTTTTTCCTGTCCTTTTTATTTCCAGCTTGTGGGAAGGTCTGTTAATCACCTCTTTTCATATCCTCCATCAGCAAGTCTTTTCTTCATTTGTAGTCATGATGACCCTTTGTGTTCCTAGAAAACCCTGTCATTACCCTGGGGAATGCTCCCCTGTTCATTGGTAACATGGTCTTCCTTTCCCCATTCTTCGTTTCACATGTCCTGCCCACTGCCAGTTCCATATAAGGGCCATCACTTGACCTCTGCAGATCCACTCACAATGAAACTGGCAGCTGTAATGCTTTGAAAAACATCAAGTAACCTTCCCTACACAGCTGAATCATGAAATCCAAACGTGAGCACTGATTGCCTTAACAAAATACTAAGGACAAGGAAATTGTATAGTTCGTTACCAATAGAGAGTCATAATACTAGTTATATATCTCTTTGTCCACAGAATGTGTGTTGAACTTCAGCGAGGTGGTGGGCAAATGCTATATTGTGTTTAGTGAGAACTTGAATGTTTCATTGAACGAATGGACAAGCTATGGCCCCCACAGATTTTATTTCTCTCAGGCATACAGCAGTATAAAACAGACCTTTGAGGAACCGCCGGTGCATGCTATGAACCTTGGCAACCAAGGAAAGGTAAGATGCTACAAGAAAATGATGTGTAAAGTGAATTTTGTTTCCTTATAAGCAAGCATATTTAGAACACTACCAGCACTGAATCTGTGCGCAGTTGTCTGATACCATTTGCTCTTTCTGCAGTAAACTACTTATACACCTTTTGTGCATTTCCAACATGCTGTCTGAATCTGTTGAAAAAAAAAATAGAGAGAAGTCTTGATTTCCTTGGATGTTTTGTATTCCTGTTGTACATCTAATTTCAAAGTTCCCAGGTTAAAACTGTGGAGCTTTACCATCACTCCTCCATGGCTGCATGTTATTGTACACCCATGGCAACATATGTCAAGTGTCCGAAATTTGCTACAACTAGGGATCCCATTCAAACCAATTTTCCTGCGAAAGTCAGTTTGAGATGCCAGATGTGCTAGGGTTTACCAAGTCATAAAAATGTGATATTTCTGACCATGCATGTGAACTATTTGACTCTCTCATGGTGGAATAAAACATCTGTACTAGCAGGACAGCCATCAACCAGTCACTGACAGAAAGCAACAGGAGGGGAAGAGGAAGATGTATAGATTAGTCATTGCAGAAGCTCAGCTGATACTGTGAAGGTTGAATGGATATTTAATGAAAAAAGCAAGTGATCTGAGTTTGAGTAACACTCATAATTTTTGTCTGAATTATTTTGTTGTTATAATATTAATAAATTATTCTGCTTTTTCCGTTGCACGAGAGGTTAAAATAATTGCCTTCTACCCCCCACCCACACACACACACACACACACTTCCTGAATGTATTTGTATGTCCTGGTTTTTGAATTTTCAAAGATGGGATCTCTGTGTAAGACTAACCTCAAGTGCTGTAACAATACAGCTCTTGTAATTTCAAGCATTTCCAATTTCCTTGTACTTGTTGTGTATGTGGCTTTTCTCTGCCTTCTAGTCATTACATTTATTTATACCAGATATTTATTGGTCAGTACTGTCTGGACCCTTGTGTCAGGACACTTTCAGTGAAGTTGCTTTGTCTCAGTGTTACATTCAGTTCACATTTGATTCCACACTGACACCAGCCTGATAAGTGTTATACTTCAAGAAAGGAAATCTGTAATGTGCAGTGTTTTGCAAATAAAGTTGATTGTCAACAGTCGCATTTTAACACCCTTTGGTCGGAATGCCAGTGAAAGGAAGGTACAGTAAAGTAACATATATCTTCTTCAATTACACATCTAGCTTCACCAATGCTGAACATATATAACTTTTGAAACTTATACTGTACTTAAGTAATATAGGTTTATGAGTGTTTGTGTGCACACAGCATGTGCAAAACAAAAAGAAAAGAAAACTTACACCAGTACCAGGACTTGAACTAGCCTTTTGTGATCTCTGAAGTGTGCTAGTGTTGTGCCTGGTCCACATGGCTATGAGTGTATATGGATGTGAATTATTTATCTCTGCTTTGTTTGCAACACCTATTGATGCATCTTTCGAAAGTTTATTAAGTTATTCTGAGATTGCCTTATAATATTGGCAGACATATTTGTGTGTTTGGTTAATAGATTTCTGGTGTCTGTAAATGTACGCTACACTAAACGCAGAGAACACCCCCACATGGACGAATTCAGGGAAATTAGGAATGAGTTCACTGAGGATGTCGGCCTTACGCTTACGTCACTTACAGTTTGGGTGTCAGAAAATTGTAGGCACTTGATTTTTGTCAGATTGCACATAACACAGTGACAGCTGTACCTTTCACTTGTCATATTTGTTTTTTTATTTTGTTGCTTATATTAATTTCACCCCTCCTCCACAAAGATACCTAAAAATGGATCTTCTTTTTCTTCTTCTTCTTCGGTGGCGCTACAGCCTGAGGTGGGCCTTGGCCTCCTTTACAATACGCCTCCAAGCCTCTCGATCCCTTCCTCTCTCTCTCCATTCATTTATTCCCATCTTTATCAGGTCCGTGGACACGTCATCCTGCCATCTCATTTTTGGGCTTCCTCTTCGTCTTGTTGCATACAGCTTTCCGTACAACATCTTTTTTTTTGGAATCGCGGTGTCTTGCATTCTTTCTATGTTACCAAGCCATCATCGGCTATCTCCATCATCTTCCCTGGCTGCAGCATGGTCTGAATATTCCACGTGCCAAATGTCAAATCCATAGTCCTTTGTCGTCGTCGGGTATTCATTACATTCCGAGGCTTATTGTAAGGTTTCGTAACAATTAGTTTTTTAGGGGTGAGGTTGTTAGCCTTACGCCAAACCCCCAACCTGGAGGACCAGAGTATCCCCTTTCATCTGGGCCATCACCTTCTACCTGTCCAGCAAGGGTGGCCCTACCAGTAGCTAATGTTACCGCTGGCGTAGCTCTTAGGATCATTTGGCCATGCAAGCCCTCTCACCCGGCGGTAGCCTTAGACAAGGTAGAGATACCATGGAGAGGGTAAAAATGGATCTGTGTTGAGTAATTATCAACAGACCTTCCCCATCTTTATAACTAAATTTACTTACCTACTTCATTTATTTTGGAATTACAGTAGAGTCCCTTGCCACTGTGGTGTTAGGAGTATCTTTTCTGCTCCTGATAATGATGTGTACACAACACTGGTGAAATGATCAATGACAGGAGAGAAGTAACATACACTGAGAGAAACTTTGTGTAGTGCCACATTCATAAAAAGTCCCACATCAACCTTGGACTGAAATCGGGCCTAAGTGGTGAGAAGTCACTTTCTGTGTCATGGCCACATGATGAAGTTATGAGCAATGCTGTTCGTGACGTGGTTAGTGATTGTTAATATGTGCAGTATCACTGAAGTTAAAAATTTAACTTTGTTTTAGGGAAAGGGGAAAGGGAAAGGCAAGAAATCTGAAGTGGAAGAGAAAAAGAAAACTGAGGTCAAAATAGTGGATTGGCCCCAAAATCATACAAGGCTACGGTCTCTGGATGTGTTTGCTGGATGTGGGGGTATGTCATGTTAATAGACTTGTATGTGTGTTAGTATCGACTTGCATATGTCTATAAGTAAGTGTAAGATTGTTGATAAGTACAGTATAGAATTATGCTGAACAGATGATTTGCACAGTGTATCATTTTGGTTACAATTACAGGATAACTTTCAAGTGTGTCTGTTTTGACCCAAACTAAAAATCTTAAGAAGTCTTTGTCATTGTATGTAGATACACTTTAGATCTATCACTTTCATCAGAATGAATTTTGATGAAAGTTAATATTAGCAGCTGTTACTAGAATATTATTGAGCTTCAATTTTGATCTATATTTTTTAATTTTTATCATCACTTTGACATGAATTTGAAAGTGTCTGCCCTGTACTTTTAGAATTTGATGAGATTTGACGTATGAGTTTATTAATAAATGTATAAGGGCATAATTACAATTTTGAACATTATATGTTAGTCACAGCTGCTGCTTGACTGGAAAGCTAAAATACATATTAAAAATATTTCTTTCCCATGTTGTGTGTTTTCTTCTGGGTTATTCCCCGGCGTCTGAATTTTGTATGCTGATTCGGAGTTTTTTTTTTTGAATACTCGATTCTGTCTTGCAGTTTCCTCCCCATAGAGGTGAGTTATTCTTGATTTGAAACTTTCGCCATGTTCTGAATGTTGTATGCTTTTTTCTGGGTAATTCCCCAGCTTCTGAATTATATATAATTATAATTCTGCATATAAAATTCAGACGCCAGGGAATTACCCAGAAGAAAGCATACAACATTCAGAACAGGGTGAAAGTTTGAAATCAAGAATCTCTTTCCCACTTCACTGATGTGAAAAATGTCTTACAAGGAATTCATAGAACTTGATGGCATAAAACAGTGTTTAGTTGTAACTCATTTTTTCAGGTTTATCAGAAGGATTACATCAGTCTGGCATATCTGAGAGCTGCTGGGCTATTGAAAAGGATGAAGCAGCAGCCCATGCTTTCCGTCTCAACAACCCAGACTGTACTGTGTTTACAGATGACTGCAATTTGCTGCTCAAGTTAGCTATGAATGTATGTCTGTATTTTGTATGAGATAAGATGACAAAACAATGTAAATCGGGATATTTTGTCCTCCCAAACCCTACCTAGAAAACTAAAGATTGAAATACAGTGAAAGTTTATTTAAATAGAAGTATAGGTTATGTTGCACATTAATGCTGCTGTTATTATTATACAATATGTATGTCTCTTGTCACAGGCATTTCTTCCTGGTACTTCTCTTGAACCAGCGGTGATCCCCACCGCTCAC
>Ga0123353_10007855_pt1 | contig 14486 bp, 13 predicted proteins | sample TergutLab28metaG_3_FD_92763 | JGI IMG/M metagenome (GOLD analysis project Ga0123353, IMG submission 92763) | Labiotermes labralis P3 segment gut microbial communities from Petit-Saut dam, French Guiana - Lab288 P3 | ecosystem: Host-associated > Arthropoda: Insects > Digestive system > Gut ... | reverse complement strand
GCCGTGATTGTGATAGACTTGCATAAAACGCTATAGTGCGTACATGTTTTCATAACAATGACGATGCTTTGGTGTTTTCGGGTTTAGGGGTTACCAGTAACCAGCCCGGCGCCAAACGCCCTGCCTCCAAGCAAATGGAAATGCAAGTGGAGTACTGTTTGGCCTCCGTCTGCGCCGGCATTGGTTATCACGCGGAAACCGCTATCCAGCCCCTCGCATGCCGCGATTTTCGAAATGGCCTCAAAGCACTTCGCGGCATGGTGCGAGGTCGAAGCTGTGAGTTCCCCCGCCGACACGATATGTTCTTTAGGCACGACAAGTATATGGGTCGGCGCTTGCGGCGAAATATCGCGGAACGCAAAAACGTATCCGTCTTCATAAACGCGTTGCGAAGGTATCGCGCCCGCGATGATTTTACAAAAAAGACAATCGGACATGGTACTCACCCCAGTTTACCCCTAACGAAATCATCTACCGCTTCGAGCGCTTCGCGCAGTTTCGCCGGGTCTTTGCCGCCGCCCATGGCGAAATCCGGCTTCCCTCCGCCCGAGCCGCCGCAGATCCTTGCCGTTTCGCGAACCAAATCGCCGGCTTTAATGCCCTTTTCGACCGCTTCTTTTCCGCAAGCAGCCATGATGGTGACCTTATCGTCTTTCACGGTGGCAAGCACCGCTACGACGCCTGCTTCCCAATCGCGCAGCGTGTCTTCGATCTGCCGAAGTTTTTCCACGTCGACATTTACGTCCTCGATCACGGTTGTAATGATTTTCAGCCCGCCTATCTCCCTTGCGCCTGTGAGTATGGACTTTGCTTCGCTATTGGCGTCTTTGGAAATGGCTGCGTCGAGCTTCGCGCGCAGCTCGCGCAGTGTATGCATGTTTTGCTCGACTTTGGCCGGAAGCTCCTCCGGCGCGCCTGCTTTCAGCATGGCTGAAAGCATAGAAAGGCGGTCGCGCGCCAGATTTAGCGCTTCCAGCGTCGCGGCTCCTGTTATTGCTTCGATGCGCCGCACGCCGGATGCTACGGAGAACTCGGCGTTTATGGCAAAAGCGCCTGTTTTCGCTGTGTTATCAAGGTGCGTGCCGCCGCACAACTCGACGGACGTGCCCATCCTGATGACACGGACATCGTTGCCGTATTTCTCGCCGAAAAGAGCCATTGCCCCAAGTTTTTTTGCCTCTTCAAGCCGCATTTCGTCCGAAGTGACGGGAAAGCCCTCAAGAATAGCGTCGTTTACACGACGTTCGACTTCAGCGAGGTCTTCTTTTGATACAGCGGCAAAATGAGTGAAGTCGAATCTGAGCCTGTCCGGCTCGACAAGCGAACCCGCCTGCCTTACATGTTCGCCGAGGACGGCCTGCAAAGCTTCGTGCATCAGGTGCGTCGCCGAATGCGCACGCATGATGGCGCGGCGGCGGGGCAGGTCTATCTCCGCCGTCACGGTGTCGTCGACCGATATCGTGCCTGAACGCATCAAACCGTAATGCAGGTACTTGCCGCCCTTGCTGACCTGTACGCTGCGTACTTCAAATGCAGCGCCGCCACACCCGATAGTTCCGTAATCAGGTGATTGACCGCCCATTTCGGCGTAAAACGGCGTCCTGTCCAAAACGATGATCCCTTCGTCGCTGGCTCGCATCGAAGAACTCAGTTCGCCCTGAGCCACGATTGCCAGGACACGGCTTGAGTCGCAGTTTTTTTCATAACCTGTAAACAGCGTCGGAGCATTGTCAAGACCAAGCTCGACTCCGGCCCAGGCAAGGTCGCCCAACGCCTCCCGCGCCTTTCTGGCGCGCGCGCGTTGCTGTTCCATAAGCGTCTCAAACGACGCGGTATCCGCCGACATCCCGTTTTCAGCCAGTATCTCTACAGTTAGATCCGGTGGGAAGCCGTAAGTGTCATAAAGTTTAAAGGCGTCCGCGCCCGACAGCATCGATTCGCCCCTGGTTTTGTAGTCGGAGATAAGCCCGTTAAGTATCGCCGTTCCGGAGTCAATGGTTTTGCCGAAGTTTTCCTCCTCGACACGCAGCACTCTCGCGATGAACCCGGCTTTTTCTGTCAAGTCGGGATATGCGCTCTTGTTTTCCTCAACCACGACTTCGCTCACTTCGCTGAGAAACAGTGAGGAAACGCCAAGTAGCCTACCGTGCCTCGCGGCGCGCCGCAAAAGACGCCGCAAGACATAACCGCGCCCCTCGTTTGACGGAAGCACGCCGTCGCAGATCATCATCGTCGCCGAGCGTATATGATCTGTTATGACCCGGACGGAAATATCAGACTTGACGGCCTCGCCATAAGTCACGCCGCTGATCTGTGCGATTTTATTGATGATGCTCACGATAGTATCGACTTCAAACATGCTCGCAACGCCCTGACAGACGCAGGCGAGCCGCTCAAGCCCCATTCCGGTGTCTATGTTCTTCTGGCTCAGTTCCGAATAATTGCCCGCGCCGTCATTGTCAAACTGCGTAAAAACATTGTTCCATATCTCTATGTAGCGGTCGCAGTCACAACCCGGCGCGCAATCAGCGCTTCCGCAACCGTTTGATTCGCCCCGGTCAAAATAGACCTCCGAACAAGGTCCGCACGGGCCCGAGCCGTGGTCCCAGAAATTGTCCTCCCTGCCAAGGCGCGCAATGCGTTCCGGCGCAATGCCTACCACTTTTGTCCATATATCAAACGCCTGCTCATCCTCGAAATACACCGAAGGGTACAGCAGTTCAGTGGGCAGACCAAGCCTTTCCGACAAAAATTCCCAGCACCATACGATCGCATCGTGCTTGAAGTAATCGCCAAACGAGAAGTTACCGAGCATCTCGAAATACGTCCCGTGCCGCGATGTGATACCGACGTGGTCGATATCGCCTGTGCGAATGCACTTCTGGCAGGAACACACCCGCTTGCGCGGTGGGTCCTGCTCGCCGGTAAACCATGGCTTCATCGGCGCCATGCCTGAATTGATAAGCAAAAGCGACGGGTCGTTCTGCGGTATAAGCGGAAAGCTTGGAAGCCGCAAATGCTCTTTTTCCTCAAAGAAAGACAGGAACAACTCCCGCAGCTCATTTAATCCATATTTTTTCAATGGTATACCCTACTTTACCAGGGTTTCAATGAAATCAGCTATATCGCCGACCGTCTTGTGCTCATACACCGATTCGTCGGTCACGCTGACCCCGTACTCATCCTCAAGAGTCATGATCAGTTCAACAAGATCGAGTGAATCCGCGCCCAAATCGTTCATAATATCAGTTTCTCTTGTGATCTTTCCGGGATCCACCTCAAACTGGGCCGCTAACGCCTCTTTGATTTTATCGTATACCATTTTACATTCCTCCCTCTGGATGATTTATTTTTCTATCGCCATTCGCGATACTGCGCCCCTCCGGACTGGTTCTGTTTGTCGCCGCTGCGGCCGTATGCCACCACTACGCGCCTGTTGGGTTCGGCGCCGACAGAATAAGTAGAAATGTTTGCGTAGTCTTGAAGCGCTGAATGGATGACATGGCGCTCATAAGCATTCATCGGGTCAAGCGTCATGTTCCGGCGGTATTTCATGACTTTTCCGGCAGCCTTTGCGGCAAGGCTTTCCAGAGTCTCGTTCCGGCGCTGCCTGTAGTTCTCCGCGTCTATGTTGATCCTTACGCGACCGAAAGCGCCTCTGTTGATGACATAGTTCGTGAGGTGTTGAATCGCGTCAAGCGTCTCGCCGCGGCGACCGATCAGCGCGCCGGGGTCCTTGCCTGTCAGAACAACGCTGATAGCGTCATCGCCCTCCGTTATTTTCATGTCGGCTTCTATGCCCATTCGCGCAAAGAGCCCAAGGAGGAAGTCTTCGACACGCTCGGTGCGGTTCTCCCTCACCTCATAAAGGACCTTAACAAGGGCGGGGGTATTCTTGAGCCCTAAAAAACCTGTCTTCGCCTGTTCGATTATCTCAACAGAAACATCGTCCCTCGTCAGGCCAAGTTGCTCCAAAGCTGCCTCTACTGCATCGTCCTCTGTTCTTCCGGACACTTCGATAGATTTTATCATTATCTCTCTCTCCTACTTGGGGCTTTAGTCGTCCTCAAATCGCTTAGTGTCAAACTTGACGGCTGATGACCCGTCCGATCCATCGTCCGGCGGAGTATCGTCCGGCGGGATATCGTCATTGCCGTCTTCGTTCTCGTCTTCGCTCTCGTCTTCGTCTTCGTCCCCGTCCTCGTCGTATTCCTCGTATTCCTCGTCTTCCTCGTCCTCGTCGTCTTCCTCGTTATCATCTATTTCCGATTCCACAGCCTCGTACGCATCGTCCTCGATATCCGTTTTGTCTTCCGAAACTGAAGCATCGCTCTCGCCTTCACCTGCTGCAGCAGCCTCGTTCGCGTATCTGTCGGGATCATAAGCGCGTCCCCGTGCGAAACGCCTGTTGCCGACCCGGCTGGGCTCGTGCGTCTCTTCAGCTTCGACAGGTGCGTTCTTCTTTACCCATTCCGCGGCTTTTTCCAGCTGCTCGCGTTTCTCGCCCTTATGCTTTTTGCGTTTTGAGGTGTTCTGGTTCTTCTCAACCACAATGCCCTCGGCCTTCCTGCGCTCGGCTTCAAGCCTCTTCGCTTCGATCTCGGCTTCTTTTTTCTTGCGCTGCTTGTTTCTTACCGCTTCCTCGGCGTCAAGGATCTTCGTATACTTCTTTGTCAACCAAATATCTTGCCCGATTTGACAAATCGTGCCAATCGTCCAGTAAAAGCCAAGCGCCGCCGGCAGTATGAAGCCGAACCAGACCGACATCAAAGGCATCAACATCATCATGGTCTGCATTGACTTGCCTGCGCCTTCAGCCGTTGGGGCGGCGGGTGTCACCTTTTTGTTGATCAAGGTCGAAACGAACTGAGACCCGCCGGATATAAGCGGAATCAGGAATAGCAATAATCCGGGTATCCAGACATCGGGATTTGACCAGGTTGTAGTCCAGAGGAAATCCCATTTGGGCTGCAGGCCAAGGTTCAATTGCGGAAACAGGTTGAAAGAGATCTCTCGCAGGTTTTCAATGTTCAGCCTGGCAAAATCGGAAAAATGGGCGGTGATGAATTGGGCTTGCTCAATCTCTACGTAAATGTTGTTGAGCGTAGGCTCAAAGTGCATTTCGTTGAGCTTATTAAGCAGCGCACCGCCTTCCTTCAGTAAACTGGGCTCCACGCCCATCATCAGCGTCAGCGGCTGCCGGATAACATAGAATAGGGCGAACATGATGGGCAGCGGTAAAATACTCCACAGACAGCCGGACGCAGGGTTTACGCCTTCCTCTTTATAAAGCTTCGTCATTTCTTCGTTGAGTTTCGTTTTGTTGGCGCCGTGCTTTTTTTGAATTTCGGCGATCTTTGGCTGGAGCCGTGACTGTCGCATCATGCCGCGCTTGCTTTTCATCTGGAACGGAAGCAGTACGATTTTTATGACCACAGCAATAATAAGTATTGCCACGCCGTAGTTGCCCGCCAGATCATAGAGGAATAACAGGAATCTGCCGAAAGGTTCCGCGATAAAGTTAAACATATACACTCCTAGAGGGCTGCATGGCAACCCAAGTGATTAGTAGTCAGTAGCCGGTAGCCGGCGTACTATAGAAATACTGTTCTCAATATTTCCGTTTCGCCATGCTTTGAGCATTTAGGCGTCATGGTACCGGATCGAAGCCGCCCTTATGGAATGGATGGCACCGGAGGATTCTCCGCAGGGCAAGGACGCCGCCTTTTGCTGCGCCGTATTTCTCCAACGCTTCCATCGCATAAGCCGAACAAGTCGGCATATACCGGCACTTTGGAGCGGACAAGGGCGAAATGTTCCTGCTGTAGAACCTTATTATCGCAATCAGCGCCCGACTCATCGTGAGCTTTCCCCCGCGCCGTCGCCATTATAAATATTGAGCTTTTTCAGAAGCGAAAGGACGGAGGATTCTATATCCCGAAACCGCGCGTAGCGGCTTTTCATCCTGGCGACGATAACGATGTCGTAGCCTGCCAAAACCTTCCCCTCGTTGATTCTGTAGATTTCCTTTAGCCTGCGCCGTACCCGGTTGCGTTGCACGGCCCCGCCAAGTTTTGTGCTGACCGAGAGCCCAAGGCGGTTTTCGGCACTGCCGTTCCGCCTGCAATAGATGACCGCAAAACTCGATGCCACGCTTTTGCCCTTGCTGTAGAGCCTTTTAAATTCATGGTTTTTTTTCAGCGGCGTCGTAAAAGTCATTTAGGTCCACGCGCCTCTCACCCGCTTGTCACCGGCGGGCGAGCATTAATCACAACCGCCGGGCGGGCGATAAACTATCGCCCCAACACAACTATGCGGAAAGTTTGGCCCTGCCCTTGGCGCGGCGCCGGGCAAGGACCTTGCGCCCGTTCCTGGTCTTCATCCTTTTACGGAAACCATGCTCTTTTGAGCGTTGCCTTTTTTTTGGCTGGAATGTTCGGAGCATCACTGCACCTCCCTGCAATTTGGTAATATATTCCATGGCTCCATAGGCGGAGCCGCCGGATATAACATGTTTTCTTGTTTGCGCGGAAATGAATTATATAACAACCGCGAATGCCCTGTCAACGTTTTTCGCCAAAATGAGCGGGCAAATGAAAGAAAAAGGAAGAAGATCGATCCGACGGAATATGACATCAGGCCGTCACATGCCTTTTTTGACCGGGCAACCTTGACAAAGTGGGAAAAATGGGAGAAAATAAGTTAGTACAACCAGCAGGAGAACAGAGGAAACGATGCTCATAATCAGCTTTGACGCAGTAGGGGACAACGAATATCCCCGGCTTATGGAATATCCCGCGTTTGCCGCATTCGCAAAACAAGCCGCGGTGTTTCACGGCGTTCCCACATTGTGCCCGAGCAACACTTACCCTGTCCACACATCCGTTATTACCGGCGTCTTGCCAAATGTCCACGGCCTGGTATCAAACACCCAACCGTTTCCTGCCCGCTATCCCGCCTGGAATAACCGGGAGACCGGGATCCGCGTCAAAACGCTCTGGCAGGCGACCGCAGAGCAGGGCATCAAGACTGCGGCGGTCTTTTGGCCGGTGACAGGGTATTCGAAAACAATACGCTATAATATTCCGGAAATGATGCCGAAGCCGGGAAAAAACCACTTTGTGACTATGCTCAAAGCCGGGAGCAAGCTTCTGCAAGCGAAAGCGTTTCTAATACACGGGAAGCTTCTCGACGGTATAAACCAACCCAACAGGGACAACTTCGCCGCCGCGTGCATGGAGGATATTTTGCGTAAACGTAAGCCCGGGCTAGCGCTTATCCACTTTACGGCGTATGACACGCTCTGCCACAAGAACGGCAGGGGCAGCGGCGCCTTGAAGGCCGCGTTCGAGGCGCTAGACAGGAATCTGGCGCTTATGCTGAAAGCCGTCGGCGAAAACAGGGACGTGATCGTACTTTCGGATCACAGCCAGATCAACTTGCATACCGCTATTGAGCCGAACGGCATTCTTGTCACGGCAGGCCTGATGAGCAGGGAAAAGGAGGCCTGGATACCGGGCGGGAGCGGATGCTTTTTCGAGTGTTGCGGGGGGACGGCGTTTTTCCGCGCCGGGGCTCTGCCTGCCGGCCGTGTTGCGGAAGTGCGCGGGCGGATCGAGCAAAACGAAGGGTTCCGCAGGTTTTTGACGGACGAGGAAATGCTCGATTCCGGATATGGTGACGCGGCGTTCGGGTTCTGTGCGAAAGCCGGTTACAGTTACACGGCGTTTGCGCCGGGGCACAAGGCGGAACACGGATACCCGCCGGATATGCCTGATTATGATGTTTTCTATATGGTCAGGGGAGCGGGGCTTCCGCCGGGCAGCGCTACGCAAGGCGGAAGCCTTCTGGACATAGCGCCGCTTGCGGCAAAGAGCCTGGGGATAAAAATGTAAAAAGATTTAAATAAAGAGGAGAGCGGTTTTATGGAGAAAAACATTGCAGAGCAAAAACCCGCAAAGACCAAAATGACGCGCCAGGAAAAAAGTTGGATAATGTACGACTGGGCAAACTCGGTGTACGCGACAATAATGATGGCGGCGGTCTTTCCCATCTACTTCACGACAGTAGCGGACGGCGCCGGGCAGTCCGGCGACTACTGGTGGGGAATCGGGACGTCGGCTGCCATGATAACTGTCGCTCTTCTCGCGCCGATAGTCGGGGCGTTAGCCGACTTTTCGGGGTACAGGAAAAGGATGTTCAACATATTCTTCATCATTGGCGTGGGGTTCACACTGGCGAGCGCGTTCTTCGACAACTGGGTGTTCCTGCTGCTCGGCTACGCGGTCTCGCACGTAGGTTTTTCCGGCAGTTGCCTTGTGTACGACAGTTTCCTGCCGGAGGTGACGACACCGGAGCGCATGCACAAAGTATCCGGATATGGATATGCGTACGGGTATATCGGGGGCAGCACGATACCATTCCTGATCAGCATCGCGCTGATAATGTTCGGCGAGAATTTTGGCATAGACAACACGATGGCTATCAGGATATCCGTCGCGATGACCGCCGTCTGGTGGGGCTTGTTTACGATCCCGTTCCTGCGTAACGTACGGCAAAACTACAGCATAGAAAAACCCGAATCTTACGCGATTATCTTCGCGGCGTTTTCGTCCGCCGTGGAAACAGCGAAAAGGATCTTCAAAAACAAAAAGGTATTCTTTTTCATAATCGCTTATTTCTTCTACATTGATGGTGTCGGGACAGTCATAAACATGTCGACAGCATACGGCGCGACGCTCGGCCTGGATACGACCAGCATGATCCTTGCGCTGCTTGTGACACAACTCATAGCGTTTCCCTGCTCGATAGCGTTTTCGGCTTTGGCGCAGAGATTCGGATCGCTCGTAATGATCCGCGCGGCTGTCTGCGAGTATTTACTGATTTGCATAATCGGGTTCTTCATGGGCTTTGGACTCGAAAACGGCTGGTTCGGCGTAGACAAGGCGGTCATATTGTTCTGGATCCTTGCTTGTATGGTCGGGACGGTCCAGGGCGGTATCCAGGCCATCTCGCGCTCGTACTACTGCACGATGATCCCGCCGGAAAATTCGGGCGAGTACTTTGGATTTTTTGACATCTTTGGAAAATTCGCCGCTGTATTGGGACCGCTGCTTTACGCTATGGTCAGAAGAATCACTGACAGCCCGGCTTTCGCGATTCTGTCAATAGTCGCGCTGTTTCTCGCAGGGCTTGTCATGCTTAGCGTAGGCAATAAGCATGTAAAGGATTAGTACAGTGTAACGCAGTAGTTCAGGATGATTTGCGCGACTTCAGCCCTGGTGGCTGTGTTGCGCGGCAACAGCCTGCCGCCCGAGCCCTTGATCACTTCTGATGAAACCGCCCAACGCATCGGCTCGACCGCGAAACCTGAAACATCCCCCCTGTCCGGAAATGCCTCCAGCGCGGCGCCCGGAGCCGAAGTGTCGCGCCCCTTAAACGTCGCGTACCGGTGCATGATCGCAGCCATCTCTTCCCGCGAGACAGATCTGTCCGGCTGGAAGGTACCATCCTGGTAACCTCTGACGATATTTCTGGCATTTGCCCAGGTCACGGCGTTGTAATAATAGAGCGCGGGGTTTCTGACATCGGAGAAGGCGCCCCCGCCATCTACTGCCGGACGGCCTTCAAGTCTGTGCAATACGGTGACGAACATAGCGCGCGTCATAGAGGACCCCGGCGAAAACGCTGTCGCCGAGGTACCGGTAAAATACTCGTTTTTAAAGACGAAATCGATCGCGGGATAAAACCAGGCGCTTGTCGGAACGTCTGAAAACGGAAGCGGCTTTAGGGCAACGGTTGCGCCCTGCGCGAAATAGTATCCATCTATCTGCCCGGTCGCCGCTGAGCTGGCAGTCACGACGGCCCTTGTTTCTTCGGTGCAAAAATAGCGCTGGTTCAGAATCAGCAGCGAGCCGGAAGCGGCTTCGCTGCCCGCAGATATATTGATGACCGCCCCGCTTGAAACAGTCAGCGACGCCGAGCCCGACAACAAGACGAAACTGGCGCCGACCGACAGAGCGACCGTACCCCCTGATGAGATCGAGACGGGAGTAAACCTTGGCGCAAAGTCGTAACCAGCAGAGTCCATGTAGACCTCGTTAAGCTTGTCCAGAGCTTTATCGGTTGCGCCTCCGAGAGTACTTGACACATCGCCCCGCAGTGATGCGGCAAACTGGCCTTCTAAATAACCACGGGTAATCAGCGGGTCGCCGGATGAACCGGGGCTCGTTACGGAAGCCGTAGCCGAGATAGTCATTAGTAACAGGACCAGGCCTGCTGCGATCAATCGTTTCAAACCAGCGCAATATCCTTTCCGGGAACTGGGGCGCCAAACCCCGCTGGTTAAAGATAGCATATTTACACGGCGATTTCAACCGCCATACTGTCCGAATGTCCGGTTATATACAAATGAGGATGTGCTTTTGCCTGAAAAACAGACAAAAAATGGTCAAAATTCAAAAAATCCTTGACAGACGTAGCGGATTTGCATAAACTTGTAGCGATTGGTATTATACCCAAAGTGGACCTGAATTTACATTTTTAACACCATTCTGGGAGGTTTGCGGCATGCCTGACAAACAAAACGAGAATAAACTCAAGGCAATGCTTGAACGCAGGGGGTATATTCGAAAAACCGCGTCCCTGGAAGAACCGGCGCAAGAAGAACCCGTCAGCGCGCGTACGCGCCCTGAGGATGATTTGCGCTACTTGTTCGGTACGCTAGGCAGCGAGACCCCGAATGTAACGCCGGCTGCGCGTCAGCCTGTACCGGGAATGCAAGTGCCGGTAATACCGGCGGAGCCTTCGCAGGCCACCCAACGTACTGAACAACGGCTGACCGAACGCGTCGTGCCAATAAATCAGCCGCCTGTCGAACGTACCCAGCCGACGGATATTGCCCCGCCCGAACAACCGCATCCAACGGAACGTAAGCAGCCGCCCCTCCCGGAGCGCGAGCAGCCGCGGGTGCATGAAGCCCCGAAACCGGCGCCCGCCTTTGCAAGCGCCACACCTATCGAAGACGAGTTAGACGAGGAGGAAGCCCCTGCCCCTGCGCCGGCGCATGCGGCTATGCCCTCTTTTAACAGGCCGGCTCAACAGCCCCAGGCAGAGAGCTACACCGACAAATACCTCAGCGTCGACGAGCTTTACGAAGTGCTGGCTCTTAAATCCAAGAGAACAGACACAATATATCTCGTTGAAGAGTACTTAAAAACGCTCCCGACGTCGCTGCCGGACGAATCGCGGCGCGAGATCGTGGGCAAGATAGTCGCCGCTTCGGGATTTGACTACGATCTGCTTATGGGCGACGGGGTTCTGCGCGTGAAAATGCTCAAGGACTACGCCGAACGTTTCGCCCGCCACACTGACGACTATGTATCGAACCGCCAGTCCGAACTCGAGGAGCTCGAACAGCAAATCCTCAGGGTTCGAAGGCTGATAGAAAACCGTAGGGAACTGCATAAAAAACAGTTCTGCGCTATCGAAGCAGAGGCGCAGCGGCTTAAGGAAATATTGACTTTCATTACCGGCTGATTTTCCTGACTGGCTCCACGGGGCTGAGGATCAGGCTATGCTATTAAAGCTTTTTTGTTAGCGAATTGGCGACACAAGCCACTAATAAGAAGGCTGATTCCTTTTGGCGAAAGGGGGGAACACTACTATGGAAGGTTACGAACTGACTGATCGCGGAAAAATCGCGCTGACATTAGTGCTGGTGGTGTTGCTTCTTATCTTGCCTTCAATAGTATTTACATACTGCGCCTTGACAGGCCAGGCGGAGGATGCAGCCAACGATCCGGACGCCAAAACATCAGCGGTTTCGCCCTCCACAACGCCGATTCCGGATACTACGGAAAGTCCGCCGCCACAAGGCGGCGGTTTTAATCCCCCGGTGATTTCCCCCCCAGGCGGTAACGGAGATCAGGACGGGCAGGGCTCGACGGACGGGCAGGGCGCCGAGCGACCTCCGGGATATGGTCAGAGCGTTGTCGATCCGGTCGAGGGAACACTCTCATTTTTGTTTTTCCCTGAGATGGGGGACACGCTGGACGATGAAACCTCGTCTATGCTGGACGAGTTTCTAAGCTTCCCAAAAAACACCAGCGACAGCATTGTCGCTGTCGAAACCCCCAGGTTATCCTCTGTTGTATCAGCGAAATTCGTGAAGGTCATAGTCGGCGCCCTGGGCTCGCGGGGCATTGAGGAAAACCGGATAGCGTATATAACGAACTCCGGCGTACCGCTTGACGACGGTTCCTTTACAGTCAGCTTTTCATATATCACGCGCAGGCCTAAGTGATATCTCTCAGCATCGGCAAGAAATCCTCGAACTTCATTCCTCGCGACGCTTTAACGAGTACGGCGTCGCCTTTTTTTATGATACCTGGAAGGGCGGCTGCGAGGCCGTCCTTATCAGGGAAATATAGCGCTTCGTACCCGCCGGCTGACAAGTAGCCTTCATGAATGAAAGAAGCCCCGGCGCCGCAGCTTAAGAGGCAGGAGACGCCGCACCGGGCGGCAAAAACGCCGATCTCGCGGTGCAGTTGTTCCGACAGCGGGCCAAGATTCAGCATGTCGCCAAGAATTGCGACACGCCGTCCCGAAAGTGCGGATTGCGACGTGAGCGCCGCTTTGACGGAGCTTGGATTCGCGTTGTAGCAGTCGTCGATAAGCCTTATCGCCCCCGTGTCCGACAGGCTCGCCCTGCCGCCTACCGGCACATAGGACGAAAGCCCACGGCTTGTCTCCTCGTCAGACACGCCCAGCAGCCTCCCTATTGCCGCCGCTGCCGCAGCTAAAGGCGCAAGATGGCTGCCGTAGGCGGGGATTCTTACAGAAAACTGCCCCGTATCGCTTGCGATATCACACAGCTCCGCGTCCGAACCCTGCGCGCAGACGTTCCTTGCGCAAAAATCGTTTTGCGCTCCGAGGCCAAACGTCAATTTCCGCATCCCTGGGTCGTATCCGCGCAGTAACTCGTCGTCGCCGTTTAAGATAGCGACGCCATCAGGACTCATGTATGAAAATGCCTCGGTTTTAGCTTTGAGGACGCCGCGCAGATCGCCCAGTTCCTTAAGGTGTGCGTACCCGATCATTGTTATGACGAAGATATCCGGCCTGACCATATCCGCCAGCCTGCTCATCTCGCCAAAATCGCTGATGCCCATCTCAATGACCGCCGCTTCGTGCCTCTCGTCCAGCGATAGAAGCGTCAAAGGTACGCCGAGTTCGTTATTCAGGTTCCCGGTCGTTTTCAATATATTGAATCGTATGCCCAGCACTGCGGCGATAAGCTCCTTTGTTGTCGTTTTCCCTACGCTGCCCGTTATGCCAATGACGGGCAGGCTAAAATAGGATCTGTAATACGCTCCGACAGTCCTGATCGATTCCAGCGTCGAATCAACAAGTACGTATGGTCCCGCGGCATCAGGTATAGGATGCTCTGCGAGACAGCAGGCCGCTCCCGACTTAAAAGCGCTGTTCGCGAATAAATGGCCGTCGGTGCGCTCACCGCTGATGCAGACGAAAAGATTCCCAGGTTTCACATCCCGATTGTCGCGCGCGGCGCCCGCGATCCGGACGTTTCTCATGTTATCCTCGCCAATGTACAAGCCGCCGGTTATCTCAGCGATGATTTGTGGGGTCAACTGTTTCATAGGCAAATACACCTCAGACATAATATACAGCAGTAATGCCAATAGTTCAATGGTTATGCAGCGGAAAACCATACCGGTTCGTACAGCGAACTAATGCTTATGCACTTATGTGTTTATGCTATTGACAAATATGCTGCGCTTAATGTAAATTAATGCTGAACTACATTTGAGGGGGAGATCAATGATGTACGAAGAAGAAAATCAACAATCTGGCTACGACCAGAACGAGCAGAGCGAACCGATCCCGGTCTATAGCCCGCCCCCGCCGCAATACGCACCGCCCCAGTACCCGCCTCCGCCCCAATATGCCCCGCCGCAGTACTCTCCGCCCCAGCCGCAGTACGGGACAATGCAATGGCCGCATATGAAGGTCGGAAACTGGCTCGTATCCATGCTTCTGATGCTCATACCTGTCGCGAATATCGTTCTGGTCTTTGTGTGGGCTTTCGGTAGCGACGTAAACCCCAGCAAGAAATCTTTTTTCCAGGCCTATCTGATATTGATGCTGATCAGTATCGTAATAGGCACTATACTGGGAATCCTATTTGGGGCAATTATCTTAGCAGTATTATCGGATGCGTTCTATGGCATACCCTATATGTACTAACGATAAAGGCACATTAACAAGATAATATGTGCGCCCCGAACAAGCAAAAAGCGACTTATAGAAATAGACTTTATAGAAAAATATGTTGACAACATTCAGGGGTGGGCTTATAATATCCCCTGCTCATCTCAAAAGATGGCGGCATAGCTCAGTTGGCTAGAGCATGCGGTTCATACCCGCAGTGTCGCTGGTTCAAGTCCAGTTGCCGCTACCAATTT